>Ga0123355_10013796_pt1 | contig 12590 bp, 3 predicted proteins | sample TergutEmb28metaG_3_FD_89872 | JGI IMG/M metagenome (GOLD analysis project Ga0123355, IMG submission 89872) | Embiratermes neotenicus P1 segment gut microbial communities from Petit-Saut dam, French Guiana - Emb289 P1 | ecosystem: Host-associated > Arthropoda: Insects > Digestive system > Gut ...
CAATGAACGGTGTTGTTACGGCGCAGATATAACTGGGTGTATGGCGGGGGGGGGGGGGGGGGGTTTTTTTTTTAAGGGGGGGGGAGAGGGGGGGTCGGGGGGGGGGTCTTTAAATGGTTTAAAAAAAAAAAAAAAAGTTTTTTTTTTTTTTTTTTACAATTTTTATTGCCCCCCCCCCCACCCCCCTCTTTCCCCCCCCCACAAAAAACCCCCCCCCCCCCCCCCCCCCGCCATACACCCAGTTATATCTGCGCCGTAACAACACCGTTCATTGAACTGCAGTTCCCAAAAAAACACTTTGCAGCAGCTCAAGGTAAGAGAGGTCAGTCTTTTTATTGAATATAATAATCGTATAATATGTGCCTGGGGTGTGTTGGCGCAATTATGGGAGGGAATTCTATATGACCTCTAAACTCTTATTTAACTAGGTCAACCCTCGAGGCTGTAAGTAACAACAGAATACACATATGTATATGTATGTATATACAGGACGTTCCAGGGACAAATAAATGCTACTTTAAGCTGCATCGAAACTGCGAGATTTGAACAATGTAAAATCCTAATATTTTCTCACGTTTAAAATGAAGATCTTTTGTCAGACCCATTTAAAAATGAATAGAGAACAAAATGTTACTTATTTCAAAGATTTATACCTTTATCTTTAACCTCTGTGGGCAGAGAGGGTGAAATAAAGACACTGAAAGGGTCAGACTAGTAACATGGCTGCTAGAAATTAAATGTGTGTACATTGTTTGAAATCTTCCAGCGGCAACATTACATTGGATTCCGTTTGAAGGATTTTACAATGACGTCGAAGATATTTCGTATACAGATAGATTCTATTTATGGGTGGGGGGTGGGGGGAGCGGTACGATTTTATGATTGCGACAAGGAACATTTATTCTCCAGAAAGAGAATTTTTTTGAGTCCTTCGATGTCTCTTTTCGGACTACCTTTCACTCTTGAACCAGCTGGTTCATCTGCCAGCTAGATTTTTATTCTATTAATAGTGTGAACTGTTAATCCGTTTATTAATTACTCACGTGTATATATAAGTTCAATTGAAGTCCCACCGTGTAGAATTATAAAGACCGGGAAGCGTAAACACGAATAGCTGTGTTTATGAGAAATACCCCATTTGCTTGGACACGGCCGCTCCTGGCTACTGGCTGTTCTGCCAGCTGTCTGGCGCAATGAACCAAACAGCTGGCGTCACGCATGCCAAATACCAGGGTCTATGTTTATAGGAACGTCGTGTAACTGAGACCACAGCGAATATACATGAGCCCTCGGGTAGCTACCCAAAAGGATAGTGGCACTAGGTGTTGATCCGAGGACTGGCACAAATCAACCCTCTGTCCTTTGAGCCGCCGAACTCCGGATAATAGGATCTTGTGGAAGAGAAGTAAACCAAACAGGATTCAACACAAAATATAATAACAAAGCTAATTGTATTAAACAAGTTCAACATAAACTATAGAGAGCAATGACAAAAAGCAATGAAAATAGTTGAATGGAAACGTAATCTTTCAAACTCGCACGCAGCCGATCGTAAATCACGTAATACAGACAGATAGCGATCGGCTTAGCGTAAGTTTACAATATGCACAAGGAAGCAAAGCCGACCAGAGAATAAGTACAACAAACAATATCAAAGTCGGTCCAAGTAAACTCACAACACGAATACTCACACCCACAGCCGATCAGAAAACACATATTTCAGTTAACACATTAGTCGGCCTAACGTGACATTTATCGTGGGTAAAATACAAGCAAGACAGAAAGCACTATTGTAACCAAATATATCACTCTGACTCATGTAACCAAAAGAAAGTAATTCTAGCGTGGAGAAAGAATACCAACAAGATGCAACAATATAGATGTTTATTGTCAATTCAGATGTTTAATATTGACTACTGTCTCGACATGTTTCGGGCATCTTTTTGCCCATCATCAGGAGAAAATGACGACGTGTTACTGCATATGGGGTTGTTTGCTGGTAGTGTAGAATGTGGCTGGTTGCGGTTCTGTGGTGCTACGTTGTAGGGTGTGAGCACTGTGAAGGTTGCTGCTCGAGCAGCAACCTTCACAGTGCTCAGCTACATGTTTCGGCTAAAATAAGTAGCCATCTTCAGGCTGACTATGCAAACCATAAGGAAAAATTTACAGATGCGTGATTTTGAGATCTCGCAAATAATGGTATGTTGCATTGTTACTTTATACTTTTAGGTTCGAGATATCAAATGAATTTTGAGGCTCGTCATCCCCGTTGTGTTTGTTCAAATAACAAGAATTTGGTGTATTGTACCTGCAGTCGGACACAACTGTATTTCACTTAGTAGTACAGTAAGAATACAACTACATGTTTCGGCCGTATATGTGAGCAATCTGAAGATGACCCATACATATAGGGCCGAAACATGTAGTTGTATTCTTACTGTACTACTAAGTGAAATATATTTGTGTTCAACTGAAGGTATAATACACCAAATTCTCGTTATCGAATGCTGCTGTACCATTTCCTTTTGGTTTTCCTAATACGTCTGATGATGGCTGTAGGTCTGTTTTAGCCGAAACACGTAGTTGATTTCCTTGAGACGCAAATAGTTATGTTTAGATAGAATATTTCCTGCTTTTAACTGTACGTTTCCCGACTTGTTTCCTTCCACCCGGCTTTGTTTAGCTTCCCATTTAACGACGCTGCCGGTTTTTGTGACTACATAGCATTGATAACGTGCAGTTTAAGTATGATTAGGGAGTTCTATGCTTTGCTGACCGTGCATCCTGGTATGACTCGGGGTAAATGACCAACTTGATGCACAATTACGTTGTATAAAACTTTTATTATTGTGATCCTCTACAGGTTGCACCTGCACACCGGACGGTCACTTACAGAGAGCACTATACCAGATGCTGTATTAATACAATTCGACTTCCTGATGATGAGCACAGAGTTACTCGAAACATGTAGAGGATTACAATAATAAACGTTTTATACAACGTAATTGTGCATCGAATTGGTCATTTACCCAGAATGATTACGGAGGTTTAGTGAAATTATACTGATGGGAAAATGCCTGCTCTGTAACATACGTATCCAACTTAAATCCTACATTGACTGACCTAGTAGCGAACACAGGTCTTCGAGATGGGAAGCCAGCGACTAACTGACGGTGCTACAGAAGGCACATACAATTTTGTAGGAAAAATTCTTCGTGTTACTTCTTCCGGTATGCCTTGTCAATTTTTGCCTACGTTAGTTAGGAAGAATATAGACAAGTATAATGTAACAATGAGTTGCATTCGTGCAACCATTGTTGTTGTAGAAAAGCAATGAGTATTACACAACCTGTGTGTGCATTTGTAGCCTTAAGTATCCAGCACGCAAAGCGCATGCGTCATGTTATCGTCTGTGGCCTGCCACACTGTACAATATTTTTCCACATTATCTCACAAACGGCACGATTTTGGGGGGAAATAAGTTGGTCAACACAAAATGTGTGTTTCGAGTTTCACTACAACTTTTGTTCGAAATATTTTTCATTCTAAGAAGAACTGAGTGAGATGTGGTAGAAAATTCGTATTGTTCTCCATGTAAAGTACCCCTTAGTCTTGTCCGATTTTAATGAAACTTGAATTTTCTCCACAAATTTTCGAAAAATTCTCGAATATGAAATTTCATGAAAATCCATCCAGTGGGAGACGAGTTGTTCCATGCGGACAGACAGACAGACATGACGAAGCTAACAGTCGCTTTTTGGAATTCTGGGATCGCGCCTAAAAACGGCGATATTATACCACAGCATTTATAAATCTTTCTCCTCTCCATCTTTTTGATTCACATATTTTGATTGAACTTTTTTCGTTTGGACTGTCATGACGTGTGTCCCTTTTACTGTATATGACGTACAGTTCGTGTATGGAACCTATTTACATAAATCGCGTCTACAGCACATTTTGTCTTCATTTGAATACGTATTATTTCTTGTACACATCTGAACTGAAGATAGTGTAATATACAAAAATCCTAAAGAATGTTCTTAACTATTTTGGGGGGGGGGAGTAGCGGTAAAAGTAGTATGACCTGTACCGGAGGCTGCGGGTACAGTTTTTAATACTCCTGATGATGGGTGCTGTGACACCTGAAAGGTGAAGAGTAGTTTTGCAGTAAATAAATATCTGCATACTGTTGCATCTGTTGGATATTTATTAACATTGAATGTTCTTAACAATAACTGACATTATACTACATTACGTGCCTAAGAAGCACCGCAAGTGTTTGAAAATTCTACTCCGTCTTACGAATAAGTAGGAGTAGAACAAACGATTTTAGTATTCAAAGAATTACAGTCAAACAGGGGGTGAATTTTAACCCTTTAAACGCCGAGTTAAATCCCATCTGCCATTTTCTGGCATTATTAGGATCTCACCATATTCTCCACATTAGTAGAGCAAGGAGTAATCTCATTATTAACACCTAAAAAGTTTTTATATCTAGTAAAAGCATAAAAAACCAGAAATAACATAGTTGTAAATACGGTTAATAAAAACATTACCAATGATAGCTCAACCGGTATAACGACTTGCTACGGGCTGGACGATCCGGGGATCGAATCCCGTTGGGGGCAAGATTTTCCGCAACCTTCCAGACCGGCCCTCGGACCCACCCAGCCTCCTATACAATGGGTACCGTTTCTTTTAAAGCGGCCGGGGCGTGGCGTTGAACACCCGCCCCTGTCTAGCGCCGCGTTTAAAGAAAGAGTAGAGCTATACCTCTGCTCCACCTCTGGGCCTTCGTGGCCTGTTCTAGGGTGAACTTTGCTTTACCTCTACATTTACCCTGAAGAAGGAGTCTTTTAAAAGTAATTGAAACGCTATAACTTAATTTGTGTATATGGTCGTATTTGTTGCAGGAATTTCTCTTTATTCGAAGAAATTCTTACTTGTAACGGATGAAGAATAAATGTGAGAGAAGTTACTGAAAGGTGGGGTCAATACTCTTTTGTACTAACGTCATTCAGGATGGTGACAAAAATATATTCAGATATTCCGCTGATGACAGATCTACAGTTTACTGCACTATGACATTTTTCTGTCAGTTTTCTAGTGTGGTTTCCATAATGTTGAATTGAAATGTATCCACGAATCTCAGCCAAGTACAGAAAGTCTGCAGTGTCAGTGTCTTCGCCACTGTTTATCATTTTCTTTCTCGTTTTAGTTGGGTCCGATCCAACAACGCATTCAAGTTCGCGTCATTAATGATTACGGCTACCTAATTTCGGGTTACCAAAATCGCCGGTCGTTTCCAATCGCATGTTTCTCTAATTACTGTCTATAATATTTCTTTTCCGCTACAAAACTGTACGTAAAGGTAAAGTAATCCCGTTACCGGCCCGGTGTGGCCCAGAGGGTGGGTAGAGGTATAGCTCTACTCTTCCATGACCGCGGCACTAGAAGGGGGTGAGTGGTCAGCAGCACGCCCCGGCCGCACTTTACTTCCCAGAAAGACCCGGTACCCATTTTACAGTAGGCTGGATGGGCCCCATGGCCGGTCTGGACGGGCGGAAAATCTTGTCCCATCGGGATTCGATCCCGGACCGTCCAGCCCGTAGTCAGTCGCTATACCTACTGAGCTACCGGGATAAAATTGTACGAGTGTGCAAAAATTATAAGAAAAGAAGACAGAAAAAGTGTAAATAAAGAAGGAAGAATGATTGAAGTAATGTCTTCTAAAAGGTTTAAGCCTGCTGGGATTTTATATCGTTTCCGCTGATAAATGGTTACTCATTTCGAAGGCCCTGGTCTTTCTGTAAAGCTTCTTCCTGCAAAAAAAAGAAGGTGGCACGATTTTGCGAAATGTTTGTTCCTGTTTAGCAGATGACACAGTCCAACAACTCCGAATAATTTAATATTCAACAGCACTGCTGTGAGAAATTCAAGTTTCAAAATTCCGCTTATATACATGTTATTGTATAAGTTTAATTATCATCATCAAACAACAGAATTAGCACTAAGATATTTATCATTCGCGATATCACGAATGTAAGTCCCTTCCTTCTTCCTTGTTTGTTGTATTCACAATAACATTATTTATCTCTTTTCAGTTCGTTTATTTTTGTTTCTAAATCCTGTCTCATAGACCACAAACCGCTTCATAAATATTCTAGGTCACATTGATTACATTATGTGCATATGGAATTGACAGCCAACTGCCTACAGATGTTTCCGACGTATTTAGCACTTATGTAGGTTAAGTACCTTCAAAACCTCACCAAATGTCCTTGACCGATTAACGAACCAAACAGCTAAATTATTGCACGAAGATATTTATACATAACCCCCCTCCCCACAAAAAAAATAGTCCAGAGCGCAGGACACACACGTGTTTTGTTGAGGGTTAGTAGTAGGATACCGTAGCTAGAGGGCTTGTTTGTTACAGAAAATATACCCGCGTAACAACGGCATTACTGGTTTTGTCATTGTTTGTATATAATATGAAGTAATTGGGTACAGTATTTCCAAGAAGGCTTTTGAATTTGCTTCCTTACTTCTTTGAATTCAAGGATGTGCAGCTGGTGGAATCACTTTTGTGGTAAAGTGTATTGTTTGTATTTGACTCTACCTTCAAACTAAAATTAGCCTTAATTGTACTGAAGAATTCAATTAGTAACGCAATAAACACATTTTGCCTCAGCTGCAAAAACCGACCAATTACTGTTGCTAGGAACATAATAACCTTTGTTTCCCCCTGCTATTCATACAAAACACATACATACACTTTGTGGACAGAAAGTGGATATTTTTGTACTTTAAGTCTGGTGGTAGTGACAGTCATGAGTGCATTGCATCACGTTGCATGTCACTTTATCCGGTCACAAACATCATTTCCTGGCAGATATTTAATGGTTTTATCTGGTTCAAAATACAAATTATGCTAGTAAAATTGGTCTTGAAGAGACAGGTATGAGGCTTTGGACTGGATTCATGTAATGGAAGTCAGTAATTCAGGGGGCCGCTGCGAACAAAATTGTAGTATTGCAGGCAACTTAAAGTGTAGGAGATCTCGTTACGAGTTGAGTAACTGGCAGCTAATCAAGAAGCAATTTGCTAAATTGAATATGGCTAAACACTCTAAGTGCTTTGCCCTTAAAATTTCAGTGGTTACATATGTGTATGTGCGGGCCGGGTAGCTCAGTCGGTATAGGGACTGACTACGGGCTGGACAGGCCGGGATCGAATTCCGGTGGGGACGGGATTTTCCGTCCGTCCAGACCGGCCCTGGGGCTCACCCAGCCTCCTGTAAAATGGGTACCGGGTCTTTCCCGGGGGTAAAGTGCGGCCGGGGCGTGCTGCTGACCACTCACCCCATTCTAGTGCCGCCGTCTTGAAAGAGTGGAGCTATACCTCTACCCACCCTCTGGGCCACACCGGGCCGGTAACGGGATCACTTTACCGTTACCTTTATATTTATAGATTATTCTTAGCACTTAAAGCGTAGATGGGCTCATAGGAATATTAATTTTTTTTCCATGGCCTAGCAGTCAGTAGTGGGCCAGGACCTCGTCAATATCGAGATTTCATGATCACGCTCAGACACACCACACTCGGTAAACTATTCTGACCGAGTGATCAGCCTGACGCATAGACCTCTCGCTTACAACATACAACACTCACACGAGAAAGAAATCCGTGCCCCCGGAGGGGATTCGAACCCGCAACCCCAAAATTCGAGCAGCCGCAGACTCACGTCTTATACCGCGCGGCCACGGAGATCGGCGAGAATATTAATTATCACGCAAAATTTCCGGTAACAAAGTAGTATTTGAGGTTCTCAGTGCGGTCTCCTTCGAGATTCAGTTCTTCTGGTACGGGACGTCTTGCTGATCGGTAAATGTTCACCGACATGGCTGAGGCTAGGAACAGTTATTTTTAATAATGAAAGTACAGCAATCCCATTACGAGCCTGGAGAGGCCCTGAGGGTTCCAGGAGGTTGACGCTCCCAGATTTCAGTCGGCACGTTAAGGTGGTAAGGTTATCAGGCCTGTGCACCGGCCGCCTTTATCCCCCAGAAAATATCCCTGGTACACTTTTCTGCTAGAGGCTGAGTCAAACCCAGGGCCATAGTGCGGATGGAAGGATTATGTCAATGAAAAATTCCAATAACACCATCGTGAGTCGAACCCTTGACGTTCTGACTTTCAGCGCAGTTCCTCAACCAACTGCGCCAAGCTACATACAGACCTGAAGAGAGCACACGTGATTGCCATAATCCATACTAGGATACAACGTATTCATTCAGACACATCATAATTGGATAAGCCATATCATTTGTGTAACTACACATCTCCCTTCACGAGACGGAAGTAACATCTCAGTCAACATATTCCTCCAAAGGTTTTTATATCTGAACCGTCTATGACACACTTATTTCTGCGACCACACCGGATAAAGCGTATCCCATACCACTGCAATCTACATACGGATTGATAATACATGTTTATATATTATTATACCGATACCCACTATTGGTTTTTATATAATTTCATTTCAGTGTGTGGTTACTGGACACGGACCTATACGTAGTTGACATTTGTTTGGGATCCCAAGAATTTATGCGGATTTTTAACGAAATGGTTCATAGTGAAGGCCAGATGATGACCTCATAGGATCGAAACATGTAGCCAATCTACAATATAGGGTGATTCAAAAAGATGGACTCAATTGAAGAGTAAACGGCGCCTCAACACATGCCAGACAGTTGGTTGTGGTATTTCAAGTTCTCTGCTCGCTCTACGGGTTGACTTCCATTGGCTACGCTCAAAACTCTATTGAATTTCTTCTCACATTCTTTTCTGATACACGTGGTCGGCCGGAGCTTGGACCACCTCTTTCAAATGTTATGTAGATCATTCACATACCATGTATAGTTCAGGAAATATAGAAGTACGAATTTGAGTCCATCGTTTTGAATCATGCTATAATAAACTAGTTATGTCTGACGGGAACTTTCTAGTTTTTATAATCCCAAAAGTAAGGAAATTTGGTTAAAGCACTTTTTATCATTTGCAATAACAGCATGGTAGTTTGTGCAAAGAAAATTTTGAGCTCCCAGCTTGTGTTCATAGGCGATAAAGAACCAGGTGTGCTAAAAATGTGACGGTAGTGTGATAGAATAATGTAGATGTGCTCTGTGTCAAATATTGTTTGTAGATTAATATCACCAAAATTGAAAACTTCAAGGTTATATCGAATAACTTTATAATAGAGTGTCTTTACTTAAACAACAGTTTAAAAAAAAATTGAGAGCTGTTTGACCGTGCATCTTCCTCATGAAATAAAGTGAAATTCCAACTTGATGCAACTGGGTAATTTTATTGGTGTATTCTTAGCTCGACATGTTTCGGGTACATACGCCCATTATCAGGAGCATCAGATGTTGAGTTGCAGCGTATGGTTTTCTGCACCGAAGTTTAGGATGGGTCGTGGTCTTGACAGCCGCTGCGTAGGTCGTGTGTACGGTGCGTACATCAATATAATTACCTAATTGCATCAAGTTGGCATTTCACTTTATTTCAGTTCAACAAAAATAAGTAATCAGATAGTAAAATTTTGTGAGTCTTTGATGACTATAGAAATAGCTGTGTGAAAAAATCGATTAGGCTATGAACTGAGATCTGCGCTTTTGGGGGGGGGGATTTTAAGCAGCGACGAATGTTAGTGTCGCATCGACGTTTCAGACAACCTGTCTGTCTCAACTTCGACTGCTTGAACCTTGAAGATTTGACGGACGAGTTGTTCCGAAACGTCGACACAACAGTACCATTCTACGTCTTGTAAAATTCCGAAGTAGTGCAGGTCTTATGTACAGCGTGGCGAAACCCTGAAATCACTCATAGTCTAGGAGCTGCTTGAATATATTGATATCTCGACTGATTTATTGGTGTTCTTACTGGAATATATGGGGGCCGCGGTGGCACAGTGATTAAGGTGCTGTGCTACAAATCGGAATGTCGCTCGTTCGATCGCAGCTGGTTTAATTGGAATTTTTCATTGATACAAAATCCTTCCGATCGCACTACGGCCCTGGGGTCGACTCAGCCTCTAACAGAAATGAGTATCAGGAGTATTTCCTGGGGGTAAAGGCGACCGGTGCGTAAAGCTGACAACCTTACCACCATCCTGTGCCGTTGGCATGAAATCTGGGAACCTTAACTTCCTGGAATCCTCTGGGCCACTCCAGGCCGGTAACTGGTCTGATTACTGTAATATTTACATTTCGCCATGATATCCTGCTAAAGAAGAACACTTTTAAAAGCCACAACACCCCCAGACTTATTGACAGTTTTATGGGTTTTTTTTTGGTTCATATCCGTGCACTGATGTCACTCTTACGTAAAATATTTTTGAAGGTTATGTTTCTTATGGCATTCAGTACAGCTGTTTTACATCATGTAGGGTATAGTGGAAGTATTACGCCATTTTGTTAAAGAAAAGAAAAGGAAAAGATTCTTTCCACATACTGATATCGGAAATCGAATCTTTCAGTCCCACATCTGATAACACTAGGAAGAAGAAACCAAATAAAATAGAATAAGCACTTTGTATTCTCAGCAAGATATAGCGATACAAAGTGCTGGCCTTGTGTGGGGTTCCCAAGAAGATGGCAAAATATTGTAATGTTGTTACCGACAGTGACATAAAATAAAGACCTTTGACAGACTTCGAAGAGGGTAGAACTTCCAGCTGGATATTATGCGATTTTGCATTGTTCATTGGCTTCCATTGTTGTTCCTTATATAAGCGTCCATTGTTGACAAAGCTAATAAAGAGAAGCCACTAGAGTCTTCTGAGTACAGAACCATGTCGAAATAGGTGAGATAACGAAGTTGCGAAGAGGCTTCCGTTCTCCGTCTCCAGGACAAAACCATAAGGTCACGGGGAACATAGACGCCGTGCGTCGTCTGGTAACGGTCGTACACTGCATGTAAAGATCCGTGATGCCTGGTGCGGGATCTAAACTGGAGTATAACTTTGCGAATTTGATGTTTGTTGGACCGTGAGTCATTGTGATAACTGAAGAAAAAAACCAACTAGATGTCACTTATTATTTTATTGTGCTTCTTATAGGCTCAACATGTTTCAGGCACTACTATGCCCATCATCAGGAACTCGCGACTATAATGTTGATTATCACATTGGTCGTTTTGTTCTTGGTTTGCTGTAGGTTGGAGGTTATGTGCGGTTAGGCTGGAGTAGTGTCCGGGCTGCAGCCCGGACACTACTCCAGCATGCTGCCACAGCACCAAAGTTAACATAACGAAGTAATTCACTGAATGTTTCAAACTATAACTTTAGCAAGGAACAATATATGCTCCCTGAGGATGATCGTGTGATCGAAACATGTAGGAGCATTTTAAACGTTTTAATGTAAATTTTAGACTTCTTAAATAATATATATATATGTGCATGTGTAGGTGTGTGTCATTAAATAAACCACAGAATGCACGGTGCAATGATAAACACTGAATTACCTCACCGTTTCAGATCAACAGACATTTCACACATTAAGAACATTCACTGCAATAATTTATTTTCTGTTAACTAACAACAGAAAGACGCAAGTAATGTCGCGGACCCACTTGCTAGACCTCGCTAACCACTACGGTTCAGCGTATCACCCTGTAGAAATCACCGTCTTACTGTATTGAATTCACGGCTGCACAACGTCTGCAGTTATCCCAGTGTAGCTGAATAACCTAGCAAATGACGAGTCAAATTCCTACAGGTTTTATTTATTTTGCCAGCCTGTTATGAAAGCCAGATCTTGTACGTAATGATGTCGAACTGTACGATATATTCAGGGTGTTGAAAGGGGTTTGATTGGCTTACTGGTATGTTTTGGTCATACTTAGCGTCTTACGGAGGCGGACTGTCCGGCCTGTGAGCCATTAATGCTACTTGAATGGCCAGCAGTTAGGCAGAACCGAACTTGTAAAAGTTTTGACGAGCTCCTTCAAAACTGCACCAACGACTTTCATGGATTTATGAAGCTGTGGACATAAAGAGTTGGAAATCTGCTCGGGACTGAGTAGAGTGATTAGCTTCTCTCTCCAATGGATCTATCCTTAAGGACAAACTTCCCGGTAGCACTCAGTAAGGCATGGGGACGGACAATTTATATCCTCCTCTCAGGATCTTTCTTGAGCTGTTTGTACGTATTTATAAGCTGAGTCGTGAGTTCCGTTGTATGGTTTCTGCAGATTCATGAATGTTTTCGAAAAAGTTTGTACTTGAGCACAATTCTGACACAAGGACGTGACTCATAGTTAATAAACGTAATTAACGAGGGTTTAAATGAGAGTTACTGTGGTATGTCAATAGTGTTACTGTCTTATGTCAATAGGGTTACTGCGACATGTCAATAGTGTTACTGCGTTATGTCGATAGTGTTACTGCGGCATGTCGATAGTGTAGCTGCCGGCTGGAATAAATATCCAAGCCTGGTGCTATCTTTATTTTACCTGCCCGGCTTCTTAGGAATAGCGGACAGGGGTAACGTAACCTAACTCGGAGGTCAGGATAGAAGTGG
>Ga0123355_10013798_pt1 | contig 12590 bp, 20 predicted proteins | sample TergutEmb28metaG_3_FD_89872 | JGI IMG/M metagenome (GOLD analysis project Ga0123355, IMG submission 89872) | Embiratermes neotenicus P1 segment gut microbial communities from Petit-Saut dam, French Guiana - Emb289 P1 | ecosystem: Host-associated > Arthropoda: Insects > Digestive system > Gut ...
ACTAATGGCTATTAGAAAGTATAAGCCGACCTCTCCTGGTCGTCGCGGTATGTCGGTCTCTACCTTTGAAGAGATCACCTGCACGACCCCAGAGAAGTCGCTCCTCGAGCCGCTGCCTAAAAAAGGTGGCCGTAACAACAATGGTCGCATCACGGTGCGCCATCAGGGTGGCGGACATAAGCGTCGCTACCGCATTATCGACTTCAAGCGCAACAAAGATGGCATTCCTGCAAAGGTAGCAACCATCGAATACGATCCAAATCGTAGCGCACGTATCGCACTCCTACACTATCGTGACGGAGAAAAGCGCTACATCCTAGCCCCTAAGGGTCTAGAGGTAGGCACCTTGGTAGAGAGCGGCCCAGAAGCCGACATCAAGCCAGGTAACGCGCTTCCTCTGGCAAACATCCCTGTGGGTACGGTAGTACACGCAGTAGAGATGCAGCCAGGCAGAGGTGCAGCACTGGCCCGTAGTGCTGGTACCAGCATTCAGCTGATGGGTAAGGAAGGCAAGTATGCCATCCTGCGTATGCCTTCATCAGAAATGCGCCGCGTGCTGGTAACCTGCCGTGCAACCATTGGTGAAGTAGGCAACGAACAGCACAATAACATCGTTATTGGTAAAGCTGGTCGTAAGCGCTGGATGGGTGTTCGTCCTACCGTTCGCGGTACGGTTATGAACCCCGTTGATCACCCGCATGGTGGTGGTGAAGGTAAGAACAAGTCAGCTGGTCGTCACCCAGTATCACCTTGGGGTCAGCCTGCTAAGGGTCACCGCACACGTAGCAAGAAAAAAGCTAGCAGCCGTCTAATCATTAGACGTCGTAAGAAGTAGAAGGGAACGTAGGTAACTTATGAGCAGAAGTCTTAAAAAGGGACCCTTCGTAGAAGCGCGCCTACTCGGCCGCATTACTGCGATGAACGAAGCAGGCGAGAAGCAGGTTGTAAAGACTTGGTCACGTGCTTCAACCATCTTTCCAGAGATGGTCGGTCACACTATTGCCGTACATGACGGTCGTAAGCATGTTCCGGTCTACATCACTGAGTCCATGGTAGGGCACAAACTAGGTGAATTCTCACCTACACGTACCTTCCGCGGTCACTCTGGCGACAAGAAGGCGAGGTAGTTTAGATGCAATCGCAAGCAATAGCTAAGTACGTACGCATCTCGCCCCGCAAGGCGCGCATCGTAATTGATTTGATTCGCGGCAAGTCCGTAGAGGAAGCTCGCACGATTCTAGCCTTCTCGACACGTGCTGCATCAGAACCTATTGAAAAGGTGCTAAACAGCGCAATCGCTAACGCAGAGAACAAAGATGACAGCATCAAGGCTGACATGTTGTATGTATCAGCGGCTTTCGTAGACGAAGGCCCAACGCTCAAGCGTATCCGCGCAGGGGCAAAGGGTATGGCAAAGCGCATCAACAAGCGCACCTGTCATATCACCATCCAACTCGACCTAGTAAAGGAGGCGTAACGCAATGGGTCAGAAAGTTTCACCTATCGGACTACGCCTAGGCATAGTCGAAAAGCACCGCAGCCGTTGGTTCGCGGGTAAGGACTATGCGGCTACTCTAGAAAACGATCTAGAACTACGCAAGTTCTTGAAAAAGCGCCTAGAGCGTGCTGCAGTGGCAAACATTGTTATCGAGCGCAAAGGCGAAAAGGTAGAGGTCGAAATCTGGACAGCTAGACCAGGTATCGTAATCGGTAAAAAAGGTTCAGAAGTGGACGTGCTCCGCAAAGAACTGGAAAAGATTGCCGGTCATCCTGTAGATGTAAAAATCGTTGAGGTAGTGCGCCCAGAACTGGACGCCAACCTAACAGCACAGTCAGTTGCCGACCAGCTTGTTGGTCGTGTTGCTTTCCGTCGTGCTATGCGTAAAGCAGTTACCAGCGCTATGAAGAGCGGTGCCCTGGGTATTCGTATTCAGTGTTCTGGTCGCCTTGGTGGTGCAGAAATGAGCCGTCGCGAATGGTATCGTGAAGGCCAGGTGCCACTACATACACTGCGCGCAAAGATTGACTATGGTTTTGCCGAAGCACACACAACAATGGGTGTTATCGGTGTTAAAGTTTGGATTTATCACGGTGAGACACTGCCGGGACAGCAGCCCCCCAATCCAGCGATTGAGGGAACCAGAGCCCCCCGTGCTCCACGTGGCGGACGTCGCGGAGATCGCCGTAACCCCGGTGGTCGTCCAGGCGGACGCGATGACAGAGGCGGAAGGAGAGGTTAACAGATGCTTAGTCCTAAGCGAGTACGCCGCCGTAAGGTGATGCGTGGCAAAATGCGCGGTCGCGCAAAGGGCGGCACAACAGTGCATTTTGGTGACTACGGCTTGCAAGCACTAGAAGCAAGCTGGATTACTAACCGCCAGATTGAAGCAGCCCGTGTCGCAATGACACGTTATATGAAGCGTGGTGGTAAGGTTTGGATTACGATTTTCCCAGACAAGCCCGTCACAAAGAAGCCTGCTGAAACCCGCATGGGTTCAGGTAAGGGTAACCCAGAAGAATGGGTAGCAGTAGTAAAGCCAGGACGTATCATGTTCGAATGTGCTGGCGTTACTGAAGAAGTAGCCCGCGAAGCTCTGCGCCTAGCTGGTCACAAGCTTCCCATTAAAGTAAAGTTCGTCATCCGTGAAGGTGGTCCTGTTCATGGACTTATGAAGGCAGCACCTGTTGTCGAAGAAGAAGTCACTGAAGACGAAGGTACTGCGGACGACTCCGCCCAAGCAGCAGAGGGAGGGGCATAAACAATGAAGCAAGCAGACGTAGTAAAGCTAAAAGACGATAAGCTAGCAGAAGCGCTGGCTACCAGTCGTGCAGAACTCTTTAATCTGCGCTTTCGCCTAGCAACAGGACAGTTGGATGACACTACAAAGATTCCAGCAGTCAAGAAAGACATTGCACGTATCCAGACAGAAATTCGCTCGCGTGAGCTCAAGGCGCAAGCCGAAGAAGCAAACGCAGCTGGCGTTGGTTCTTAAGGGAGAGAGATAGATAATGACGACCGAAACAAGAAATAGCAGAAAAGAGCGTCAAGGCGTCGTAGTCTCTGCTTCTGGTGATAAGACCTGCGTGGTCATGATTGAGGACCGCAAAAAGCACGCCAAGTACAGCAAGCAGATTATAACGAGCAAAAAGCTTCATGCTCATGACGAAGAGAATCTAGCAGGCGAAGGGGACACCGTTCGCATCATGGAGACTCGTCCTATGTCAAAGTTGAAGCGCTGGCGTCTCGTTGAAGTTGTGGAGAAAGCGAAATAAGGGTAATCCCCTCATTTCGTAGCTACTGAAAGGACGCTAAAAGACAATGATTCAGGCAGAAACTAGATTAAAGGTTGCCGATAACAGTGGTGCTCGTAAGATTGGAGTCATCAAGGTACTAGGTGGATCGAAGCGCCGCTATGCGCGCGTCGGAGACATCGTTGTTGCTTCAGTTAAAGAAGCACTGCCTAACGGTAACGTAAAAAAGGGTGAAGTTATTCGTGCAGTGGTTGTTCGCTGCGTAAAAGAAGTACGTCGCCCCGACGGTTCATACATCGCCTTTGATGAGAATGCAGCCGTGATTTTGGACGAGAACAACAATCCTCGTGGTACGCGTATCTTTGGCCCTGTTGCCCGCGAGCTACGTGATAAGAAATTCATGAAGATTGTTTCTCTTGCCCCGGAAGTTCTATAGAGAAGGCGGAAGGCGAAAAGAATGACAAAAATGAGAATTCGCAAAGATGACAAAGTAGTAGTCATCGCTGGAAAAGATAAGGGTCGCGACGGTCGTGTACTACGCACTAACCCTACTGCCCAGCGCGTTGTTGTAGAACGTGTAGCTGTCACAAAGAAGGCAGTGCGCCCAACACAACGTAATCAGGCAGGCGGTTTCGTAGAGATTGAGCAGCCCATTCACGTAAGCAACGTCAAGCTAGTGTGCACAAAGTGCGGCGAGCCAACGCGCGTATCTGTACGTCGCGATGACAAAGGCAAGCGTGTTCGCGTATGCAAGAAATGCGGAAAGGACATCGATTAATGTCTGCAAAGAAAACAACGAAAAAGACTGAAGCAGCTACAGAAGTGCCTCGCCTTAAGACGAAGTATAATGACGAAGTAGCTCCAGCTCTTCTAAAGGAACTGGGACTGGAAAACGTCATGCAGATTCCTCGTCTCGAGAAAATCGTCGTAAACATGGGTGTGGGCGACGCTGTAGGTGACTCAAAGCAACTTGACGCAGCCGTTGAAGACTTGCGTGTAATCACAGGTCAGCAACCACGCATCAATCGTGCAAAGAAATCTATCGCAGGTTTCAAGCTACGTGAAGGTATGCCCATCGGTGCAAAGGTAACCCTACGCGGGGATCGCATGTGGGAATTCTTTGACCGTCTACTAGCAACTGCAATCCCGCGTATTCGCGACTTCCGCGGACTACCAGCGAAGAGCTTCGATGGTCGCGGTAACTACTCAATGGGTGTTACCGAGCAACTCATCTTCCCTGAAGTAGACTACGACAAGGTAGATCGCATGCGCGGTATGGACATTACCTTTGTAACGACGTCTGAAAATGACGAAGGCGCAAAGGCACTACTCAACGGGTTCGGATTCCCGTTCAAAGCATCTTAAACCCGGCAGGTGTGGGATTACTCCTCTGCAGACTAGTGCAAAGTGAGTTCAGCATCCCGCAAACCTCCGCTTAAGGAAAGGACAAGCAAGTGGCAAAGAAATCGATGATCGCCAAGGCGAAAAGGGACCCAAAGTTCTCTACCCGCCAGTACAACCGCTGTAGCCGTTGTGGGCGTCCACGTGCGTTTTATCGCAAGTTTGGACTCTGCCGCATCTGCGTACGCGAGTTGGCTAACAGAGGCGAGCTCCCCGGTGTGAAGAAAGCCAGCTGGTAGAAAAGCCAGCCAGGCTAACTTCGCAAAGCACTACTGCGTTGCACAATAGGGTGCATCACAGAAGCGGAGGCAGTTTGCGAGTAGCATCCTGGTTATGGGCCAGAGTGAACCTCGTAAAACTACAGCCATCACGGACCATATTTAAAACAGAAGGAAAGGACGTAAGGCATTATGATGACCGACACTATCGCTGATATGCTTACTCGTATTCGCAATGCGAATATGGGGCACAAGCCTATAGCGGAGATACCTTACAGCAAAAAGCTCGTTGATATCGCACGCGTACTAAAGGACGCAGGCTACATCAGAGGCTACCGTGTAGAATCTGGCACGCCAGTAGACACACTAGTTGTAGAGCTAAAGTACACTAACGACAAGACACGCGTAATCACAGGCATTCGCAGAATCAGCAAGCCAGGTCTACGTGTGTATGCAAAGAAAGAAGATCTACCCAGAGTACTGGGCGGTCTTGGCATCGCAGTTGTTTCAACCTCAAGTGGTGTTATGACTGACGCGCAGGCTCGTGAAAAGGGTGTAGGCGGCGAAGTGCTAGCCTACGTCTGGTAGTCGGGCAGGAAACAGGAGGAGGCAGATATGTCACGTATTGGTAAGATGCCCATCCCGGTTCCCGCCGGCGTTGAGGTAAAAGTAGACGGAAAGGCCGGAGAAGGTCAAACCGTAAGCGTAAAAGGTAAATTGGGGGAGCTCTCCCATACCTTCCAGCCACAGGTAGCCATTGAGCTTCGTGGCGAGGGTGCAGACACAGAGGTTGTAGTAACGACTACCGATGAGAGCCGTGAAGCACGCAGCTTCCACGGACTGTCACGTACACTTATCAGCAACATGGTTGTTGGCGTAAGTGAAGGCTACAACATTACACTAGAGATTCACGGTGTAGGTTACCGTGCGCAGGCAAAGGGTTCAGGCCTTGAGCTGGCTCTTGGTTTTAGTCACCCTGTGATTGTTGACCCTATTGATGGTATTACTTTTGAAGTTCCTGCCAATAACAAGATTATTGTTAAGGGCATTGATAAGCAGCGCGTAGGACAAGTAGCTGCTGATATTCGCAAGTGGCGTAAACCAGAGCCTTATAAGGGCAAAGGTATTCGCTACGAAGGTGAGTACGTACGTCGCAAGGTTGGTAAGGCCGCAGGTTAAGCCGCGCTTTAGGATGAAGTGCACGGTCAATTTCGTGCACATACTTAAGAATAGGACTGGAAATGAACAAAACAAAAGCAAAAAGTGCTTCACTTGCTCGCCGCCAGCGCAGAGTACGCGGTAAGATTTCAGGTACTGCTGCAAGGCCGCGCCTGCGTATCACGCGTAGCAACGCGCACATGTATGCTCAGTTGATTGACGATGTAGCTGCGGTAACGCTGGCTGCTGTTGCTACCAACGAAGCTGATGTGACTAAAAAGCTAAAAGGTAGCACCTCTAATAAAGAAGCCGCGAAAATGGCAGGGGAACTACTGGGTAAGCGTGCAAAAGATGCAGGCGTTACAGAAGTAGTCTTTGACAGAGGTGGACGTATCTACCATGGTCGCGTACAGGCACTAGCAGATGGTGCACGCGAAGCCGGATTGAAGTTTTAGGAAGGGATTATACGTATGGCTAGGAATATGGCTAGAGGCCAAGCCCCAGTTTCGGAGCTTCAAGAAAAGGTTGTCTACATCAACCGCGTGTCAAAGGTTGTTAAGGGTGGTCGTCGTTTCTCGCTGAGCGCACTCGTAGTAGTGGGCGATGGAGAAGGTCGTGTAGGTGTTGGCATGGGCAAGTCTGCCGAAGTACCTAACGCGATTAAGAAGGGTATTGAGGACGCGAAGAAGAACATGTTCTCACTGCCTGTAGTAAACGGCACAATCCCTCATGAGATTATGGGTGAGTTCGGTGCAGGGCGCGTGCTTCTAAAGCCTGCTGCTCCTGGTACGGGAATCATCGCTGGTGGACCAGTACGTGCTGTACTGGAACTAGCAGGAATCACCGACGTACTCAGCAAGTCTTTGGGTAGTAGTAACGCAATTAACATCGTGCGTGCAACTGCTCAAGGCCTGAAGGAACTGCAGTCAGCAGAAGATGTGGCAGCACGCCGCTCAACAACTGTTGCAGCTCTTTACGGCGGTGGCAAGAAGACAGATAAGGCTGCAGAAGCTGCGCCAGCGGCAGATGCGGCAGCAGCCAAAACATCGGATGCAGCAGAGGCGACTCCTCCTGCAGCAGACAAAGCTTAAGTCGGAGGTATCGTAGATGTCAGCAAAAGCTAAAAAGCTGCGCATTAAGCAGGTACGCTCGACCATCGGGCGCAAAGCAGACCAGGGTGCGACTATTCGTGCATTGGGTCTGAAGCGTATCAACGATGTGGTTGAGCAGGATGACACCCCTGTAATTCGCGGTATGATTTTTAAAGTAAAGCACCTGATTGAAGTTGAGGAGGTCTAGAGATGCAACTACATGATTTGATGCCAGCTCCTGGTTCAACAAAGAAGCCTAAGCGCATTGGTCGTGGTCACGGCTCAGGTCGCGGCGGCAGATCAGGCCGTGGTCAAGACGGACAAGGTTCACGTGCAGGTGGCACAAAGGGACCAGGCTTTGAGGGTGGGCAATTGCCTCTCTATAAGCGTCTGCCAAAACTAGGCGGATTTGTCAGCCACAACCGTGTAGAATACGCGGTAGTAAACGTTGGACGCCTAGAAGAGCTATTCAATGACGGCGACCTTATTACACCAGAAGCCCTAGAAGAAAAAGGTGCTATTAAGTCAGCACTGAAGCTTCCTGTGAAGATTCTAGGTGACGGGGAACTGACCAAAAAGCTAACCATCAAGGTTGAAAAGGTCAGTGCTTCTGCAAAAGCTAAAATTGAAGGCGCTGGAGGGGCGGTCGAGTAATTATGTTTAACGCGATTGTCAATGCGTTTAAAGTACCCGATCTTCGTAAGAAGATTCTCTTTACGCTGGCTATTGTTGTTCTCTACCGTATCGGTGCACACATTCCTGCACCTGGTGTAGACGTATATGCCGTAGCTGAAGTTGCAGCCAATAACGCAGCTATAGGTCTACTTAACCTGTTTACGGGTGGTGCGCTAGAGCAGATGTCTATCTTTGCACTAGGTATCATGCCTTACATTACCGCCAGCATTATTATGCAGCTTCTTAAAGGAGCAATACCGACTCTTGATAAGATGTCAAAAGAAGAGTCAGGCAGGCGCAAGATTACCCAAATTACACGCTATATGGCCATGGGTATTGCGCTGGTAGAGGCCATTGGTATGCTTTGGCTCTTCCGCGAGAGTGTAATTAATATCCCAGGTGTTGCCTGGTTAACGCCTATACTCATTGTGGGTACCTTGCTTGTAGGTACGGCACTCATCATTTGGATGGCAGAACTTATCACACAGCGTGGTATTGGTAACGGTATGTCGATGATGATTTTCTCATCAATCGTAGCGATGTTTATCCCCGTTATTATTGACGCCTTTGCTCGTGCGCAGCTAACACTGCGTAGTGGTCTTATGCCAGATGGTAGCGTTGCTGAAGGACTGGCTGCCCTTAATGTCTTGGGAATCTCAGGTAGTAACCTGACTATGATTGCTACCTTGGTATTTGCCATGCTTGTTGTAATCTTTGTAGTTATCTACATCGAAGAAGGTCAGCGTCGTATCCCAGTACAGTACGCAAAGCGTGTTGTAGGTAGACGTGTTATGGGCGGATCAGGAACTTACATTCCACTCAAGGTTAATGGTGCAAACGTTATTCCTATGATTTTTGCAACGGCCATTCTGACCATTCCAGCACAGTTGGCACAGATGATGCCAGAGGCTGGTTGGCTGCAGAGTGTAGCAGCATTTGCCTCTGGTCCAATGTTCCTGCCGCCAGAAGAGCTCATGGCTCTACCGTGGTGGGCTGGCTGGGGTAACTGGCTTATTACCTTTATCCTAATTGTCTTCTTCGCCTACTTCTATACGGCGCTAGTACACAACCCTGTCGATATTTCTGATAACCTGCGTAAGCAAGGTGGCTTTATCCCAGGAATTCGCCCAGGACAGAAAACTACAGACTACATCGAAAAGACCATGAATCGTATCGTGTTGCCTGGTGCCTTGTTCTTAGGAACAATCGCTGTAGGAACATCAATACTCTTTGCTGTTACGGCTAATACTATGTTCATGCAGTTCGGTGGAACTTCGATTATCATTATGGTTGGTGTATCGCTAGAAACCATGCGTCAGATTGAAAGCCAACTAAAGATGCGTAACTATGATGGCTTCTTTAATAAAGGTAAATCATAAAAGGAGGATGTGACATGGCTTTTCCCGTAATCAATGAGGAGATGTGTACCGCCTGCGGCATCTGTGTCGATGACTGTCCTAGTGGCTGTTTCGACCTAGAGGATGTAGCAAAGTTTGCCCGAAAAGAAGATTGTACGGAGTGCGAGATTTGTGTGGATGTTTGTCCCAACGGGGCAATCCAGATGACAAATTAAGCACGCGCAACCTGCGTTTAGTAGAACCCCGTCTCAATGAGGCGGGGCTTTTTAATAAAGCATTTACTTTGTTTTGGTACGATAGGTTCCTGTGTAAATCTACTAGAGTAGAGGTTCAGTATGATTAATCTTAAAGAATACAGGAAAGACGAATTCCCAAAAAGTGCTTTGATTGCCTGTCAGGGGGTTAGTGGAGCCTTTTCTCAAGAGGCTGCACATATTCTTTTTGAAGACCCAAAGATTATGTATATGCGCACCTTTGATGGTGTCTTTCGTGCTGTTGATGCGGGACTAGTCCAGTACGGGATACTGCCTATTGAAAACTCAAACGCAGGTTCTGTGACAGATGTCTACGACCTCATGAAAGAATATAACTTTTACATCACAAGAAGCGTCAAAATATCTATTCCTCACATGCTACTGGGTAGCGAAGGGGCTTCGCTTGAAGACATAGCAGAAATATACACTCACGAACAGGCAGCAAGACAGTGTAGTAGCTTCATAGAGAAGCATCCTCACATTAATCTGGTAATGTGTACCAATACAGCGATGGCAGCACAGAAAGTTGCTGAAAGTGGCAGGTCAGATGTTGCAGCTATTGCATCAGAGAATTGTGCTGAACTGTATGGTCTTTCGATTCTGGAAAAGAATATTCAGAACAATAGGAACAATTACACACGCTTCATCTGCATATCGAAGAAATGTGAGATTTATGGCAACCCTGACAGAATAAGTCTCATGTTAACTGTTGAACACAAATCAGGAACCCTCTTTGAAGTAATCAAGCAGTTTGCTGACCTGGGATTCAATCTAGTAAAGCTCGAATCGCGCCCCATAGCTGACACAGACTTTGACTTCATGTTCTACTTTGATGTTCAGGCAAATATTGATGATGCCAAAGTTCATGACCTTTTAACGCGACTAAACCTTTGCACAAAGTACCTAGCCTTTCTAGGCAATTACAGCGAAGTAGATATGTCGAGCACTAGCTTTAGACAGTCCTAAGTATGCGACTACTCCTAAACATCAGCACGAGATTCTTGTCTCAAGAGGAAGCACAGGCAAAGTGAAAACAAAGGAAAAAGTTCTTGCCCTGCTAGAAGATAAGCGCGGGCAAAGTGTTTCTGGCGAACACATTGCTAGCCACCTTGAGCTAAGTCGCAATACCGTGTGGAAAGCCATTAAGGAATTAAGGGGAGAGGGTTACAGAATCGCGGCAGTGACCAATAAGGGTTACTGTTTGGACAGGAACAACGATATCTTAGCTGTTCAAGGCATAACTCCTTACCTAAGACATGAGGAACTTTCAGGCCGCATCTCTGTGTATGATTCTATAGAGTCTACTAACACAATCGCCAAAGAGATAGCAATGGCAGGAGCCCCCCATGGCACTGCAGTACTTGCTAATGCACAAACAGCAGGAAAAGGGCGCTATGGCAGAACCTTTATTTCTCCGCCAGGTAGCGGGCTCTATATGAGCTTAGTACTTTGCCCAAAGCAGATTAGTTTTGCTACGCCAACCCTGATAACAGCATCTACTGCCGTATCAGTGTGTGAAGCCATAGAGGCTGTTTCAGAAATAAAACCTTCAATTAAATGGGCAAACGACATTTTTGTAGACAGCAAAAAAGTGTGTGGCATCTCAACAGAAGCAGCAATGGACTTCGAGAGCGGCACGATGCAATGGATTGTCGTAGGAATCGGAATAAACTTCATTCAGCCAGAAAAAGGCTTTCCACAAGACGCGCGCAATACGATAGGTTCACTTTTCGAAGAAGGAAGTCCTTCAAGCAATAGAAATCAGCTTGCTGCTGAAATTATTAACAGGGTCGCGTCTCCCGAGAAACTCTATGATGATGCAGAAATGCTTGCACGCTACAAGCAGCGCATGTTCATCCTGGGGGAGAAAGTCTCTGTCATTAGAGCAAATGACCAGTACGAAGCAATCGCACTTGACCTCGATGAAAAAGGGCAACTTATCGTAAAGGCAGAAACAGGTGAAATGCTCACCCTGTCTTCAGGAGAGGTCAGCGTACGACCCAAATAGGTCCTAAATAAGACAAAGTTGAACCACTTTGTATTGTCACCTAAAATCAGAAAATTAGTTGACAATAATCTTTCCCTATCTGTATACTTGTTAAAACTTAAACGGGGAAGGGAAGTCCAATAGTGAATAAAAGAACAACAACGCGTGACCTAGTTTTGATTGCGCTCTTTGTCGCTATAATTGCAGTTCTGGCACAAATCACCATACCCTTGCCCCTAGTACCCCTTACTATGCAAACCTTCGCAGTTCCTTTGGCAGGTGTAGTGCTCGGTGCTAGAAGAGGAGTCATTGCAACACTTCTTTACTTGTTGCTAGGCGCCTTAGGTGCTCCCGTTTTCTCGGCATTTCAGGGCGGGTTTGGCATGCTCATAGGAACATCAGGGGGTTACCTCTTATCTTTTCCCCTAGTAGCCCTCATCGCAGGCCTTGCTGCTGATAAGTTTCTGAAGAGGAGCACAAACAGCAGAAATAAACTAAACAATACAGACGGAACAAATAGCCTAAACATCAGCAACAGTGACCCCATCAGTAACAGCAGTAATCCTGCTGGCAACCCCAGCGCCCTATCCAGCAAAATCCCCTATGTTTGGCTTGCACTAGCCCTAATTCTAGGCGCAGCACTAAACCTTACCCTGGGTTCACTTCAGATTGCTGCCATAACGCAAATTGGTCTACCAGCAGCCTTTCTGGCAGGAATGACCCCTTTCATAATCCCAGAACTGCTTAAAATAATTCTAGTACTAGTAATAGCTCCACCCTTGCGGCGAGCTATTGAAAATCAGACCTCCTGAATTGGAGCTACTTATCCGTAAGTCGACCTATACAATTTCTTCATATCTAACCTGTATACTATATGATAGTAAAAGCAGGTATTTTGATATCTACCTGTACCAAGAGGCAAACACAGTCGAGACAAAGGGTAAAGGAAAACCATATGACCGTCAAAAGTACAAGCACTCCCCAATTTATCGGGGGGGGGGGGCAATTCTAGGAAAAGTAAGCCCTCTGTAAGTAAAGTACATTCATTCTTTAGTAATTTATCTGCACTCTTCTCTGTAGTGCATCAAGTAAGACAATCATCCACTCATCAAAAGTCAAATAGAAGCTTTTCAGCTAAGGCTAGTCTACAAAAAGGTATAGCTGTATGTACTATTGCTCTAGCAGCAGTAGCACTA
>Ga0123355_10013799_pt1 | contig 12590 bp, 9 predicted proteins | sample TergutEmb28metaG_3_FD_89872 | JGI IMG/M metagenome (GOLD analysis project Ga0123355, IMG submission 89872) | Embiratermes neotenicus P1 segment gut microbial communities from Petit-Saut dam, French Guiana - Emb289 P1 | ecosystem: Host-associated > Arthropoda: Insects > Digestive system > Gut ...
AAACCGGCGAGTCGTAGCCAAACTTAAGCGCTAAGTCAACGATTTTTATATCATTGTTTTGCAGTTCCAGTGCCGCCAGGGTTAATCTTCTTCTACGTACATACTCGGAAAGTGAAACTTCCGTAATGAACGAAAACATCCTGAAAAAATTGTGGGATGAACAGCAGGCGATTTTTGCCAGAGTTTTGTGGTTGATTTTGTCGGTTAGGTTGTCTTCCACATAGGCTAGGGCTGCGTTCATTCTTGTTAGCCAATCCATTGCAATCCCTCCTTTCGCGGAAAGTATAGAGCAGGATGGTATTGCTGTCGCAACAATTCATGCCCTGTTTTGTATGCCAATTTTACTTTAATGATTGCAGGCTTGCATATAGATATGATATGTTCAGGGCAATGGAAATAAAATAAATTACTGTTGCAGAAGCCTCAGTTAAAAATATGGGGGTATACGTCATCAAGACCTTTTTCGCGACACTTAGGAAAAACAAAATCCCTTTCGTGGGATTCTTCATGTTCTATGTAGTAGCAGCACTTATTATACCCGTCACTTATATAATAGCGCAGATTATAACGGGTGAGATGGGGCAGGCCGCCTATGAACTTGATACAACGGCTATAATCAGATTTTTGATTATATTGACCATTGTAATGGGCGTGAGAGCTGTTTTTTCCGCCTTAGATGATTTGCTTTTAGGGCGATTTGTGGGAAAAGTGGGATATAGTTTTCGTGTTAATTTCGCCAAATTTTTCTTGCGTCAGCCTTTTGCAAAGTTCGAAAAAAACAACAGTGGTCAAAGCTTATCTGTTTTCACAAATGATCTGCCGGAGGCTGTTGAGCATGTTCGCTACGGGATGGTGTGGCTGATTTATAATCTTGCACTTTTTTTGGTTATTATTGTCTATATGTTTTACTTTAATTGGTTGTATACCCTTATATTTGTTGTTGCTATCCCTGTCTTGGCGCTGGTGCAGATAGCCATTTCCGCACCTATTCAAAAAATTTCGCGAGAAGTGAACGAGGCCCGTGATGGCTTCAACGCAACGGTTAATGATTCCTTGCAAAATATCGCAACTGTCATCTCATATAATCTTGAGGAAGAAATGGAGAACCGCTACATATCCGCATATTCAAAGTTTTCTCTTGCTTCAATGATTCGGGTTCGCCTGTATTCCTCCCTTGTTTTGGCAGGCATGATATTTTCAGCATTGCCTCTGATATTTCTGTTTATTGCATCGGGTCTTGCGGTGGCAGGCGGAACCATGCTTATTTCGGAATATATTGTTTATACGACTATTGGCGTAATGGCTGCCAGTGTGCTTATGAGCTTGGCAGAAGCCATAGGCGGTGTAGGTGCAGGAAACGCGGGAACCCTGCGGCTAAACGAAACCACCACGGGAGAAGCCGAGAATATTGGAAGCAATCAGGGCCTTGGGATTAGCGGAGAAACGGCTGTTGCTTTTGACAATATAACCTTTGCCTATGCCGAGGACTTACCTGATGTGTTGCATGATGTATCCATTGAAATACCGCGGCATGCGAAGGTAGCTATTGTGGGCGGCTCTGGCTCCGGCAAGTCTACGATACTTAAGCTGTTGCTGGGATTGTATGAGCCCAAAAGCGGCAAAATAAACGTTTTAGGCAATGATACAGCAACGATTGGCAAGTATGCCCTGCGGGATTCCATTGCTTATGTACCCCAGGACTCTTTTCTGTTTCCCGCATCTATTTGCGAAAATATCACGGGCAAAAATGTTATTACATCACAGGAACATACCAAGCTTGAAAAGGTCTGCCAGGACGCAGGAATATTGGACTTTATCAATAGCTTGCCTAATAGATTTGACAATATCCTTTCCGAGTCTTCCGAGAATATATCGGGCGGTCAGCGGCAGCGTATAGCAATGGCAAGGGCTTTTTACAAGGATGCGCCAATAATCCTCTTTGATGAAGCTACATCCTCTCTTGACCCAATAACCGAAAGCGAAATTTTGAAAAGCCTTGAAAACGCGACAAAAGATAAGACAGTAATCATGGTAGCGCATCGTGCTGCCGCCAGGGCGTTTTGCGATACGGTCATAACAATGGAAGAGGGGCGGATTGTATGACATACTTCAAGAAGATGTTCAGCTTTATGCGTCCTTATATAGTCCTCTATTGTATAGGGATATTCCTATCCAATTCTCAGAGTTTTGTCTTTGGTTTTGTAATTGGTTTAATTGGCAGCAATGTTATGGCAGGCGCGGTAGCAGGAAGCGCAAGGGTAGTTGTAACTGGCACTGTAAGCGCAATGGGTGCTTTTATAGGGCTTTTATCTTTAGTCGGACTTGGCAGGTATCTTTATCACCGGGCAAGATTTTTTGCACAGAAGGACTTAAAGCAAAGATTATTCCGCAGTTTTATGCAAAGAGGTTTGGAATCAAGCCAGTCAAGGCATAGCGGCGAAGGAATAGCCGCAATCAACACAGATGCCGATGAAGCATCAAACCTTTATTCATACGCAATATCTCAATTTTTAAGCCCTGTAATCACAGGTGTTCTCTCCTCGGTGACTCTTTTCATTATTGATTGGCGCATGGGGTTAGCCGCAATAGGTCTTGGGGTTTTCGCCTATTTTGCGCAAAGCCGTTTTGTAAAGCCTTTGGCTAAAATCGGTAAGGAAAGGCTTGAAGCAAACGCCAGCGCGGTAAAAGAAATGAGCAATATTTTCCAAGGCGCTATACCTATCCGGGCATTCAATATGCAAGAAAAGGCCCTGGACTCCGCAAGCGCTCAAATGAATGTGCTAAAAATACTAGATTTCCGCCAAGCCTTTATTGCTATGTGGCAACGGCTTTTTTCTACAATAAAAGGCTGGCTTGCATTAGTATTTACATTTGGTTTTGGTGGCTGGCTTGTGGCAACAGGGCAATTGGATTTTCCTGTGTTACTTCTTATCTTGCCGCTGTTTGAAAGAATTTCTAGTGAAATGGGGGATATCGGTCAAGCGTTGGCAGAAATGCAGCCGCCCCTTGAGGCAGCAAAGAGGATTTTTGCAATTATCGACAATGCCCCTGCTTCTGAGGATAAAGGACATTTAGACTTTGACGGCTCTGCTTTGCACATTAGGGGCTTAAACTTCAAATATCAAAATGCCGAGCACAATACACTGCATGATATAAGCTTGGATATCAACGTTGGAGAAATGGTTGCTTTTGTTGGTGCATCCGGCTCTGGAAAATCGACCATTCTTAGAATTCTGGTTGGCTTTTATGAACGTGAGCAATTGGGATTGACTTTGGGCGGTACTTCCTCAGATGCCGTAAGCATTGTTGCATGGAGGGAAAATTTTGCTTATGTAGATCAAAGCTGCAAGCTATTTGATATGACAATCAAGGAGAATATTGCTATGGGCAGGCCCCGGCGAAGCGGTTGGCGTGATAACGCCGGGCCGCCATGTACCGGCAAGAAGGATAAGGTTGAAGATGCAGATATAATCGCCGCTGCAAAGCAGGCTTTTGCCCACGATTTCATAGAGCAGCTTGATCAAAAATATGACTCTCCCTGCGGTGAAAAGGGCGGTACTCTTTCTGGTGGACAAAAGCAGCGCATCGCAATTGCCCGTGCGCTAATAAAAGGCTCGCCGATTTTAGTCTTTGACGAAGCCACATCAGCCCTTGATAGCGATAGCGAAAAATACATCATGGACACCATACAATCCCTGCGGAATAATCATACAATTCTAATCACCACCCACAATTTAACGACTATTACGAAGGTGGATAAAATTGTCGTGATGGATAAAGGTAGAATCGCGGAGATAGGAAAGCACGATGAATTGATGGCAAAGAAAGGTATATACCATAAACTTTTCATCAATGATTCAAAGGACACCATAAATGATTCAAGGGGCATTAAGGGCTAGCGTATCATCCGGTAAAATATGATACTTGAATGGAAGACACGACTATTAGATGCTATGAACACAGTTCCTTAATGTTCTGGCAAAATGTAATCTTGGAGGGGAACAAAATATATAGAACAACAAACAACCCATTTCGCATGATATACGAAGCTGCAGTAAGCATAAAAGGAAATGCTCGCGCCACTGTCTTTCTTGAGCCGCTTTTTACCATACCTCAAACCTTGTATGTGGGGTTTATGACATTGTACATGCTTGAGTTTGGCGTGACCCTTACCCAGGTTGGTATGATTACTTCCTTGGGGTTGGTTGTGCATATTATTTTTGCCCTTATTAGCCCGTTTATTACAGATAAGCTTGGACGGCGGTATACAACGTTGATTTTTGATAGCATTGGCTGGGGAGGGGCAATGTTGGTATGGGCTTTTGCCCAGAATATATACTTCTTTATTATTGCCGCGGTTTTCAATGCCTTTTCCCGTGTTGTGGGAAATAGCTGGCATTGCCTTATGTTGGAAGACAGTGAGCCGCGGATTGTGATCCATATATTTAACTTTTTGCATATGGCGGCAATTGTTGCCGGGTTTTTTGCGCCGATAGGGGCATTGCTTATAAATAGGCTGACTCTGGTTCCTGCTATGCGGGTTATGCTTATGTTTAGTTTTGTTTCTATGATGGCATTGTTTATTATACGCCACTTTTTTGTAACGGAAACGGAAGTTGGCCGGCAAAAAATGCAACAGATGAAAGGCGTAAATATAGGTAGTGTTTTTAGGTCTTATGTACCGGTATTTAGGCGTATTTTAGGGGACAGGCTGCTTATTGTCGCGCTTTTTTTGCGGTCTTTAAACTTTGTCCAGTTTACTATCCGCCAGACTTTTCTTGCTGTGCTGGTTACTCAGAGACTTATGTTTCCTGCTGAGGCCATTGCATTGTTCCATACCCTTAATGCCATTGTCATGCTGATGGTGCTGCTGTTTATCACGCCGATGCTTGCGCGGTTTACCCGCAACTGGCCTATCTCCTTGGGTATAGGCTTCCATGTGGCGGCAACCGGGGTGCTGTTGCTTACCCCAGCCCTAAACTACCCATTATTAATACTTAGTGCAATTTTTATTGCCTTAGGAACTGGCATTGCAACACCTCGCATTGATACTTTGGTGGCCAATACTATCCACAACGAGGAGCGGTCGGTAGCCAATGCCATCATGATGGTATTTATTTTGAGCCTTACCGCGCCCTTTGGGTATATCGGTGGTGTGCTTTCTGAAATAGATATACGCTTGCCATTTATTATGACGCTGGGGATTTTTATTGTGTGTTTGTTTATGGTTTATGTAGCTAAGCAAAAAACTGCGGCCGATTGATCTAACCACCGCAATTTATATTTTGTGATTATCACAAAAAAGGAGCGAAATTATATGAAGCATGTAAAAAACGTACTGTGCGTATTAGCTGCTATAGTGGTGCTGGTATCGGCGGCACTGTTCAGCATTTGGCGTATCAACCCGCCAAGGGCAGATGAGTCATGCCCTGCTTTTCAAAGGATGATGCATAACATAGAACGGCTTGCAGCAGATGTAAGATTCCCAGGCACTCCGAATCATGGGGTGGTGCGGGACGAGATTATTGCAGAAATTGAGGCAATGGGCCTTACTCCAATAATACACAGAACCGAGTTTACAATGAGCGACTTATTTGAAGCAGGGCTTCGGCTTCGTCCTATGCAAAACTATAATGCCACCGCTTCATGGGTAGAGTGGATATCTGAAAACCTTGAATATTCGATGGAATCAACTGCACAATATTATTATGGTCTTTTCCCTGGCCATCCCTGGGGGAGCGGGGGGCATGTTTATGTAGACAATATACTTGTCACACTTCCCGCTGCTGACGGTTCTAACGGGGGCATCATGTTTGTAGCTCATTATGACACCATGCAATATACTCCGGGGGCTGCAGATGCCATGACCCCGGTGGCCGCAATGCTGGAAGCGCTGCGAGCTCACGCCCAAAATGATAATCTCGCAAATAATCTCCATTTTCTTTTCACTGATGCGGAAGAAGTTTGGGCGTTAGGTGCTTTTGCCTTTTCCCGAGATTTCCCTCATTTAATAGATGAAGTGGATATGCTTATTAATTTGGAAGCAGTAGGAAATAGCGGTGGCTTGTTAAACTTTCAGGCTACAGATGCGCCCCACGCTATGATAAGCCTATACAACCGTGCTGTGCCCCGCCCTATTGGTTTCCATTGGGGGGATTGGGTATATACAACGCAGATGCCTTTTTCATATACAGACTTCACTGTTTTCCGTGAATATGGCTTTGCCGGGCTTAACTTTGCCATTCTTGGCGGACATGAGCATTATCACACCATGACAGACACATATGAAAACTTAAACAGAAATACCGCATGGCATTATTTAGCTACTACTCTGGCATTGGCTGACTATGGGGCGAATAATTCATTGGCTGCACTTCGTGAGCCGTCCCAAAATGCTATTTTCTTTACTTTTTTACCGGACAATATGGTTGTCTTGACAACGACTATGGCCAATATACTTATGGGGTTGGCTTTTTCGGTTGCGCTTGCATTTTTGTTTTATAGATTTAAAACAAAAATGCAAAAATCTTTGACTATTACCATACTTTTGATGGCTCTAATATTGCTGACTGCATTGATTTTGATATTCTTAAGTATGCTTAGTTACCTTTTCTGGATACCTTTATTGGCTGTGTCCATTGCAGCTTTTTTGAAAAAGTGGACGATAGTTTATAGGAGTGCTATGGTTGTGTCCGGTGCAATAACTTTACTTCTGTGGGTTCCGCCGATTTATTTGCTGTTGCTATTGTTTAGCTGATGTGAAACTGCGCAGAAAATTGATATTAATGGAGGAACCAGTTTGAAACATCTCGTTTTGTGCCTTGCGCAGAAAGGCATGGTGATTGAAATGAATATGTTTGCGGAATGGACTGGTTTGTTGCCAATGGCATGGCAGAAAACTTGGGCTGAGTTAAAGGAGGGGCAATGAAACTATTATTGTCGGGTGGGGGAGACCCCGAAAATGTTATTGCGTTAGACAAGTTATTTGTAAGCATGATTAACGTGCAGGAAACAGTATTATATATTCCTGTTGCTTGGGAAAGCGACTCCACATATGCCGGGTGCTTTAATTGGTTTAAAGGAACATACAACCCTTATGGAATCATGAATATAGAAATGTGTGCAAACTTGAATCTTATCACAGATTTAAGCCGGTACTCGGCTATATTTATCGGTGGCGGGAATACATTTAAGCTGTTGAAAGAAATTAAAGAAAGCCGGTTTGATAAAAAATTGATGGATTACTTAAACGGCGGTGGTTTTGTTTATGGTGGCTCTGCAGGAGCAATTATTTTTGGGAATACTATCAAATCAGCAGAATACGCTGATGATAATAATGTTGGTTTGACGGATTTATCCGGGCTTAACTTGGTTGGCGGAAGTGATGTATTTTGTCATTATTCAATAAGAGATAATGAGTTTATTATGAATTACAGTAATGATTTATATGTCCTCTACGAAGAATCCGGCTTATATATCAATAGCAATAAAATTGAAAGCATCGGCAAGCCGTACCTAAACAAAAACGATGTTACAATATAGGCATTTTCTTCAGAGTACCAACACGAAAACAGCGCATATCATCAAATTTCAGTGATGGTATGCGCTGTTTTATTGGTTTCAAGTAAACAGTATCTTTCTTATGGTCTCAACAGAAAGACAGTACTCATCCGCAAGGTGCTGGATGGACATTTTTTGCAAGTACTTCTGCCGTATTTCCTCATTTCGATCCTGAAAAAAGGCCCTTGAGCCGGATTTTTCGCCCCATTTTTTGCGTGTTCTGTCTGCGGGGAAGTACAGGGTTTCACCTGCGGCGTATTTTTGCACTTCCTTCAGCAAATCGTCAGGTAGGACATCGGAGGCGTTTTTGTATTTCATGGCGCACCTCCGGTGTGGCTAGTTAGCTTTTGGAGAATCAGCCTTTGAGGAGCTGGACTTATGAGCGTTGGCCTCTAGAAAATCGGCAAGGGTTGTGTATTCGTCTATCCTTATTCCGTTTTCGGTTATGGCTTGGCGGAAGTTTGCTTCTACTGTTTCTGCGCGAGTGTGTAGTTTTTTAAGGTCATCTGCCTTATAGGCACTGAGTATGTCAATGTCAGTTATCCCGAAATTTGTGCCCCATTCTTCGACCTCGTTTTGCAGCATACAGCACCAGATGTAGGCATTTATGGGGTCGTTTTCATTGCACCAGTGGTATACCCTCCTCCAGGTGTAGCAAAGCTCTTGATACCAGTTGGCAAGCTCGGAAAAGTCGGGCTGGCCTGCTTCTGGGACGGGTTTATCTTGCTGGTCTAGGAAGGCCTTGGTGGTGGCTATTAATTGATGGCATAGGTGCTTCTGGGTGTCTGGGGATTCCTCTTCCACTATGGCTTTGTATAGGGTTGTGAAATTGGCTGGGACTTTTTCCATCTGGGAAAGAACTTGCAATTGACTTGTTTGCCCGTGTACGAAGTACTGTCCATTTACATATGCCACTGCAATGGCCAGTAAATCGCAGATATAGCCTGCATTTTCCCGGATTTTGTATAGCTTTTCTTCGAAGAGAGTATCTTGGAAAACCTCGTTGACGGTTTTTAGCCAGTCCTTTGCACGCTCTAGCATATACTGCGGGTTTTGTAGGTTGGCTTGCAGGCGGGCTTGCAGGCTTGTGAAGCGTTGCCTGTCTTCCTCGCTTCTTGCCCATAGGATTTTTGCGTGGCCCAGGCATTTTGTGTTGTAGTCTTTGACGTCGGCCATTTTTTCTATGCGCTCCCAGGACATTGGGAAGAGGTCCCGGCCTATTCCTTCTACTATGAAAGTCCTTGCAAGGCCGTTGGCCCTGTTGGTTCGAGGGATGTAATGGCTAAATGCTGGGGCGTTGGCGTCTTGGCCTAGGCGTAATGTGGCGTGCTCTAGCAGCAGGCATACATCGTCTGGGTACTTGGTTTGTACCTCGTTTATGGCCCAGTCGGCTAGGGTTGTTATATTTTTCATATTTTGCCTCCATTTGTTTCATCAAGCGCTTGTAAGCACACAATATCATCCGCCGACTCTTGCATCAATGCCGTTTTTGGTTAGAGGTATTCTATACCTTCAATGCCTCCCGCAAAAATAGCCCCGTAAAGGAATCTTCGCACTGCGCCACTTCTTCAGGCGTACCACTTGCCACAATAGTACCACCTCCTCGGCCTCCTTCAGGGCCAAGGTCGATGATATAGTCTGCAGTTTTAATCATATCCAGGTTATGTTCAATGACCACCACGGTATTGCCCCAATCTGTAAGTTTCTGCAGTATCTCAATAAGCCTGTGGACATCGGCGGCGTGTAGCCCTGTGGTAGGCTCGTCCAATACGTACAAGGTTTTGCCCGTGGCGCGGCGGCTAAGCTCCGTTGCCAGTTTTACCCGCTGGGCTTCGCCCCCGGAAAGGGTAGTGGAAGACTGCCCAAGCTTGACATAGCTAAGTCCTACATCGTAAAGGGTTTGCAGCTTGTCCCTTAGGCGTGGCAGGCTTTCGAAGAAAGTCAGGGCTGCTTCTACTGTCATGTCCAGCACATCGGAAATAGACTTGCCCTTGTACTTAACCTCTAAGGTTTCCCGGTTATAGCGCTTGCCATGGCAGACCTCGCAGGGTACATACACATCGGGTAGGAAGTGCATTTCGATTTTGATAATCCCGTCGCCGCTACAAGCCTCGCAGCGGCCGCCCTTTATATTGAAGCTGAATCGGCCCTTCTGGTAGCCCCGCACCTTGGCTTCAGGCACTTGTGAAAACACGTCCCGCACCAGGTCAAAAAGGCCGGTATAGGTGGCCGGATTACTGCGGGGTGTGCGGCCAATTGGGCTTTGGTCGATATTGATGATTTTGTCCAGATGCTCTAGCCCGGTGACATCTGCGTGCCGGCCTGGCTTTGTTTTGGCGCGGTTTAGATCCCTTGCTAGGCGCTTATATAGCACTTCGTTGACCAAGGAGCTTTTGCCGGAGCCACTGACACCGGTAACACAAGTGAATACCCCAATAGGTATCTCTGCATCTATTTCCCGGAGGTTATTTTCTGACGCGCCTATTATGCGCAGGCTACGCTCCCCAGTTGGGCGGCGGGTGCTTGGGGTTTCGATTTTTAGCTTGCCACTCAGATACTGGCCGGTTATGGACTTTTCGCAGGAAAGCAAATTGTCTATATGTCCGGCAAAAACCACCTCACCGCCGTGAACTCCTGCCCCTGGGCCAATGTCCACGATGTAATCCGATGACCACATGGTATCTGTGTCATGCTCGACGATGATTAATGTATTGCCGATATCCGTAAGATGGCGCAGGGTTTTTAGTAGACGGCCATTGTCACGCTGGTGCAGGCCTATGCTGGGCTCGTCTAAAATATATACCACCCCAACCAGGCCGCTGCCTATCTGGGTGGCAAGGCGTATCCGCTGAGCTTCCCCACCGGATAAGGAGCCTGCCGCACGGCCTAAGGTGAGGTAATCCAATCCCACGTCCATAAGGAAGCCGGTACGGGCATGGATTTCTTTCAAAATAGGCCCGGCTATGATTTGCTGGGTGGCTGTAAGCACCAGTGCAGTAAAAAATTCTTGTACTTCGTTGATGGTCATGTCCGTGATTTGGGAGATATTCATATCCCCGATGGTGACGGCCAGCACTTCTGGCTTAAGCCGCCGCCCTTTGCAGCCCGGGCAGTGGATGCTAGTCATAAAGGCCTCGTACTCCGACCGCATATAGTTGGAGCTTGTCTCCTTATAGCGCCGCCACTGGCTGTTTAGTATGCCTTCATGGGTGTAGGGATATGACCGCTTTGCGCCGTCTTGGCCGATGTAGGTTATGTTTAGCTTTTGGTCAGAGCCGTTCATTATTATGTCTTGGACTTCCTGTGACAGTTCCTCGTAAGGGGTGGTTAGGCTGAAGCTGTAGGTCTCGCTTAGGGCGCGGAATATGCCTCTTGCACCGCTGTTTTCGTCCTTTATGGCGTTCCAGCCTGGGGCGGCAATTGCGCCTTGGGCTAAGGATAGGGCTGGGTTTGGGACAATAAGCTCTGGGTCAAAGATTAGCTTCATTCCAAGGCCGGCACAGTCTTGGCAGGCCCCGGATGGGTTGTTGAAGGAGAACATGCGAGGTTCTACCTCGGACAGGCTTATGCCGCAGTCTGGGCAGGCGAAGTTTTGGCTGAAGGGGATGTCTGTGGTGGCGGGGGAGGGGCGGTTGCTGTCAGGCTGGCTTGCGTGGGACGTGGGCTCGTCATTGAGTGGAGTATTTGCAGCAGATGCAGTACTGACATCAGATGATATGCCTACAGATGATGATGAACCCGCAGCTATTTGTACATTCATAATAAGAAGCCCGTCGGTAAGCTGCATAGCCGCCTCAATAGACTCAGAAAGCCGCTTTTGAATCCCCTCACGTACGACAAGGCGGTCAATCACGATATCAATGGTATGCTTTTTATTTTTCTCAAGCTTGACTTCCTCGCCTAAGTCATAAACTTCCCCATCAATACGGGCGCGGACATACCCCGACCGGCGGGCGTCTTCCAAAAGCTTTGTATGCTCACCCTTGCGGCTGCGTACCACAGGGGCCAGAACCTGCAGCCGTGCCCCTTCCGGCATGGACAAAATCCTATCCACAATTTGGTCAACGGTCTGCCGCTCAACAACCTTGCCACAGATATGGCAATGAGGAGTCCCAACGCGGGCATACAGTAGCCGCAGGTAGTCATATATCTCCGTGACTGTGCCCACGGTAGAGCGGGGGTTTTGGCTAGTGGTTTTTTGGTCAATAGAAATGGCAGGGCTTAGGCCCTCAATAAAGTCAACATCAGGCTTTTCCATCTGTCCAAGGAATTGCCGGGCATAGGCCGAAAGGGACTCCACATATCGGCGCTGGCCTTCGGCGTAAATAGTGTCAAAGGCAAGGGACGTCTTGCCCGAGCCGCTTAGCCCTGTGAAAACTACCATCTGGTTGCGCGGGATTTCCAGGTCTACGTTTTTTAGGTTGTTGCCTCTTGCACCTTTTATTATGATTTTGTCTTTGCTCATGGGCTAAGATATCTCCTTTGTTTAGAACGGGTTTTCAGGTCGTGCTTGTATCCGAACATATTTTATCTTAGTGTGCAAAGCATTTCAACGAACATACATTCAGTGGTGTGTTTATGTAATTGCTATTCAAATTTCATGTAATTTGAGTGTTGATAGGTGGCTTCTAATTGAATTGTGGTGTCTACACATATAAACTTTGATACTTTTGTCAAACCTTTTTCGCCCGCATGTATACTGGGTTTGGAGATGATTTTCGGGGTGCGCTTGCAAGTCCACACTGCTCTGATTTCTGAATATTACAGCATCAGAATAATGTTATTACAGCATCAGAATAATGTCAGGTTTGAAGGTTGCCCCTAGTATATAATTGCGAAAGAAGATGATGGATGCGGGCTTTATGTTTGAATTAACCATGCATAAGGCACAAAGAATATCACATAATATGAGCCATATTGACAAATATCATATATATTGGTATAATTTCCAACAGAAGCAAAAGAGGTGCACCTCTTTTGGCGTCGACATATGTCGACGCCAACCAATACAGTGAAATGCCACAATCTCA
>Ga0123355_10013800_pt1 | contig 12590 bp, 4 predicted proteins | sample TergutEmb28metaG_3_FD_89872 | JGI IMG/M metagenome (GOLD analysis project Ga0123355, IMG submission 89872) | Embiratermes neotenicus P1 segment gut microbial communities from Petit-Saut dam, French Guiana - Emb289 P1 | ecosystem: Host-associated > Arthropoda: Insects > Digestive system > Gut ...
ATGCAGAGTTTGCAATTCTGAGTCTGCCTCATAGCCAGAATACCATGTCATGTCCATTTAAAATATACAATATTTTACAAAATATACATTAAATTTGGTGGCTAAAGTTGCGTTCATTACAGTACCAACTGTGGAGCTGCTCAATTTTAATTTTCCATATCCTTTTTACTTCTTCCCTCTTAGTTCCAAATATCCTCGTCGGCATGAACTCTTAATTTCCCTCAATCTGTTTCTTCCTCTTATGGCTACACACGTGTTGTCATACCAGTACAAAATGAGAATATACTACGTACAGTATCTGTGCAAATTATTTTTGCAATGTGCCCTTATAAGATGTGAGATGTATAACTTTCAAAATAAAATTCCAGCTGTCCGTATTTCATCCGAATTCTGCAAAATTATGACTAGAAAGAGTATAAAATATTTTTCCTACTGATGTGAATTTAATCACTCTTCTTCATTTCGTATGTGAAATAAAATGTCTGTCGCGTTTTTTCGTCATTATTAGTCGCCTTCTTAAATTTTCTTGAACACTGTTAGCTTGGTTAGGTGTCTTCATGTCTGTCCCTCCGTCCACACCGAGAAACTCGGCTCCTACTGTATGGATTTTCGTGAAGCTTCATATTTGAGGATTTTTTCGAAAATTGTTTAGAAAATTCAATTTTCATTAAAATTTGGCAAGAATAAGGAGTACTTTACATGAAAACCTGTTCACATTTTTGATAATATTCTCGCCGATTTCTTCATAGAATGAGAAGTGTTTTCAGACAGCGTTTTAGACGAAATCAAAGGACACATTTTATAGTCAATACTTTTTTTTCCGAAAATCGTGTCATGAATGAGATAATGTGGCAAACATGCAAAGACAGACAGGCAACATGTGACAGTATTATAAGGCCATAAAATATGCGATTTTCATGCTGGGTAACTAAGGTAAGAATACAGTCAGGCACTCATAATATATACTACTTATTGCCTTTCCACTCAACACTGGTCACACGAACGTGCCACATTGTTAGTGTTAATGTACACGTACAGTTCCTATCTTTTGTACCTACAAGAAACTTGTTTAATTTTATGCCTATTTCCGTCCTATGATCAAGGCACAAAACACTCCTGGGTTTTAAGTGGTTGGGTACTTTGCAAAGTAGTGGGCGTTTAACATGAAACTTCAATATTCTAAGTGTTTTTATGCTAAAGCAAGTGATACCTACAGTAACTGCTGTATTCAAGACTGATGGAAATATCCTATGTTTTATTTCAGGTAAGTTGCTGTTGACCTGCTGTCTGTAACAGAGACTGCAGAGTGCATGTGGTAAGTAATGTTATCTAAGCTAACATTTTATTTGTAGTAACAATTTCCCCGTCAAGCTGGTATTTGTAAGAACGAGGTTAGTATTGCTTCTGTCTCCAGAATTCCCATTTACCCCTCACATAACTCATTGAAACTGAAATTAATATAAAATGTGTAAACTGACTACTACGCAGAAAACTCATAGCATATTTATTATAAATTTAATCATTTTATACTCCAAAGGAAGAGAATTGGCCCTTTTTTCTATGTATCATATGGCGTCCGTAAGTACAGTCTGTGGACAAAAACAGAACTGTTGAAGTTGTCTGCCTTTAAAACCCTAAGTTTCAGTGCCCATGATATGAAATTCCGCTTTCCATCCACTCACCATCAGTGTTTATAAAATTACCCTGGACTCGGGGCATATAGATGACCACTTATCTCCATTTGGTACCGAGTTTAAGAACCTGTTGATCTCTGTAATGGGGGAATGGAGGAGATTGCATAACGAGGAGCTAAATGATTTGTACTCCTCACCCAATATCGTGCGGGTGATAAAATCGAGAAGGATGAGATGGGCTGGGCATGTGGCGCGTATGGGTGAGGAGAGGGGTGTATAGGGTTTTGGTGGGGAAACCAGAGGGAAGGAGACCACTGGGGAGACCTAGGCTTAGATGGATGGATAATATTAAGATGGATCTCCAGGAGGTGGAATGTGGGTATATGGACTGGATTGGGCTGGCCCAGGATAGGGACAGGTGACAGACGCTTGTGAGTGCGGTAATGAACCTTCGGGTTCCGTGAAATGCGGGGAATTTCTTGACTAACTGCAACCCAGTCAGCTTCTCAAGAAGGACTCTGCACCATGGAGTAAGTAAGTAATAAGTTGATCTCTAGCTCCACTTCCCCATACGTCTTCATAGTGTGCACCCAGCCACTTTGTCTTTAGCTTTTAATTCTCCTACCTTGTCTTCGGGCGTCCAGCTCATAGCTTGTTAAGTATACCTTACGATACACAGGCCTACGTATGTGTGTGTTGTGTGTCTCATGTTCTGACACACATGTAAAACCCGTCGAAAATTTCCAATACTGAAATTTTTAAAATTGTTTTGAACTTACACCTGTAAAGAGCAAATAATTGTATGTCATTGCCCTGCACTAGATAGTACATGAGTGTGCGCAATTTTATTCGCGTAGCTTACGTCTCAGTACACTAAGCCCTTCCTGTCACGTGACGTGAGGTTCTTGTTACGGATCGGCGAGGTGCTTTTTATCGTTCCATACAAACTTACGGTTTCATTTTGACTAAAGCGGGCAGGACTATGAACGTAACCATATTTAGGCACCAGTTTCATTTTGACTAAAGTGGGTAGGACTATGAACGTAGCCATATTTAGGCACCAGTTTCATTTTGACTAAAGCGGGCAGGACTATGAACGTAACCATATTTAGGCACCAGTTTCATTTTGACTAAAGCGGGCAGGACTACGAACGTAACCATATTTAGGCACCAGTTTCATTTTGACTAAAGTGGGTAGGACTATGAACGTAACCATATTTAGGCACCAGTTTCATTTCCTACAATTTGCTTTTGGCTCAGGTACAAGCAGTAATTATCTTTTAAATTCATTTTTCTTGAAAAAAATCGTTAGCACATAGGTCACTATTAATTCTATACAATAATTACCGGCGTACGCGTTTCTTTGTTTCTTTAAATTTTAATGTTAAACATGAATATTGTAAAATGAAGTCTCTTATTTACTATTAATGTTTGTAGTCTAAAACTGATTGACTTCAAAATATTTTAGTTGAACTATATTCAAAACTTAGGCCTATACATCCCATTGTGTATTTATACAGAAAGGAAACTTTTCAGGCCGTAATCAAGTACTACACTTCAAACATCTTAACGAATAATAGTCTACTATTTTAGAGCCATGTCAAAATTAATACGAGCAGTACAAATTTAAATCTGTTATAAGAACTGAGCGGCGAACAGTAGATTAGCTTTTTGCAGTCAAGTGTTGGACGTAGTTATGCTGATAAATAGCCGGGTCTCTCTCTGACTGCTTCCTTCAAAGTAACCTCCACTTTCATGATAGCGTTGACCTCTGTGAGGTTACATTTTTGTCAGTGGCTTCACTGCCCCACGAAGCTGAGAAGCAATAGAGGCTTGTCGCATTTTAAGAGTGAAACCAACTTCCCATTAGTGCATTAACCGCGCTGATGAAAAGCGATCTCTATCCTTTTCTTCTCCCTGCATCCTTTTCCTGTAGACAATATCCTCCAACAGTGATTATTCCTTTCTGTTACAAAGCAACCTATCTACTCTCTGAGCTACTAGAAATTCAAACTTTTTTTTTCGTTACCGTGTGTAAAGGCGAACTTCGATTAAGTACGTCGAAAAGAGATGAGTTTTCAAACCTTTTTTTCCGTATTTTGTAATACATTGCAGTAAAAGATGTCTATAAAGGAACCTGGATGAAAAGGAAACGTGCCTTTATCGTGAACTTTTTCTGGTACTGGGTTCACGGAGTGAAACCCAATGGAAAATTACTCCCTAACTTGCTAGTTAGAAGTGAAGTGTGATAATATACGTTGGTAAAGTGTTGAACTTTTGCTAAGCTAATGTTTATGTAGAACGTGGCGGCCATCTGAAGTGTTAATCTGATTTAAATGTGGGAATGACGAATGAACCATTAAAACAAGGCGTGTGAGTCCTGCTATGATAGTACGTAAGTGTATATCTTAATCGTACTTACACGGTACGTATGAGAAATTTTCTTGAATCTAGTCACGTGAACGTGGAGACAATAGAAGGCCTTGAATTTGTTATCGACAAATTTAACTTATTTGTCACGGAGGTTGCGTTTCAATAACAAATAAAGTAATGTAAAGTAAAGAAATCGCAAGAAAAGCAAAGCTACTTTGTGCCCACCATTGAAGGTATTGGAAGACTGGGAGGCATAGTTCAATTCATGCTTATACTAGACATTAGGTGGAGATAAATGACTAACTCCATGCCCCTGACATTGTATTGTCCAAGGAAAGAGCCGGCGGTGCCCAAAAGGTAGCAGACTAGTTAGGTTTCGGAGCGGGGAAGAGAGAAATACCTCCTTCCTCTGCCAGGAATCGAACTACGGTATTTTGGTTGTACAGCCCGTGGCCTGTTTTCTTCAAGTTGGTAGGATAACTTAAATGGTAACAATACCAACAGTAGCATTATGTCTTGGGAAAGGGGGACTGGTGCAGTAGGTATTAGCTTTAGGATTTGCTGCTCGGGCCTTACTACTCTCAATTGCAAATGTTATGACGAGCGTCACCCAAGTATGCCGTTTGGTTCCAACTACAGATTAAATTTCGAAATTCTTCAGTGTACAAGTAGGCCCATAATATGTAAATAACCAACAAAATGCACTCAATATTTACGACGTATTTTATTCATATTTTTCCCACAACATTTTATTTAATATACACAGTGGCGCAAAAAGAACGCATTTTTTCCAAATAATTGTAACTTTTGTATTTTCAATATAAAAAATTATGTTAACACCGAAATAACCTGTAATAAATGCAGTTTTGATTACTTACATTGATTACTCAATTACGGAAGATTATATCGGAAAGATGGCGTCCTTCTTGCCGTACACACGTCCGGGGCCTCTCCTCAAAGTTCTGCATCACATTTACTAACATTTCTTGTGGCAGAGTTGCAATTTCTTCGCGAATGGAAACTTTCAGATCGTCGACTGTACGAGGTTTTCGGACGTAGGCTTTTGATTTGAGGTTACCCCAAAGAAAGAAATTCTCCTGACTGCTAACCATTTAAAAAAAAACATGCATTCTTTTTGCGTCACCCTTTACAATTAATTACTTAAATTATTTACCATTTAATAATTTTAATTGTTGTGGAATGACGACGACACAACTAACCATTTTGTACCTTTGTATTCGTGTAATAATATCACACGTAAGATGGCTGCAACAGCGGCCGAAGCGTGTTGGTGAGAAAATATGAATAAAATACTTCACAAAAATTGAAGCGCATATTGTTGGTTGTTTATATACTTTGGACCTGATTAATGCATGGAGGATGGAACATATTGTAGTAAAATTAGGCCTTTGTACATGTTAGTTTTGCTGGAGCGTCCGAGAAGTCACTGTGCATTAAACACCTACCACACGTACATGAGCAAGACCAACAAAATGCACAACTTTTTAAAAATAATTTATTTCAATTAATTATCCTCGACATGTTTCGAACAGTAATCGTTCATCATCAGGAGGAGTTCTGTACAAGCAGCTTACAGTATCAACCGTGTCGTGTCGGCGAATAGACTCCTCATAAAATGTACGGTGAAATACTGTAAGCTGTTTGTGCAGACCTCCTGATGATAAAAAATTATTTGTTCGAAACATGTGGAGGATATTTAACTTACTAATTAAACAACATGATGCACAAACTTTTGTTATAAAATAAGTTTATTTCATGCCTCTACATGTTTCGAGCACTATGTGCTCATCATTAGGAGGTCAAAATTGTATAAACAGCATCTGGTATCATCACACCTGTAGGTGGCCGTCCCGTGCACAGGTTGAGAGAGGACTGTCTCAACCTGTGCACAGGACGGCCACCTATAGTTGTGATGATACCAGAGGTTGTATAATATAATTTTGACCTATTGGTGATGAGCACATGTTGCTCGAAACATGTAGAGGCATGAAATAAACTTACTGTAAAACAAAATTTTGCGCATGAAGTTGGTTAATTACTGAGATAAATATACTGAGATGCACGGTCAGCAAAACGTCAAAAAAGTCGAGGAGAATTTAATTGAAATAAGTTATTAAGAAAAAGTGTCCATCTTGCTGGCCTTTCTCACGTATGTATATCACGCTGCAAGGTTCAGAGAATGTAAAAAAAAAGCACTAAACGGTACAGTATCGTATTCACAAATAGTAGCAGTTGCACACAATATTCTCTCTCGATATGTATGGTGACCGTACTGCCATGTGTTGTGCTGCATCGCCACACTCTGCCAATGTTGCTAGGACCTGCATTATTGTACAGCGATTGTAACAGTACAGTGACGCTTCGATCGACCTGTGTGTATATGAAGATAGTGGTGATATTTTACACAGATGTGTAGCAACTGCGATAGATGGCACTAGTGCACCTGCCAGTACTGTTACACACACTCAGACTGTACTGCCCAACGTAAAGCAATATGGCAAATATTTATTTGACTTTTAAGCAATGTAAGTGGTTCCTTAACTACTAACTTCTCGTGCTGAAGTTAATGGAGGACACTGGAATTTTAAAACTTCCAGGTTAAACACTATTAAACTGCCTTCTGCTTTTCTAGGTAACGAAACAAGTGACTTTTCTTAGGAGCACACTGTGTATAAGGTAACCAGACTCTGTTTGGTCTTTTAAAGACGAAATTTAACCTGAATTATGTTTAGAGATTTATTCCGTACCTCACAGTAAACATACATCCTTGTCGGTTACAAAAGCCCATCAGTTAATGCTGTGTCGTTATTTTGTTCCGAGATCCATATAAATCACGTAAATGCACTTTGTGGCAAAATGTAGATTTTTTGAATGTTCAGCCCGGTGTTACATAAAATAACCATTGGACCTTAAAGGGTTTATCCTTTTAAGACTGCAGGGTGGAATTTTGTTTATTGATGCTCTCTGATTTCCGAAAGAGCATGGTTCTTTTGGGAGATCCTCTTTGCTTCTCGTTTGTCCTTCTGTTCAGAGGGGCTACGAAAAAGAATATAAGGTTCAATAAAGTTCGTAAGAAAGCGTGTTCCAGTTTCACCTTGATCTACGACGGATCAAACATCGACTGGCCGGGAAACTAAACTTGACCGCCGCGGGGACACTGGAGTCCCTACATCATAGGCAACAGAGTCCGTCTACATTACGAAAACCAGTCGGGAAATAAAGTTTCAGGTATATTCGGTGCTTTTTATGAGAATAATTTGCAACAAATAAATTTCAAGCCATGTGGCAAACTGTAAAGTTTCTTGATGTTGCAGTGGTTGCAGCTTTCGATATAATGACCTCGGTTTACTAGTTTGTCACTTCTGAACAGTATGCACTGTTAGTGGAACTAGTAGTGTGTGAAAGCGAAGTATCTCCATGAAACTTGTCCTCAGAATAGTTCTTGATTGCCTGTTAGCCTTTAAGGGCGAAAGTTTAGCTGTCTGAGTTAAAGACCCAGTTCCTACCGCACAGTAAACACTTTATGCCTCGGTTATAAAAGCCGATAAGTTAAGAGAAATAATCGCTGTTCTGAGATCCACGAAAAACATAAATGCAATGTTGGCTGAACACAGAATTTCTCTTTGTTAAAGCTGTTGGTACATAAAGAAAGTCTTAGCTTTAAAAAGTTAATGTATGATAGCCTACGTGTGTATGTATTCTGATAAGTGCTTCACAAAGTTCAGATTTCAATAAGATATCTTTTTATTTATTACTTTAAATATTCCCTTTTCCCTGTAATGAATACAGCGTATACAAAGGACATCACAGCCTGTTTAGTCATACGTGTCCTTCGTATTTAGGATGTCACATGTTTGGAGGTGGGCCTAGAGACTGGCTGTAAGAACAGAGGGCATCTTGATTTTCTTGGTTCAACCAAACAAATTTTGGGATAGTATTCCCAACTAGGTCACTACTGGATCTTCTCCGTCCATTTCCAATTTTACATTTACTGAACAACGTCCAACCGAAATATGCGTAGGTCTGCTCTGAGCAGCGACATGTCTTTAAACAAATTATCAGCATTAAAAATGAAGACATGAAAAGCAGATAAACCGCATACGATTTATCTTCGTTTTCCGATTCATATAAAATAAGCAGGCTGCTTCACTGTCTTTAAGCACAATGGTTATTGTATTTACTGTCAGGTTCAACACTGAAGAACTCTACGTTGCTTGTAATTTTTACAATAAACAGTGATTATCTTTCCAGCCAAGACTGCAAGTCAATGAAGGCGCATTGTTTTCGCTGCGATGAAGGAAATGAATGAACATAATGTAGGCCTACAAAAATTTTGTGCTTCAGATTGTTAAATGTGAATTTTGAAGAGTGCTGAAGGCGATACGTATAGAAGACTTTTAAAATACAAGTTCTTGGGCGAGATACTTTATTTATGTGCATGTATATGAGTTCCTCACTTTCTAACTGCACTCTGCTGTATTCACTTTTCCTTGCTTCTAGATTACTTTTCCGTGCTGTTTGTACACTCTGCTTCTATAGAAGCGCTGGCGTTTACCATGAAACGGGCGCCCTTTTGTTTGCCAAAACAGTTCGCTGCGGTTTGGAATGGAAGCGTTTTTTAGACAATATTTGATGTTGAAGTGACTTCTGCATTCGAGTGTTAGTTAAAGTGTAGAGGAATAGTAATTAATCGTAAACTGTGAGAATTTAATTTCAGTCCGGACGAACTGTCACAACTGAGAAACCTGCACAGGCCTACACCCTCTCTGTTAGCATGACCTGAATTTAATTAAAAGATCTTGTAACACCACTTTCCTTAATGTGAACTGAAATTAAAAGGACTGTAACCAGTACAAGCTTTCTCCCTAACATGCCAGAATTACGTGACGCACATTGTGGGTCCTTCGTTGTCAATGCCTTAGTTGAGTTTGAACTTCTGAGTCTCAGATTAAAGACAATGAGAGTAAATTACACGAAATGTAATATTAAAAATAGTGCACCCTTTCACAGGCACTGAGGCTCTGTACAGGCCGTATGGCCCATAAGGGGAGTAGAGGTATAGCTATAATCTTTCTTGACCACGGCACTACACGAGAAGGGGGTGAGGGGTCAGCGTCACGCCCCGGTCGCTCTTTACCGCCGGGAAAGACCCGGTACTCAATGTACAGGAGGCTGGGTGGGACCCAGGGCCGGTCTGAACAGGTGCTGAAAACCTCGCCCCCACCGGGATTCGATCCCCGGACCGTCCAGCCCGTAGCCAGTCGCTGAAATGTAATGTACTGATATATAATTATTTAGTGTCGAATTATACGACGCCTTTATATTGTTCACCCAATATCGTATATCGGGACTGATTTTTTTAAGAATAAATTTGGTCCTGAAGAGCAGAAGGGTGTAGGTCCAGTTTTATATTGAAGATAAAAAAAAGTTTTTCTTATGCCAGGATGTAACTTACCGCTGTCTAATTTTGGGGCCAACTAAAGTGGGACAGTAATTGGTTTGTTAAATGTCTGCATGTGAAAGAGTCTGAAATTATAAGAAAAAGATTGTATATTCTTAAATATAATGAAATTAGACTTGCATTCTTCGGTTTCTTAGGTCCAGAAATTGCGACACACTCGTTGTAACGATTTTGAAACTTACAATTGCGGTAAAAAACGTTCCTTTGGAAGGAGTTCTAAGGCCGCCCCAATGCAAATATCATCTTCTAATTTATTGATACTTCTTAGCATTGTTTTATTTGGTCATCCAGACGGGTATTTTCCGTAGTGTATACGAAGAAAAATCTTGTGCATATTTCTACTAACACCGCGCGGTACCTACATGCCCATTGTGTCTGTTCCAATTCAGCCTCCTTTACTCTACGATGACGATATGAAGAGTGGGAATCTTGTTGTTCCTCTTCATGCATGTTTGTTCCTGCCAGTCCTAAGATAAACCTACTCTATTTCATGAATATGGAGCAAGAATAAACGTATATGTACACAATAAATACTGGATTTAACAAGTTTGTTACTTTAATGTTAATGTACTTCCACGTGGAACAGTCACTAACGCGAATTTCCTATTCTGTATCAACAGTGTTATTTTAACCAGTTTCTAACCACATATTTTACCTATTAGTTTACACCACTGTGTCAACATTATTATGTCTTCAAGAGCATATTAAACATATTTAAGGATTATTAGTAATTATGAATTCACTTACCACTGCCACCGGGTGACAACCCAATTGCAGTAAATAAATATTATTATTATTATTATTATTATTATTATTAATAATTCTTATTTTTAAGGTTTCTAGAGCCACTTAGTTTCCCTAAAATGTTCATCACTCCTTGTTAATGTTACCCAGTTTTGTTTCTGCATTTTTGTTTTCCCTTCCTTAAATGCACGGTTTTACAGCACTCAGTCTCATTCGTCAAGCCATTAAATCGTTACATTGTGTATGATTAATGTGCCTGATTCTCAAAACTGTGTGTCCTATATTACTGCATTCAGCGTTCTCCTATAAGAGTGCGCCTGCACTCCATATACTGCGCGCTGTGTGTGTGTGTGTGTGTATGTGTGTGTGTGCGTGTGTGTGTGTGTGCGCGCGCGTGTGTGTATCATGAGCCTAACAGAATATAGATATTGGAAGCTGAAAATATTAACTTTGATCAGTTACATCTATATTTTTAATAAATCCTGCTTCGCGAATGTGCATTATCTTTACGCTCGTTTGCTTGTTGTGAATCCAAAAATCACTTTACCACAAAAATTGCTTAGCAAGTGTGGATTAAACGTTGTGGTGTTGTAGATGTACTAAATATTACGGGTGAATTTAATTTAATACTATATAGAACTGACTTTATACATAATTATTATCTACGTAATTTCATCCTTTTCTAAGAATCTGAAAGTGAGCACTAAGCATAACAGTTACATTTCTTTGAAAGCCCAACTTCTATTATAAACATATTATTTGTGTAGTATATTTAATTAATTGTGGGCCGGTTAGCTCAGTCGGTATAACGACTGGCTAAGGGCTGGATGGTCCGGGGATCGAATACCGGTGGGGGGTGAGGTTTTCGGCACCTGCCCAAACCGGCCTTGGGCGCGCCCAGCCTCCTGTACAATGGGTACCGGTTCTTTCCCGGGGGTAGACGCAGCCGGGACGTGGGGCTGACCCCCACCCCCATCTACTGCCGAGGTCCTAGAAAGAGAAGAGCTATACCTCTACTGACCCTAAGGACCTTCGTGGTCTATAGAAAGGGTGAAATCTACCCTACCTATTTAATTAATTACAGGAATAATTGTGTGTCTGAACACAGTACCGTTTGCGCGCTTTGATTGGCTTCGCAATCCCATATTTTACCAGCACTAACTATTGAATTTAATTAGACACGTATGGAACACATCGGTAAATAAATTTTCTCTGTTTCGTCGCAGTGCACTCTGCCATTTTCATCGTAGGACTAATGGTAATTGTTTTTGAAGTACATTTTTAAATGTATCGCGTTATCACATACTAACTCTGAATGGAACGAGAGCGTAACATAGCAAATTATTATTAAATAAAGTGTTTGATAGTATCTTTATTTTTGCGCCGTGCATTTTGTAGAATCACTATAATTATTACACCAACTATTGCACTTACATAAATTTCACATTAACACTTAAAATCGCTCCAACATATTTCGATCCTAGGATCATCCTCAGGGAGCTACGTTGTTCCTTGCTGAAGTCATTTTAAAAACACTCATTAATTAATTCCTTATATTAGTAGAGTGCTGTGGCAGCATGTCGTGTTGTGTAAGGGTACGTCGTTGGGAATACGCCTGACTGTAGGAATAATAATTAAAGTGTTTAGTAGTAGTTTGATAATTTTTACTTTTCGTCATAAATTCCTCTGATGACTGTTTGTTACAGGTTACAGTTATTCTGCTGTTTTGGTTCGTGTATAATTCTCCACCGAGTCTTAACGGTTACATTAAACTTCGTTTACTTGCAAGTTAATGATTAAGAATATAGGTTTCGGAAACACGTATAGGAGTAAAGAAAATGCCACTTATGTCCGAGCGAGTGAGCTTATTTGGCCAAGCGGTATGCACTGTGCCACCACACGCTGCCACCAAACAGTGAGCTACAGAATTTGTTTGTGTAACCCCGCGAAATCAATTCACTTTTTACTAATATCAAAGTAACCTTATATTGGATGTAACTTTTTCTATAGGTTTTTGCATGAGAGAAATAAAATAATTTTGCCTTGGGATAAGGATATATTTAAAGTTCTCCTCCACTTTTCCATTTGTAGGACCGAATGCTTTCTTTCCATTTTGAAGTTTGTTTGAAACTGTTCATTTCCGTATCCGTTGGATGGCAGTGTCCCAAATTGTACGTATTCGTACTGCATGCCGGTTAAGTCCCATGCAAGAAGCCTTATAATATGTTACTATAATACTTACTCCATGGAGCAGAGTCCTTCTTGAGAAGCTAACTGGTCTGCAGCTAGTCAGGAAATTCCCCGCATTTCACGGAACCCGAAGGTTCATTACCGCACTCACAAGCGTCCGCCACCTG
>Ga0123355_10013801_pt1 | contig 12590 bp, 14 predicted proteins | sample TergutEmb28metaG_3_FD_89872 | JGI IMG/M metagenome (GOLD analysis project Ga0123355, IMG submission 89872) | Embiratermes neotenicus P1 segment gut microbial communities from Petit-Saut dam, French Guiana - Emb289 P1 | ecosystem: Host-associated > Arthropoda: Insects > Digestive system > Gut ...
CAACAGAAGTTTCCTGTATCCATGAAATCCAACTTAAAAACCTTAATTTCTCTTATGTAGACACACAAGGAAAGCCGATAATCAGCAATCTTAGTGCGAGTCTGAAGAAAGGTAATGTTTATGGAATTTTAGGCAAGAATGGTGCTGGCAAAAGTACACTGATAAACTTGATATTAGGGATGTACATAGATGAAAGGGGTGGTGACATCCTCATCAATGGTACATCATCTAAATCGCTTGACATGATTCACATTAGAAAGCACTATATGGGCATATCGGAACAAGAGCCTGTTATTTTGAACGAAAGCATCCCCAAAAATATATTTGGACTCATTCATAAAGCCCCTACAAGCAATCTAGATAAGAATTTAAGTAGGTATGCAGAAAAGATAAATTTCGCAGAAGTTTTGAATAGACCATATGATGATGATAAAACTAAAGAAAACGGTAGTTTAAGTTTTTCTGGTGGCGAAAAACAAAAACTATCAATTTTGCGACTAATGCTCAAAAATCCAGACGTGATGATTTTTGATGAACCCACATCCGCACTTGACATTATGTCAACCAAAAGTTTTGTTGAATATATACAGGAAGTTAAGAAAGATAAAATCATCATCATTATAACCCACGATGACCATATCGCTAGTATTTGTGATGAAATAATTTCACTATCCTAATAAATTTAGTGGCTCTTTTGCATTGAGTGAAACAGTTTTTTGCAAAAAACTGTTTGCTGTGTCATATCAATAAATCCAAAAGTTTACCAAAAACACTTGCAATAAGTGTTGGTTTTGATGTATAATTTTGTCATAGGATTGTATTTATAGGGGGTGGTGTTTTGACAATTTCCAAAAGGTTGAGTGTCGAAGAAAAAATCAAGGAAATCCGAAAAGCCAAGGGCGTAACGCAAAAGATGCTTTCTAAAGCCCTAGATTGTGGAGAAGCCACCATAAACCGTTCTGAAAACAGCGGAAGACCTTACACGGAAGGCGAAATTATAGCGATTAGGGAATATCTAGGAGTTACAGAACTTCCGTTGTTTGACAAAGAGATTGCTGTTTATAAAGAAAAGGTTTATGTGTGGATTGACCGCATTAGGAATGAGCTACTGAACGAAGCCAAGAAGATGCGGGAAGAATTGTCTATTATAGAACAACTGCCCTTTGAAACTGATTTAATTATGTTATTTAAGTTGGCGGGGGTTAGGTTGCTCTTAAAAGAAGGCGACTTCATCTCATCTGAAGAAGTGCTAGAATGGGCAAAACCTTTCCTAGGAGATACAACCGAAGAAAATCAATATCATTTCCACTACGCCACAGGTTCATTACATATGTACCAACGAAACCCCAAAGATGCACTACAAGCCTATATGTTGGCTGATAGCATAGAATTAGGGAGCTTCAAAAGAGAAAATAACTTGAAATTCAATCTAGCTATTTGCTATGCCAAGCTTGGCAAATACGTTCTTGCGATAGGGTTGCTTGAACACATTTATAATGACATCGACCATGAAATATCAAGTATAGATGGCTTGATACTGGATACCAACCTCGGTATCAACTACATGAGGATGAACCACATTCAAAAAGCTAGGGGGTTTTTTGACAAGGTTTTGGCGAGTGCGAAAAGAATGGGCAGAAAGACCTCTGCCGGCTTTGCCCTCCACAACCACGGATGTATCTGCTGGAAATTAGGTGAGTTTGAAAAAGCTGTAGAGTATTTCGATAAAGCATCTGTAAATTTCAGTGTTGGAGATAATCACTATCTTGAAAATCAGTATTTCAAAATTAGTTGCTTGATAGCCTTAAAAAGCCACCAATCTGAAAAAGAACTTGAAAATACAATCACTTTAGCAAAAGACAATCATCACTATTTAATGCTCCTTAATTCCTTACCTCATCTAATGACGATGGATGAAGCATCGATGGAATATATCGAAAAAACCACTATACCTTACTTGTTAGATAAATATGAGTATTTCAAGACTTTTGGTTATTTTGAAATACTCGAGAAAACCTACCTCAAAAAAGGTGGTAAAATGAAGTCCTTGGAAATTGCAAAACGGGCTTATGATGTTCATAAGCTAATGACCAGAGGAGAGGGTGTCGACCAATGAAAAAAAGGTTTTTCGGTATTGTTATAGCTTTGGCTATTTTACTTAGTTTTGCTATATCTACGTATGCAGACTTTGGAAATGGGTCGGAGGAAACTACAAATGTTCCAATTAAAAGAACTAGAGAATTAGGAGAAGAACCAATTTAGCATATAACAATTGCAATCAAGAGCCGATTTATCGGCTCTTTTTTATTGCTAAATATTCCTTTATCGTAAATTGTAAAATGATGTCTAAATTTCCTGTAAATTTTTTGTAAAAAAAGCTTGCTTTTTACAATCACTTGGTATATAATGGATTTACAAAACTTCCAAATGATGTATATATATAAAAAATAATCATAATGGTATCTATTATTTGGAGTTTTCAATGTTAGACAGAATATATTTAATCACACTAACCGCTGTATAAGCGAAAATATGCCCACTGTATTTTATGTAGATGTGAAATATGTACTGTCAGATAAATCCAAAACAATATCCTAAAGGAGGAAAAAACAATGGTAGTAAGAAAATTAGATGATTTGGGACGTATAGTAATCCCTAAAGAAATGAGAACAGCCCTATTTTTACATGATGGTGATGGTATAGGCATACAAATGGACGGCAACAAATTGACGCTTGAAAAGCACACATCAACCTGTGATGCTTGTAACAGCGATGATGATGTTATGCAGAAAAACAGGGCTTACCTGTGTGGTAGTTGCCGCAAGAAGTTGAGTTAAGGCAAGGCTTGGGGGCTTGGTAAAAAAAGTGGGCAAGCCCTCCATCCTACATCAAATACATAAATCATTTCAGGAGGAAAAAATCATGGACACAATTACAAGAAAAGTAGACGAGCAGAGTAAAATCGCCCTGCCAGCAAGTATGAATGTTTTAACAGGTGACAAGTTTCAAATTAGTGAAGTTGGTGGTAATATTCTTTTGACGAGGTATGCCGTGGCGTGTTTTACTTGTGGGGAAAGTGATGATGTTAAGGAATTGGGCAGGGCTTATCTGTGTGGGGTTTGTCGTGAAGCTGTTGAAAAATCTTTGAAGGAAGTCAGCTAAATAATGTACATATAAACAACACGAAAGAATTGCTGAAAGTGGGTCTTTCGTGTTGTTTATTATTTCGACACCCTATCACTTAAACCAATCTCAATCCGACAAAATGTTTTGTTGAGTGTTTTATAATCGAAAATAGTCACATCACCCTTGCTTTTGTAGGTAAGATGTGGTATAGTTTATTTACAAAGAAAAAAGAGGTCTGCTACGAACAGCCCTCTTCACACAAAGACTGATAAGGTAACCGCCAAAACAGTCCGATGATTTTTCATCATGGTATGTTGATTATAACAGCTCATAAAAGAAAAGTCAAGCCCCTAATTTTAGAAATTTGGTGCAAAAAATTGTGAAGAAACTGTGTAGCGACCTCCTAAACCAAAGATGGAGGTATTTTTATTATGAAAAACAAATTAAATCTAAACTATTTCACCCCCCAAACAGCTAGAGGTTATCAGTTCGTAACCATCCCCACCCTTCTAATAACCCATGGGGCATTTGACCCAATTGATTATGGGACAAAACTTTTATACGGTATGATGTTAAATCGTGCAAGTCTATCAGCAGTCAATTCAGATAGTTTCACGGACAGACTAGGTAGGCTTTACATAATCTACACCGTGGAGCAGGTCATGGCAGATTTACGTTGCTCTAAAAAAACCGCCGTAAAAATGCTACAACAACTAGACGACATCGGATTGATTGAAAAGAAAAGACAGGGTCAAGGTAAACCTACCCTTATTTTCATAAAAGACTTCGCAAGTGTTGATTTTACGGCACATTTTCAGAAGTGTAAAAGTTGCACTTCTGAGGGTGTAAAAGTTGCACTTCAGGAAGTGCAAGAAGTACACTGTAGTAAGAAAGACTATAGTAAGACTGATTATAAATCAATCAATCAATCAGGGAAGCCAAAAATAGATGCTGTGTACAGCCCAAAAAAGAAAAAGAGAAAAAACCAAAAAGAGATTGATGGATTGATTGAGCAAGAACAAAATCATTTGAAAAATAAGTGTGGCGAGTGTAGCTATGTTGACGCAGAAACTTATGCGACTAGTTGTAGCACGGATAACACAACTTATAGCATTGAAATTAAATACGCTAACAGTTTAGATAATGCTAAACGCATAGACATAACCGAAACATCCACGCTCACTACCCAAGCGGTAGCGACAACAACACAGGCGTTTATAGAGAGGGGTACTGTCGGTGCTAAGAAAACTGCCGAAGAAACCAAGGCTAATATTGTTGCACAAGTCATAAAAGAATACGAAGAATGTGACGAGCTAGTTAAGTTAAATATTCAGTATGATTACTTGATTGACCATACTAGCTACAGCGATGACATTGTTGAAGAAATTACTGAACTTATGGTTGAAACCATCTGTAGCAAAAAAGACACGGTTAGAGTTGGTGGAGAAGAAAAGCCCCATGCTGTAGTTGCAAGTCGTTTGAAGAAATTAGATTTTACCCATATTGAGTACGTTCTTGATTGTTTGAGGGATAATACTAGCAAGATACATAATATACGGGCATATTTGTTGACTACCCTTTATAATTCCTTTACCTCGTTGAGTAATTATTATCAGCAGAGGGTTAATTATGATTTTAGTGAGGGGGTTATATAGGGGGTTTGTCGAAAAAGTATCTCAACAAATTTTTGTTATAGATTACTAAGTAAACCTTGAATTTACATAGCTTCGTGTTGCTACAAAATTTTAATTTGATTTTTTATGTACCATGGTGTATACTGTATATGTAGGGTTTGCCCTACATATACTAATTCGGAGGTGATACCATGATTTATAACACGGCTAAGGTTATGTCTAAGGGACAAATCACTCTTCCTGTTGATATGCGAAGAAGTCTAGGGTTAAGCACGGGAGACCGTGTAGCTTTGATTTATGAGAATAACAGAATTGTGATGATGAATCCTGCGATTCATGCTTTAGAGGAGTTTCAAAAAGCCATGGAAGGTGAAGCGGAGAAGGTTGGGTTAACCTCAGAAGAAGATATTATTGAGCTGTGCCGTGATATTAGATATGAAGTCGAGGGTCGTGTATGACTAAGGTTTTGATTGACACAAATATTTTGGTATCTGCGATTTTAAGCAGTCAAAGTATTCCGTCTGATGCCGTTCGTAAAGCTGTTGAAATTCCATATCAAGCTTTTATCTGTGAACAGAGTATTGAAGAATTGCGAAGAGTGTTCAATCGCAAACTTCCCAACAAAATCATGGAACTAGATAGATTTATGGCTAAATTTTTACCGCTGGTTATGGTTGTACCTGTACCACTCATGGTTCATCCGAGTGAGGAAGATATTCGTGATATTAACGATAGACCTATTTTGAGGGCGGCGATAGAGGTGGGTGTAGATATTTTGATTTCGGGTGATAAAGATTTTTTAGAAAGTTCAGTTACTAATCCAAGAATTGTGACAGCGGTAGAGTTTGTTGGGTTATTGAGGAAATAAAATAAAAATACTGGCACTTGCTTTTGATAGCCCCGCAGGGCAAGTTCCAAAAAAATAAAACAACAGCCCAGCTACCAACGGTGGCTAGGGTGAGTTGTTTTATTTTTTGGTAAACTTGCTTACCAATTGTTGACATTGGTTCATTGCTGTGGTATAGTGGTTGTGTTGGAGGTTTGGGTTACTGTATTGTAACATATCACTGCATTTGAGCCTTTGAATCGTCTAATATTCATGAAGCCAAATTTTGAACAAGCCAACAAACAACGCATTTCATAAAACTATTGTCGGGGGTGATACAATGGCAAACGTACAAAAATACACAAGAGCTAACGTAAGCGGTGGAGGTCTAATCCAACACTTTGAGCGCACAAAAGACGAAAACGGAGAATACCACAAATGGGGTAATCAAGACATAGACCCTAGTCGGTCGCATCTGAATTATAATCTTGCTCCTGACCGTGGGAGCGTGATGGGCGATTGTGAGGGTGATTTAGGTATCGTTGGTGACGGAGGTCAATGGAGTTTCCTACAACGTAGACTATCAGAGGTTCACTGCCATAAACGTGAAGATGTAAATATTCTGTGTAGTTGGATTATCACTGCTCCACAGAGTCTTTTTGGTGGTTGGAATGATGATGACAGGAGAAATAGTTGGAGTAGTGATAACAACAACCCCAACGAACTTCTAGACCCAACCACTTCCCAAAATCTCCGCAAATTCTTCGAAGAATCCTACAAATTCCTAAACAACAAATACAGCAACGGCACAGACAAAAACGTAATGAGTGCATACGTCCACATGGACGAAACAACACCCCATCTTCACTACGCCTTCATCCCTGTTGTCTGGAACGAAAAGAAGCAAAGAGAAAAAGTATCAGCAAAAGAAGCCCTTGACTGGTCTGGTCGGGGCTTAAATAAATTCCATCCAGAGTTAGAAGCTCATATGGAGAAAGTGTTTGGGTTTCAAGTAGGGATTTTGAACGAAGCTACTAAGGATGGAAATAAGACGGTTACGGAATTAAAGCGTCAGACTGCTCTCGATGAACAACGTAAGATTGCAGACGAACAAGAAAAGATAAAATCCCAAGCATTATCAACTAAATCCGACCTAGAACAAACACAAAACCAACTGACGGTCACTAAGGTAGTATTGGATGATATTGAAGGTGAGTTATCAGGTGTCTGGTCCCAACTACAAGAAGCTAAATTCAAGCTAAAAGAAACAGAAACACAGCTCAATAACACCAATAATGATTTGAGAATGAAAAAGGCGGAGTTAAACGAAGTAAAGCTCGATATAGAAGGAGCAAAGGTAGAGTTATCTGAAGCTGAAGTGAAATTAGAAGCCATAACCCACCCAACCAGCGGTAAGTTTGCTCTTGAAAAACGTATCAACGAACTAGCAAACAGCGGAAAAGAAACTACCATCATGCTAGGTAAAAACAAAGGCAAACCAAAAACAACCTTCACCTTTGACGGTTCTCTTTCTGATGCCATGACAGTCTTTGACGCTGCTAGAGATAGAGCCAATATGCGAGAGCGAGAGAAGAAAGCTATCGAAAAACGAGATGAAGCTATATCCCAAAGGGATAATGCTATCAAAAACGAAGGTATAGCACTAAATAGACTAGCTGGAGTTGAAAGGCGAGAAATAGACGTTTTAGAACGAGAAAGCAACGCAACCCAGCGAGAAGAAAATATTAAAATTGCTCAGCGTAATATCGCCAAGGAGTTGGCAAATGTTGATAAGCTTTATAGTAAGCAACTTAAACTGAACGAATTGTACGAAACGTCTATAGATAAGATAGTTGACTTGGAAGAAAAGTTGGGAGATGAGCAAAAAAACAATGGAGCATTAAGAAGCAATATCAAAAACAAACAAACCGAAATAGACAAACTAAAGACCGAACTAAAAGGGGCTTATTGGAGTGTATCAGCCCTATCATGCGCCGCTGGCTCTTTACTTTGGGAAGACGGTCTAAAGATAAGCAACCCCACACAAAAGCAAGAAGTCTTACTAAAAGCAATGCGTCAATATGGAGCAAAACACACCAGAGATGCTGGGTTTGATGATATTGCTGACTACACAAACAAGCATTACGGTCTTTCAGAGGGCTTGCAGAGTGATGTTGATGAGCTTACTCCTAAGCCACCAGTGCGGGGTAGGGATTGGGGACCTTCGTTGTAGATTGAGATTACATTAGAAATGAATTTACACAAGATGAAAGGAAAGATGTACAATGAGTGAATATATTTCTGTGAAAGAGTTTGCTACTAGGGTTGGTGTTAGTCCTCAAGCGGTTTACCAACGTATTGACAAGGACTTGAAACCATTCTTAAAATTAATTGAAAGCAAAAAGATGTTGAATATAAAAGGTATAGAGCTATTTGAGTTAAAGTCAGTTGAACAAGCGATTGAACAAGACTTTAACAATAACTTGTTAAAGTCTTTACAAGATATTTTAGCCACTCTATCCGCTCAGCTAGATGCAAAAGATAAGCAGATAGCTGATTTGAACGAACGCCTAAAAGAAGCACAGGAACTCAATCGCAACAATCAAATTTTGTTGGGTAGTGAGCAGACCAGAACTAATTCAAACCTACTATCGGTTGATGGTGGTGGTGTTCAGGGCGTGGCAGAACCTTACATTGGTTGGTTTGCGAGGGTGTTTGGTCGTAAAAAATAAAGTGGAAGAAAATTATGAGGAGGAGTTATGAAAATAAACTTAGGACGAACCATCCAGATGTGGCGTAAGGAATTAGGCTGTACACAGGAGGATTTAGCCAGACATTTATCCATTACTGTTAAGAGGATGAGGAGTATCGAAAAAGGCAAAGAGGATATTGGATTTTGGGAGTTGATAAAGGTTTCGGAATACTTCGGACAACCTTCTGAAGAAATATGGTTTACTTGTCTGGATTCTGATGATTATGAAGGGTATCGCATTTACAAGAAGCTAAAAAATAGCCTAAGAAATCGAAATCTTGATAAAGCAAGAGAATATTTGGAGCAACTAAAAATTCATCCTGCTACTAAAAGTAGTTTTCTGAAACAAACAGTAGCTTGGGGTGATGCTAGATTAAATAAAAATCTAAAAGGAAAGGAAGCGTATGATGAGTTTTGCGAGATTTTAAGGATTTCTATACCTGATTTTGACGAAAGTAAATTAGCTGAATATCGCCTTTCACATCAAGAAGTACGCATCTTAATGTGCATTGCAAAAGCGATGAATGAGGTTGGTAACAAAGAAGCGTCTATCTACATAACGGAAACCCTACTGGCTAATAGAAAGAGACTAAGAACCTCAGAGGAGGATGAGGCGGTTTTTTTGCCTGTGCTTTGCTTTAACCTGTCAAGTAATTATGGGCGATTGGATAGATATGAGGAAGCATTAAGGGTCGCAGAAAGTGGGTTGGATATATGCAAAGAATACAATAATTTTTGGCATGTGCCGTCATTACTCTTGAATATAGCCTATTCACACTATTTCCTTGGTGAAAAAGAGCCAGTTTATAAAACTCTACTTATTAGAGCGTACCATTGTGCTTTTGCTTTAGGTAGGGATGAGTTGGCTGAAAACATAAAAAAATATGCCAAAGAGGAATTTGGCATAAAAGATTTTTAATTTTTATAGTAGTTAATCTTCGGTGTCGTCACCTTCACTGTATTTATGAGGGCAGATAGATGCGTAAGTTGTTGATGCGTTGGCTGATACAGGCACGACAACCACGACAACTATCGCCATTACTAAGACCGCAATACTTCCGATAAGTTTTTTGTGTCTTTTCATTAGTAATCACCCCTTCTTGTTTTGTGGCTGTAAGTTGTAATTTTCAATCAGCCTAACACAAGTTTGGGGTTTTTGGTAGGTCAAATACGTCCTAAAATAAAAATATTTTTATTTTAGGACGTATTTGACCTACTTATTTTTCGACATGCGTGATACAATTGCTTTATTTAGATGATTTTTAGAATTTTGAAGGAAGGTGAGCTTTCAAATGAAGGCATCAAATTATAATTTCTTTTTTCCATATGAGTCAGATGAAAGTAAGGTGATTGCATATAACTCACTTTCAAACGCACTAGCCTTGATGGACAAGGATAAACATAAGGTTTTCAATGATTTTTTGAACCACAATCACTCGATAGATGACGATGAATTTTTACAACAGCTGAAATTCGGTAATTTCATTGTCGAAAGCGAATGTAACGAATTAGAGTTTTTACGACACAGGATGCTTTCAAATAGATACCAGACACGCACACTAAGTTTAACTATAGCCACAACTGCTGATTGTAACTTTAGGTGTCCTTATTGTTATGAAAAAGATGTAATAAAACCCATCCATATGTCTGTTGATATACAGGATAAAATCATTGAATTAGTTAAATCGCAATCTGGTACTATATCGAATTTGTCCGTGGTGTGGTATGGGGGAGAACCTTTGATGGCTCTGGATGTTATAGAGAGGCTTTCGAGGGTATTCATTGAAATTTGTGAAGAAAACAAAATTACGTATTTTGCTAACATTATAACGAATGGGTATCTACTCAATTCTAAAACTGCAAATTTACTGGCGGAATTAAAAGTGCAAGCAATGCAAATCACTATAGACGGGAACGAAGAACACCACAATACTCAACGACCTTATTTTGACGGTTCTGCTACGTTTGATACAATAATAAGAAATCTCGTCGAGAACAAAGATATATTGCCACCAACATCAATACGAATAAATGTTGATAAGGATAATATAAAACAGGCAGATGAAGTCTTTAGAATACTACATAAAAAGAATCTTCTAGACAAAATGAAACCGTACCTAGGAAAAATAAATCCTGATAATAATACTTATGAAGGTTCAAAGTGTTTTGATATGTGCGGTTTTTCTGAAGCAGACCTTGAGTATTTTAGTAAATTTGTTAATGAGCTGGGGTGTCAGCATAGGTATCCTCAGTCAGTCAGTAATGCTTGTACCGCTGATGCTACCAATTCTTTTGTTATTGGTGCTGATGGACTGCTTTATAAATGCTGGATAAACATTGGCGATAAAGCTTCTGCTGTTGGTGATATTATGGGTGTCGTACATGGAAACCAAAAATTATTTTTCGACTACTTAATGTTTGATGCCACCAATGATAGTGAATGCCGTCATTGTAAGTTCATACCTATTTGCATGGGTGGTTGTCCTTACAGAAGGGTGAGTGGGCAAGAAACGTGTACCTTACACAAGTATTTTATGGAGAAGGTAATGAATACAATTTCTCAGAAAATTAAGTCTGATGTTACGACTCAAAAAGGAGCGTGATATTATGGAATATTTAATATTAGGCAGTGTTTTAGCAACTCTTGACCGTTGCTCTGTTTTGGACGATTGTGGTAGCTTGCGTGTGTGTAATTTTGGCGAAACACTCAATGTTCATCAATGTCCATGCCAAAACACGTCTTTGGGTATTGGCATGACTGTTCGACGTGGTGTTCCATTAGCCTTACAATCACCTGTACCCAAACTCGATTTTAGTGGTAGCTTGGCTATCGAATATTAACGTACGAGGTTACAATTTTATTAAATAAAGGAGGTATTTCTGTGGAGTATTTAGTTGAAGGTATGCAAAATGCGTCTTCTTGCCCTTGCAACAATGGGTCGTTGGGTGGCTACTGTCCTAATGGTGGTTTAACTGTAACCCAATGTCCTTGTAATGTGGGTTGTCTATCAGTCAGCATCCCCCCTTGTCCAACTTTAGGTATAGGGGTTTGCCCTAATCCTGGTGGTTTGGCAGTTCCATGGAGTAATTAAAGTAATAAATACACCATCACCCAACTAAGTGATGGTGTATTTATATTTTTATCTTATGATAGGTGCATATTTAATGAAGATTTTTAATATTTGTGAAAAATACTTGATGAATCACAAAGGTTCTCTAACAATATATTTTTTTATCACTATTTTTGTGGGACTTTTCGCTTTGGTCAATCCTTTCTTGATTGGCAATTTTATAGATTCTCTTATTGATGGTGGAACAATGACCGTTGTTTACCGCTTTGCCATCGTTTTCACGATAATCAACATATTAAAAACCTCTCTGAACTACATCACTATGATAATATACACAAAAACCCAGACTAAAATAGCTCATGGATTTAGTCAAGACATCATAGAGCATACCCACAAGACCTCCTTGTCCTTTATAAATAAAAATGACACCAACTATTTAAGTCAAGTCATTAATGGCGACACAAATATGTTGGTGATTTTTTGCATTAGTATTGTACAGAATTTCATCTTAAACGGCATTCACTTAATTTTGCCCACGATAATACTTTTCAACCTAAATCCATCAGTAGCAGGGGTTTTGATGATTTTTTTGGTTCTATATATCCTCATATATAAAAAATTCAAGAACCCTTTGTTCGCCAGAAGTATGTCACATAGAATAGCTCAAAATAAATATTTTGCTACACTTATGGAGCAATTGAAATTTACAAAATTCATTAAAATTCATGTGTTAGGTAAGTTGTTTAGAAACAGAATGGACAAAAGCGTGGACGAGTTGTTAGATGAAACCTTGCGAATGCAAAAATTAAATTTTACCTACTCTTCCCTTGATACTGCTGTAACAACCCTAGTTCAGATTGCACTATTTTTAATCGGTGGCTGGCTAATCCTAAACGGTAACTTCACTATCGGTATGTTTACAATATTCTCTATGTACTTCAACATGATGCTGGGTTCAGCAAAATATTTTTTTAGCTTTGGCAAAAGTTATCAAGATAACTTGGTATCTTACGAGCGACTAACCGAAATCTTGTCAACTCCCATAGAGAGTCACGGCACAACAGAAGTTTCCTGTATCCATGAAATCCAACTTAAAAACCTTAATTTCTCTTATGTAGACACACAAGGAAAGCCGATAATCAGCAATCTTAGTGCGAGTCTGAAGAAAGGTAATGTTTATG
>Ga0123355_10013802_pt1 | contig 12590 bp, 10 predicted proteins | sample TergutEmb28metaG_3_FD_89872 | JGI IMG/M metagenome (GOLD analysis project Ga0123355, IMG submission 89872) | Embiratermes neotenicus P1 segment gut microbial communities from Petit-Saut dam, French Guiana - Emb289 P1 | ecosystem: Host-associated > Arthropoda: Insects > Digestive system > Gut ...
CGACTTTTAAAAAAGAAAAACGCTTTTTCAAAAGGTCTTGCTGCACAATTAGGGAAAACGCCTTACGGTGTTCTTTTTATGTGCATAGTATAGCATGTTTTTTCACTTTTGGCTCGACTTTTAAAAAGAAAAACGCTTTTTCAAAAGGTCTTGCTGCACAATTAGGGAAAAACGCCTTACGGTGTTCTTTTTATGCGCACATTATAGCCTATTTATTGAACGAATGCAAACCCCACCGTGCTTTATTGACACGGTGGGGAAAAGGGTTAAGAAGTGAGGATATTAGGCGCATGGCTCTTCCCATGGAGCTATAATCCATGCCGCCGAAACCAACCGCGCTTACCATCCTGCTTAATAATAACATGCGCGTGTAAATATCAAATAACGGCAGTGTAAAATTTGTGTAAAACTTCAGCCTACTAGTTCCAAAGCGGCGAATCATCATGATTCCAAGCCCCACCGTGCATAAGCCTATTTACAAGAATATGCGGCGGAGCGATATCAGGGTGCATATGAACCTCATAAATTGACCCGTCCCAAATGGAGTAGTATATGGCGAGGCTTTCGATGATATCGTTCGGGCTTAGGTGCAGGAAAAGAACCATCCGCACGCGACCTTCTTGCAAGCCGTCATAATCTATAGTATCCGTGCCGGTCGGGGCTATGAACTCGTAATCATCGTCATGAACTAGGTCGTAGCGATAAATATGCCCCTCGCCAAAGTGGCGGATAAGCCTATGACCGCTTGTAGTGAGTAGGCTCTCCGCTTGCGCACGCGTCATGCCCATATAAATCGAGTCAAGGAGTGTTAGAACTGCGGTTGGAGTTCCTTGAACCGCTCGTATAGAACCGCGTTCAGGTGTCATGGACATGAGAATGGAATCCGTTGACTCCAGCAAGTCGTAAAGTACGAATGGCGTGCCGTTTTCGGGGTCGCTCATCAGTGCGAAATACCTAACCATGTCAAATTCATCCACAAACGAAATCGCGCGGAAAGGAAACGCGCCGCCGTCCGGCCACACAACCGCAAACGGCGTGTCTGCCGCGAGTTCATCCTGATGGAACAATATATTTTGCTGTCGCAGCCATGTGCCGTGGTCATAAGTGAAGAGAACCTCGACCCATCTGAAGTCACGCAAAAGCACATTCGATTCAATCGCAATCGGCATTGCGTCCCAGCCGGCATTTGTGTCCCAAAACACATCGTATTCGTGCAAACGACCTTCGATTGAGCGAACTCTAAGCGTTACCTGGTCGGTCGCTTGCAGCAAGCTATCCGGGCGCGGTATGCCCAGGAAAGAGGTTCTCCCTGCTGCACCCGCATTGCTTGCTGCGCGCGTGATGCTCCAGCGATAATGGTATTCGGGGATGAAGGATGACGTTAGGTCGTTCACGGAGAATGTCACGGCTTGCAGATTTTCTATTTGCCTAAAGAGCCGCGCGGCGTTCGCTTCAAACGCGGCGTTTGGCATGTTTTCTTCAAAGCTCCAAGGCGCAGGCCCAAAAATAGCGTCATAAAAAACGGTCAAAGAATATGTTCCGATATCTTGGCCAAAGCCGCCGTGGTTTGCGCCGATTTGTATGGAATTAAGCTGCCACGAGCTATCCGGCAGCGGCAAAGAGCCTACTATACGTTGCGTTTCATGCGCAGCGCCCACATTCGGAATAGTTTCCAGTCCCAAAAAGTTTATGTCGTCCAAAAATTCCCTTAGAAAATGCTCTGCGCCGTCCCCGTAAATAACATCATACCCTTCCCAGCGGCCGAGATTGCCGAGATATTCAAATCCGTCAGGGTTATTTACGAAAATCATAATAACATCCGACTCGTGCCAGCCCATATACTTACCTAGCCAGCCTTGCTCATCAGGCGCGAAGGTGCCCCAGCGAATATTTCCATCTTCAATATCATCCGTCTGAACTTCAAATACCAGTCGCCACATCTCAATAGGCTCAGGCGTAAGAGCGTAGAAAGTATGAAGCCGTTCGAGCAAAATCACACGCGAGTACAAGATGTTTGCAGGACGCGAGACGTTTTCGTCTTCTAAGTACACATAAAGCGAGTTAATCATCTGCTCCTTATATTGCATCGCGAGGAACTCGACGCTTAACTGCTCGCCGCCGGTAATCTCAACGGGAACGTTCGCATCATCCTCCGGACTTTGACCGTTCCTTGCGCCAATCGTGCATGCGCCAAGCACGGCTGTTAGCACTATAATTGCCGACATGACAAGTGCCAGCTTCGTGTGCCGCTTGCTCTTCATAATCGCGCCCAATCGCTCTTTTATCGCATACTTCTGCGCACACATAGTCGTCGAAAGCACGGGAAGAGGCATTTTATCAAGGCTGGCGGCGGCAATCAGCGTTTCGCCATAGGTTTGTTTTGCGCGCGAATCCATATCACGAATGACTGCCTCGTCGCAAGAAAGTTCGCAAATGCTATCAATTTCGCGGCGCAAAAGCCACACGAGCGGGTTAAACCAATGCAAAGAAAGCGCGATAAGCGACAGCCATTTGGCAGCAATGTCTTTGCGGCGCATGTGGGTTAGTTCGTGGAGTAAAATGCTTTTTAGCTGCTCATCAGCATAATAGCGCTCCGGCAAAACTATGGTCGGGCAAAAAAGCCCGATAAGCATGGGTGTCTCGGCATGTTCGCTTATGATTAATTGCGGTTTGTGCATGTTTTTCGTGAGCCTATCAAGCATGTCAAGCTCATGCGGATGCGGCTCAAGATGGCCGCGGCGCAGCTTCTTCACAAAGCACGCGTAGCCAATCAAGTTATAGAGCAAAACGAATGACGCGACCAATGGATAAATGAGCATGAAGGCCGTGCTGAGCATGGCAAAGGCGGACGCAGATAGCTCCGATGGCGGTGTTAGCTCAGGCGTTGCCGCTCGTGGTGCATCCGCAGAAGCTGCGTTGTTAGCTTGCGCGCGCTCTTGCGAGGTCGCGCTTGCATGTTCTTGCAATCTAACGGCTTCCTCATTAACCGAGAGGACATTACGCTCAACAACGGCGTGGATGGGCGCAATGTTCGGCGCTGCCTCGGGCAAAACAACTATGCGTGAAATCGGAATAAGCAGCGCAAAAAGTGCCACCAGCCAGAATATATACTGAGCCGATTTAGGCAAACGATGGCGCACAAGCGGCTTAATAAGCCATAAAAACAGCACAAGTGCGCCACCCGTTATGCTCATGATTATTATATCGCGAACAAACTCACTTAGAAATGTTGGAATCATTGACTTTCTCCTCCTTCATTTACTTTAAAGAATGCCTTTAACTCGTCAATATCGCGTTCGTCGAGCTGCCCATTTTGGCAAAGCGACGCAACAAGGCTCTTTGCGCTGCCGTCAAAAAGCTTGTCGATAAAATTTCGCCCTTCGGTTTTCACGTATTCGTCTTGGGTAATATTCGCGCTATAAAGCGTGACATAATTTTGCGCCGCGTCTATTGCGCCTTTTTCTCTTAGTCTGCTTAGAAGCGTTTGGATTGTTGATTTTTTCCAGTCGGTCGCTTTTTCAAGCTCTGTTCGTATCTCAGCGTATGAAAGTGGACGCGCTTCGCGCCAGAGGATACGCATGATTTCGAGTTCGGAATCGGCTATTTTCATTTAATAATATCTCCTTGGGTTACTGTTGTAGCTACCATGCTACAGCAGTAGACCCCTTTTGTCAAATTAAGTATTTATTAACCACATTATATTTAACAAAACTTCTCTTTACAAAACTATGTTCGTATATTATAATAAAAAGTGAACATATTTTCGCAAATTTACTTCGAGGGATAAAAGCATGAATATAATGGACAAATTGACAATCCTTTCAGACAGCGCAAAATATGACGCGGCTTGCACATCAAGCGGCGTTAGTCGCTCAGCCCCTGCGGATGGTATCGGCGCGGTTTTACCTGCCGGCTGCTGTCATTCTTTTTCGGCAGATGGACGCTGCATCACGCTGCTCAAAGTTCTCATGTCCAATAGCTGCATTTATGATTGCAAATATTGTATAAACCGCAAATCAAACGACGTGCCTCGGGCGACTTTTACACCGGAAGAGCTTGCGGAGCTGACTATTGAGTTTTATCGGCGCAACTATATCGAGGGGCTGTTTCTATCGAGTGGGGTTGTCGGAAGCCCTGATAACACAAGCGAACGCATGGCAAAAGCTATTGAAACCCTTCGCTACAAGCATAAATTTTGGGGCTATATTCATACAAAGATCATTCCCGGAACGTCGCCGGAACTGGTGCAAAAGCTGAGCTTGCTGGCGGATAGGGTTAGCGTGAATGTTGAGCTTCCGAGCGAGACGAGCCTCGGCACGCTTGCGCCCGAAAAAAAGCGCAAGGACATTTTCGTGCCAATGGGTCAGATTACTCAAGGCATTGTGCAAAATTCTACGGACATCGTACGATATAAAAAAGCTCCAGCCTTCGCGCCGGGCGGCCAAGCGACACAAATGATAATCGGTGCAAGCCCTGAAACGGATTTTTCAATTATCAAGCTGGCGGAAGGGCTTTATGGCAAATATGATCTTAGGCGCGTGTTTTATTCGGCGTATATTCCTGCGATGGAGGATAAAATGCTGCCGGCACTTGACACAAAACCGCCGCTGCTTAGGGAGCATAGGCTTTATCAAGCCGATTTCTTGATGCGCCAATACCATTTTGAGGCGGACGAGATTTTAAATGATGACGCGCCGAACTTTAACCCTTTCATGGACCCAAAATGTAATTGGGCGGTCAATAATTTGCAATTTTTCCCGGTGGATGTGAACAAGGCGGAGTATGAGGAGCTGCTTAGGATTCCGGGCGTCGGCCCTACGAGTGCAAAACGGATTGTGACTGCTCGCAGGCACTCAAAACTTGGCATGAGTGAGCTTAAACGTATCGGCGTTGTTTTGAAGCGGGCGCGCTATTTTGTTATCACTAATGATGAACCGCGGGGCTTGACTTTGGACAAGTTTTCTACAGCAAAGGCATTGATCGACCCTAAGAGCTTTTCAATGGGTGTGGAGCAGATTAGTTTGTTTGATACGGAGCAGACGAGGTATTTGCCCGAGGATAAGATGCCTGAGATTAGGGATGTTCGCGAAGAAGCGACACTTGGATTGGCGGCGCGGTTTTAGACAAATTCTCTACAGCAAAAGCATTGATTGACCCTGCCGTCGATGGGTGTAGAGCAGATTAGTTTGTTTGATACGGAACAGACGAGGTATTTGTTAGAAGATAAAGCACCAAGGATTGAGGCGGTTAAAGAAGAAGCGACACTTGGATTGGTGGCGCAGTTTTAGACAAATTTTCTACAGCAAAAGCATTGATTGACCCTACCGTCGATGGGTGTGGAGCAGATTAGTTTGTTTGATACGAGCGATACAAGATACTTGCTAGAAGATAATGCTCCCGGGATTGGAGCTGTCTATGATGAAGCGACGCTTGGATTAGCGGCGCGGCTGTAGATTAGACTTTAATAGATTACGCACTAAACTCTTATGCGGATTAAGATTATTCACAAGGAGGCATACCTTGCCCAGCTACAGAATCATAGCCGAACCGACTAATATAATATACGTCTACGACGGCAGTTTTGCAGGGTTTTTGTGTTGTGTGCATGAGAGTGTTTATGCCAAGGAACTGCCGGCGGATATTGTTAATATGGCAAGCTACGAGCCTAGCCTTTATGAGCAAAAACCTATCAAAACCGACGAGGAAAAGGCGCATAAAGTACAGGCATCCATCGCAAAGATATCCGCGCGAACTTTATCGATTACCAAGCATGTGTTTCTTTGTCATCACGATCATAAGGAGCTGAAATTGCTCCGCTTTTTGATAACGGCGTTTCGTGAAGGAGATAAGGCCGCGCTTATGCTTGGTCAGGCGGAGGTTGCTGAGGTCTTAGCTATGGAAAAACATATGCTTGGCGAGCGTCATTTGCTTTTAGGTTTTACGCGCTTTGCCGACTATGGCGACATGCTTTGCGCGGTTATCAGCCCTAAAAATTTTGTCCTTCCGTTATTGGGCGAGCATTTTGTACGCCGTTTTCCTATGGAAAACTTTATGATTTATGACAAGACGCATAAAGCCGCACTTATTTATCAAGATAAAAAGCTCGAACTTACGGCCGTCGAAGAAATTGAGCTTGCTGAGGAATCGGAGGAAGAGCTGAAATATCAGGCCTTGTGGAAGCAGTTTTATAAAACGATTGGGATAGAAGAGCGGCTAAATCCGCGCTGTCGTATGAGCCATATGCCCAAGCGGTATTGGGAGAATATGCTGGAGGTGCGCGATGAGTTATGAGGTTGTTGTGTGTGAAAGGAAGCTCGAACTTTTGCGGGCAGGGATTGAACTACGCGGCTTCCTTCTCTGCAATCCGGAGGGCAAAATACTTTCCATGGGCTGCGTCGGAGGGGATTGGAACAGCGTCGTCGCGCTGATGGAGAGTGGCGAGGCTTTTTATACTAAAATGTACAAAAATCGGGCTGGCTATTTGTCGCGAGAGTTATATCATCAACTGAAACCATACAAACAGCGTACGGACAAGCTTTCGGAGAATGCGCGGAAGATGTATGAGTTTCTCCAGGCGGTCGATTTTGCAAGCACGAAAGAAATTAAGCGAACTTTGATGATGTCTTCAGGCGAGTTTAACAGGGCACTATACGAACTTAGCAAGGAGCTGCTCATCACCGCCGTGCGCCGGGAGAGGACGCTGAACCCTGCCAATGGATGGTGCTCTTTTTACTGGGCAAGCGCCGCGGAGTGGGAAAAGTTGCGACCCGAGCCAAAAACAGAGCCTGATACGGGTAGGATTAGCGAATTATTAGGCGAGTTGTTGCCCGACTTGAGCCATAGAAAGAGCTAATTATATGAGCGAAATCAAAAGACATAACCTTGACAAAAAGATCGCCGAGCATCTTCACTGCATCTCACACTCTCCCAACTCCATCAAAAACAGGGTTATGCACCATTGCCAAAAATACAAACAAAACAAAACCAGCCGAAGCAGATAACCGCTCCGGCCTTATTTTTTCATCCAAGCCCTACTCAACAAACCAAGGAAAATTCTCACTACTATAGTCAATTTGCCTGCCCACAAAAGTGAAACGAATCTGTGCCTCGCCCACTATCGGCCGAGCCCCTCCGATAATCCCTGCATACATAGGGTCAACCAGTCCGACCGTCGTTTCAACGACCGAATGAAGTCCGTCTTGCTCTATCATTACGTGGCTCACGCTCTCCCAGTGCGGGCGTGGGATATGGTCGCGCCAAGTGTTGATATACAACGCACCATTATGCTCGACAAGCGGCGCATCTGCTCGCTCGAAGAATCGCTCTATCCACTCATCCGTATAATTCCACATCCTGCCAATCAAAAACTCCATTGTCGGCAAATCCGCCGTCTGCGCTACCCGTGCGAAATATGTTCCGTCGTTTCTCGGGCTGATTAGCTCGCTAAACTCAATATGATACGACGCGAACGGGGCGCGATAATGCCAAAAGTTCTCCCATTGGCGAATCTCCGATTCAATCACACTGCCAAGCTGCAAAATAGTAGGCGGCAACTCTTCAAATATCACATCATCATTATTATTCCAAGGACCAAGTCCGACATCAATCAAACCATCCTCAAAAACGAAGCGATAAATCGCTCTCATCTCGTACGCATCGTCAATTCCGCGATGCCACGAACCATACAAAAACGTCGTTTCGACCACAGCACGCGAGCCCTCTTGCTCAATGAGTACATGCGTCGCCTCGTCCCATTTAGGGCGCGGGAAGCCTGCCCTTGTTGCATCCACAAAAAGCGAGTTATCATACTCGATAAACACCGAAAACTCGTCATTCAGCAGCTCGTCAATCCTCTGATGCGTGTAAAACTGCGCTAAATAATTACGCACATCATCAAGGCTTAAAAAGCCCGACTCCGGCAAAAACCGCGGAAACGCCATTCCTCTCGTATCAGCTATATGCGAGGGAATTGCGTCCCAGTCAAGCCATTCTGTATGCGCAAAAACTCCGTCCAAATTCCACCAATCTTCCCAGAACGTACCGGCCCTGATAATCCTCGCACCAAGCTCATCCACACTAAACTCGCGATAAGTTCCAGACTCCGGCACAAGCTCCAGTGCCGGAGTTTCTGTGTATGAATTGTCTGCTCTGGCGTCAGCCCTATTTCCACCGGCACAAGCCACTAGTCCCAGCATAACAATCATCATAATAGCCGCAAAAAACATTTTTCTAATCATCTTCATGAATCCTCCTGCAATAAATAAGCGCCTCTCACAGGCACTATCTATCTATACCATACGCAATTAGTTATACCCTGTCAAGCGATTTAACCACTTGTTTAAAATGATTCGCATAAGAAAGTAACTCCCTCTTGCTCGAACATCAAAAAGATAGTACAATGAAGTTCGCGAGGTGCAAAATGATAAAAACCGAAAACTTAACCTTCAAATATCCTAAAACAAACCAAGACGGAGAAACGCATTACACCACTGCCATCTCCTCCTTGGATTTGACCATAGAAAAAGGCGAGTTTGTAGCGATCTTGGGGCATAATGGCTCGGGAAAATCGACGCTTGCCAAACATTTGAACGCACTTTTGACACCGAGCGATGGCAAGGTGTTTATTAAAGGGCTCGACAGCAGCGTACCCGAAAACGTTTGGCTCATAAGAAAAAGTGCCGGCATGGTGTTCCAAAATCCCGATAATCAGATAATTGCTACAATTGTTGAGGAAGATGTGGCGTTTGGTCCGGAGAATTTAAGCGTATTGCCCTCGGAAATTCGACAGAGAGTTGATAACGCTCTAAAGTTGGTCAACATGGAAGAGTTCAGAAAGCGTGCGCCGAGCTTTCTTTCTGGCGGACAGAAACAGCGTATCGCTATCGCCGGCGTTTTAGCCATGCGACCGGAGATTATCATACTGGACGAAGCAACTGCGATGCTTGACCCAATCGGGCGCAGGGATGTTATGGATATCATAAGCCGCCTGAACAAGGAAGAAGGCATGACGATTATACACATCACGCATCATATGGAGGAAGCGGTTCTTGCGGACAGAGTTGTTGTAATGAGTGCAGGCCGCGCCGTTATGGACGGCGCGCCGAAAGATGTTTTCCGAAATGTGGCGCAGCTAAAAGAGCTTGGACTGGACGTGCCGCAGGTGAGCGAGCTTATACATCGGCTTATTAATGATGGTCACGATTTGCCACACGATATAATCAGCTTAGACGGCGCGGTTGAAGCTCTTTCGCCTATGCTTTTTGAAAGCAAGTCACAGCATACGAAACCCGAGCCAATATCTGAATCTCGAAATGATAGCAATGCGATAGAGTTAAAAAACTTAACCCACATCTATAGCCCCGAAACCGTCTTTGAAACGGCTGCCGTTACCGACATCAGCTTCAGCGTCAAAAAAGGCGAATTTTTCGGCATAATCGGGCATACGGGTTCGGGCAAGTCTACGCTTATTCAGCATTTTAACGCGCTTGTTAAGCCGACTTACGGGCAGGTTTTAGTAAACGGCGAGGATATTAATGCGGGCAAAGACGCGCATAGGGGCATTAGGTGCAAAACAAAGCTTGCGTTTCGGCATCTAACTCAACGTTTCAAAGGTGTTAGCGCGAACAGAAACGTGCTTAGAGAGACCAGGCGCAAAGTCGGGCTTGTGTTCCAATACCCCGAAAATCAGCTATTTGAGATGACGGTTCGGGCGGACGTCGCTTTCGGACCTAAGAATATGGGCTTTGACGAGGCCGAAATTGATAGGCGCGTAAGGCGCGCACTTTCACTTGTGGGGATTGATGAGGAGCTTTTCGACAAGTCGCCGTTCGAGCTATCAGGCGGGCAGAAACGGCGCGTGGCAATCGCAGGCGTAATTGCTATGGAGCCGGAGATACTCGTTATGGACGAGCCGACGGCCGGTCTTGACCCGAAAGGGCGCGATGAGATATTTGAGCAGATAAAGATTTTGCATAAAGAGCTTGGAAATACTATCATTATCGTTTCGCATAGCATGGAAGATATTGCGAGGATGTGCGAGCGAATTGCGGTTTTGGCGGATTCCAAACTTAAATATTTGGGCACGCCGAGCGAGGTGTTTAAAAATATTGACGAGCTTGAAAAAATCGGGCTTGCAGCTCCGCAGATTAGTTATTTGATTAGAGAGTTAAATGCGCGCGGAGCAAATTTAAACCCCGATATTTATACTGTTGAGGCAGCATATAAGGAGATTTCCAAGAGATTATGAGAAATATAGCAATCGGACAATACTATCCAAATGAATCGAAAATCCATAAACTAGACCCGCGAACAAAGTTGCTCGCGCTGGTCTTGTTCATGGTGATGATTTTTAGCGCGACGAATTTTTTTGCCTATCTTGTATCGGCTGCCGGGTTGCTAATTGCGATAACACTCTCCAAAGTTCCGATAAAATTCATGCTAAAAGGGCTCCGCGCAATTTTTGGCATTATAATCATTATAGTCGCGATGAACATATTCTATGACGCCGGCGATAATGTTCTTTTTGAGCTAGGCTTTTTGCGTATTACCTCAAGCGGACTATTCGCGGCCTCTCGAATGGCTTCAAGGCTTGTGCTTTTGATAAGTGCCTCATCTCTTTTGACGCTGAGCACATCGCCGACGGAACTGACGGACGGCATGGAATATATTCTTAATCCGTTCAAAAAAATCGGCGTGCCCGCGCATGAAATAACAATGATGCTGACTATTGCGTTGCGTTTTATTCCAACTTTGATGGAAGAGCTGGACAGGATAAGAAAAGCGCAGATATCCAGGGGCGCGGACTTTGACACGGGTGGGCTTATTAAAAAAGCGAGGGCGGTTATCCCGCTGCTTGTGCCGCTTTTTATCTCGGCGTTTAGGCGCGCGGACGAGCTGGCGCTTGCTATGGAGGCTAGATGCTATAGAGTCGATGCAAAAAGGACGCGCATGAAAGAGTTGGCTTTTGGCAGGGCGGATTATGTGTTTGTTCTTGTGCTTATTATGTTTTTGGCGGCGGCTTTAGGGATGAGGGTTTTGTAATGGGAAGATATTTACTCACGATAGCCTATAAAGGCACGAATTATGCGGGATGGCAAAGGCAGGATAACGCCAACACCGTGCAAGAAGAGGTCGAGCGTGCTTTGAGCGTGCTTTATAAGCGACCTGTAGCCGTTATGGGTGCGTCAAGGACGGACGCAGGCGTACATGCGCTTGGGCAGGCGTGCTCGTACTTGGTTGAGGATGACTTTGTGCCTGCACATAAACTGCCACTCGCGATAAATTCACACCTCCCGCCGGACATTTCGGCCACTTTCGCGAAAGAGGTTCATGAGAGCTTTCATCCGATATCTGATACGAGAAACAAGACGTATGTGTACAAGATTTACGCGAACGCGGTTAGAAATCCACTTGTTAGCGAGACGTCTTGGCATGTCTATAATAAGCTGGATATAGCCGCGATGAAAGAGGCGGCGGCGAGCTTTGTAGGCGAGCATGATTTTTCCGCTTTTTGCGCGGCGAACGGAAGTGCCAAGACCTTCGTGCGTATAGTCAACAGCGCGGAGATTTATATGGAAGAAAATAATATGATATGTTTCCGAGTGAACGGGAACGGCTTTTTATATAACATGGTGCGGATTATGGCCGGGACGCTTGTTTATGTCGGAATGGGAAAGATTCAAGCGAATGAGATAAAAGGAATAATCGAGTCAAAAGATAGGACGAAAGCGGGGATAACCGCGCCGCCGGAAGGGCTTTGTTTGGTGGGGGTTTGTTATTAGGGGGTGTAGTAGCAATCATCTTGCCATTTATCAGGATTTTCGTCAATATATTGCCAAATGCGTAAGTAGTCAGCCTCATCGCGAATGACATGGTCGTAATATCCTCGTTGCCATAGTTGGCCCATGTGGATGTCGCGCTCTTTGCAATTAGACAACCATAACTTGGAGACGATGGATTTATAACTGCCAAGCACCGAGCCTATCGTAGGGGCGACCCTTGCGGTCGTCCGCTCGCTGGTATCATCAATTGATATAATGAAATGAATGTGGTTAGGCATTATGACATGCTTAATGACAGATATGCCATACATATCCTCTATTTTGTTAAGTACACTTGTGCAAATCTCGCCAAGTTCGCTAAGTGACACTTTCGGGCGACCGTGAAGGTCGCCCCTACGAATACCGGCGAGGGTGTTTTTATGATTGCTTGTGCATATAGTAATGAAATAATATCCCGCTTTGGAGTAATCATAATCTTTTAGTCTCAAAGCTTTTCTTGAAGGTAGTTTTTCATTCATGAGGTCACCTATTGCGTATCCAACAACGAATCCGCACTATTCCTCGAATACTTCTCATCATTGAGTTTTTCCTTGACATAAGCCCACTTTTCAACATCAATATCATAGCAGTTTGCGAGCGTGAGAGTGTAGTAGAGAACATCGTAGATTTCCTCCTCTATCGAACCCTTAAACGACTCATGTGTAGCGGGAGTTGCATTTTTACGAATCGCTTCTGAAAGCTCGCCAATTTCTTCAATGAGCTTTAGAAAATATGCATGTTTTCGTTCGGGATGGTGGTCATTTTCTCTGA
>Ga0123355_10013803_pt1 | contig 12589 bp, 10 predicted proteins | sample TergutEmb28metaG_3_FD_89872 | JGI IMG/M metagenome (GOLD analysis project Ga0123355, IMG submission 89872) | Embiratermes neotenicus P1 segment gut microbial communities from Petit-Saut dam, French Guiana - Emb289 P1 | ecosystem: Host-associated > Arthropoda: Insects > Digestive system > Gut ...
AAAAAACTAGTATTGTTGCATCTAGTTCGCTGTTTATATTACTGTTCGATCAGCTGACAGAACCTTACTGGTAAAGAAACGTCTTTTGTTTACAACACATAGCTACGTGTTTCGACTTGTATACGGAAGCCGTCATCAGGCTTAACCACTGTAAACGTATAAGACATGTTAGTAGTTTAGCCTGACAATAGCTTAGGCCTGCAGCCCATACACTACTCCAGCATAAACGCACCTAACATCCAACCTACAGCAAATGAAGAACGAAACGACCAATGTGGTAATCAACATAATAGTCGTGAGCTTCTACTGATGGGCACAATAGTGCCCGAAACATGTTGAGCCTATAAGAAGTACAATAAAATAATAAGAGGTATCTAGTTGGTTTTTTATTCTTTTATAAACGGGTGTACTTTATAGCATTCAGGAATGTTCACAATTTCTTTTTTTTTTACGATTACTTGACCTCTAATATTACCTTATTACTATGGAATATTTTCCTGTTCTCTTTTCCAGGTAAGTCTCTTGCCACTCAGAACGCAACGCTAACCTGACATCGTGTATTCCAGGTACGTAACGACTGTCTGTAGGAACGAAGACCAGACCTGGCTTCCCATCCACTTTATACGCAAATCAGTGTTTGACCTTGATATGTATCGGAACTTTATAATGAGATACCCGGCAACGTTTCTTTAAATGATACGGAAGTCCGTGTACTTTAGTGTACCCAACTTTGTGTCTTGATAAAAGGTAATAATATTGTCTGGTGCCGGCCTATTTGTTTAATCGACAGAACTACCGATTTTGTCCTTCCGCTGCCGCCAAAAACTTTTCGCCAATCAAGACAAAAGTTTACATCAAACACGAATGGTCGCTGTATTTCTTTGTGGTAATGGCGCAAGAGTCCATGTAGCGGCGCGTATGGGTGAAGAGAGGGGGGGTATGTAGGGTCTTGGTGGGGAAACCGGAGGGAAGGAGACCACTGGGGAGACGTAGGCGTAGATGGGTAGATAATATTAGGATGGATCTCCAGGATGTGGGATGTGGGTATATGGATCGGATTGGGCTGGCCCAGGATAGAGACAGGTGGCGGACGCTTGTGAGTGCGGTAATGAACCTTCGGGTTCCGTGAAATGCTGGGAATTTCTTGACTAGCTGCAAACCAGTTAGCTTGTCAAGAAGGACTCTGCACCATGGAATAAGTAAGTAAGTAATGGTGCAAGAGATGAGTTTCCTGTAATGGTCTGTACATTGGGCTGGCTGTACCTTGAGCAGAACAGACTGTGCGAGGGTGGGCAGGGTTTATGTGTTTGAGGTTGTGTGGAAAAAAGAGGCATATTCCTCGCGTACAAAATTGGTTTTTAGGCGCGTTTGGCAGAATTGCGAAAAGCGACTATGTCTATCCGTCCGTCTGTCCGCTTGGAACTCGGCTCCCACTGGACAGATTTTCGTGAAGATTTTATATTTGAGTATGTGTCGAAAACAAACTGTCTAGAAAATTAAAGTTTCATTAAAATCGGACAAGAATAACGGACACTTTACCTGAAGATGAATATACGTTTTTTTTTATCACATCTATCTCAGTTCTTCTTAGAATGAGTAATGTTTCAGGCAGAAGTTGTACAGAAAATCAAAACACATGTTATTTCCAGTAACTTTTTTTTTCTTTCGGAAATCTTGCTTTTTTTTTAAGATACTGTACAAAAATACGGCATAGCGTGGCACGCCACAGATGACAGTATGGCGCATGTGCATTGCATGCCTGATACCTAAGGCTACAAACACACACTCAAGTTGTGTTATACTTATTGCTTTTCCACTACAACGTTTGCACGAACGCTCCTCATTGTTACGTTATACGTACATTGCCTGTGTTGTTAGCATTAATTTTGTTTTGTGCATACATTCGTATCCTAAGGAAGTGTTTGTCGAACTTCTTCTTCTTCTTCTTGTTCTCCTCCTCCTCCTCCTCCTCCTCCTCCTCTTCCTCCTCCTCCTCCTACTTTTTCTTCTCCTCCGCTTAATCCCTTTCGGTGTTTATAAAACTCGATCCTCTGGCCCATAAAACGTAGTACAGGGTGGCGCAAAGTCACTGGAAAATACAGGCATGTTAAAAGTCGAGTGTCAAATGACTTTTGCGCCACCCTGTATATTCAAATGTGATTGTCGTGGAACACGTTAGTGTTGGGAAAAACGAAAAGACAGTCTAATCCTGCATACTGAGGTGTACCCCAGTTTAACAGATGCGATGCGACTAGCCTCGTCGTCTATAGGTCAGAGTCTCTGCCTACTAATCATGAGGTCCCGGGTTCGATTCCCGGGTCTACCGTGAGAATTTTCCCCGAAGGGGAGGATTCCCGCGGTGACCATGGCCTGGGTAGGTTAGTAGAATTTAGGTTCAAGGGCCCTCCTGGCACTACATCTTCCTATATCACCACTCACATCATCGGGACAACGTAACCGCGCCTCGTGGGCGTCCCAACCTCAGAAATCGGTTACACTTCTGCCATGACCAGGAGGGAAGACCACTAAGTCCACAAGCACATGTGGGGCACTGGAAAAAAAACATGCAATGCCAAGTGAAGTAGTTTGCTTTTGCTGTCTTTTTTCTCCTCCAACAGCCACTCTACAGGGTGTTCCATACGAGCAGCGTACCAGCAACATTGTCATTTTAGTGCAACGCACAATTCGAACACGCTATTCTAACTAAATAGCGCGACATCACGTAATAAAACATTGTTTAAAATTGAATTGGGCCATTAGGGCACGTATTCGCGGGTGTCTGGAAACCCTTGCCCTAGCGGAAGAAATTTCTGGAAAAAACTTTTCTGAGTTAGCCGCGGGATAATGCGAGACACGGCAAACAAAGTCAGACGTGTTGATGTACACAGTTTGAAAATGCGTAATAGCTGTAGGATATGTTTTACATTTTAGGTTTACACCGCCACGCTTTGCTCTTAGCGGTGATGTAACCAAGGATTTTAGAAACCGACATAACGGTTTCCTAAGTATATTCTGTTAATATAAAATACCGGAGAACTTAACTGGCTGCTTACCGCGTGTATCTCGTATTTTCTTTTAATTTCCGATTTCAAGTTTCACCCCAGAGACCTTCTATAGTGATTTCCGTGATTTTCCCGAGTCCGTCCAGACAAGTTCCGTAGTAGTACAGCAGACTGCGGCAAGAACGTATCCTTCCATTTACCTGAAATCCAGAGATGTTCCTGTCCACGCCTTGAAGCTGCAGTTTATATCCACTTATTCCTAACCTCCGTTCTAGACGAAGGCCTGTTCCACGTATCTTCAATTCATTATTCATTAATCTCCATATATATATATATATAATATCAGGTCTGTATAATCTTAGCAGTTTACAGCGTCGTTAAATAATCTCAGAATCACTATGACAAATCAAATGTTCTTAAAGTAATTTTGAAGATTTAATATCTGAATGAATGAAACTGAGCTAACTTTGGATAAGTAAATCGATAAACTGAAACGTGCGGGGTGTATAGGATGAAACAAGGAATGCAAATAGAGATTTTGTTTTGGAAACTTCATTACGAAACTTAGGATAGCTGTTCAGGGAAATCTTTATTGTCCTTCTGCCAATCCGTGACGCAGTGGACGTTGCGGCTTAGTGCTATAAGGGAAGCCATGCAAGGAATGAGGGGCTTTCAGTACAGACCTGTATAAAGGCATTTTGTCAGTGGAATCGTGAACTGTTAATCCGAAGTTTGTGTGTGTGTGTGTGTGTGTGTGTGTGTGTGTGTGTGAGTGTGTGAAGATGCTTGTGCCATTAGTGCGGAGTGCTACACTGACAGTCTGCGTAGGGTTAGTACGTACACAGACCCTCAACCCCTGACATACTATGTTGCAATCCTACACGTGTTCCTATATTATACCTCGTCCAGTCCTCTGATAAGACTCGCCTTTCGTCGACGATGTAACTGTCATGATCTTCTGCAATTATCGAGCGTATTCTCGCATGAACGACTACATTTCTGTTATACACGTTCAGTGACTTTGATTTGATTATAGTTGGCGTGTGTCTTCTTTGTTACTGTCACGGACCCCATTCATATTTCAGTTGAATTTTTCCGCACTTTCCATCTGTAGCTTTCCTGTCTACAGCTGAACCTTACATTGACCCACTCATAAGGTATTCCGTCCCTTATGATATTCTCTGATGTCACATGTCACTGCAAATGCTAACCGTAGGCTTGACAATGTTCTGGGACGTAGCTTTATAAACTAAGTAGTACTGCTACTTAAGAGATGACTTATTGTCGTTTAAGGTCAAAGGTACAGTACTGACCGACGTTCAGTTGACCGTGCATGATGGTAAATTCTTATAATAAAACCTAGATGCACTAATTTCTGAAATTTGTTTTTGGAATAAAACTGCGTGTTTCGGACAGTTCCTCTGTCCATCATCAGGAGTTTTTCACTGTACAAACAGCAATGGTATTTGTCATACATGTTTGTTGACAGTTTGCGAGCAGGATCAGGGCAGAGTGTCCTGATCCTGCTCGCAAGCTGTATGACATATGCCGTTGCCGTTTGTACAGTGAAAAATTCGTGATGATGGACAGAGGAACTGTCCGAAACATGTAGAGTTTTATTCCAAAAATTAATTTGAGAAATTAGTGAATCTAGTTGGTTTTATTATAAGAACATAGTTTTCTGTCACATCTGTTCATCTCTCTCTGTGTGAAACAAAGTAGTTACAGAAAACGTACTTAATTTCGTGTCGAGTTTAATGTCACCGACTTATCGCAAAATGAGGTAGATGAAACTGTACGAAGCCACGTCCTGCATTAAACAGAAATATGGGAGACCTGTAGCTAATGTCATTAGCACTGATCACTTCCGATCGTATTGCGAATTATGGCTAACCCTGTACTGGTAGAGACGAAATGAACTTGAGTTTTGTTTTCAAACCACTTAATGTTCTTCCGATTCACTACTTTATTATTTGTGACGCAATAGCTTTAATCTCGTTAGCTCTACAGCATTTTGCTGAAATGATTCCGTACCGCGCAGGAAACACTCCAACTCGACTATAACAAGACAGGCAGTGTGCTTTAAACCTAACAATGAGGAGCGTTGGTGTAACCATTGTTGCGGTGGGAAAGCAATAAGTATTATATGTTCTGTGTGTATGTGTGAGTGAGTGAGTGTGTGTGTGTGTGTGTAAACTTAAATATCCAACATCCATTGCGCATGCTCCGTATTATATCATCTGTGGCCTGTCGGGCTTCATATTTTTCCAAATTTTCTCATGAACAACTTTTTTTGGAAAAAATGTTATTGATCGTAAAATGTTTGTTTTGAGTTTATCCGCATCGTTTGTCAGAAACAGTTCGTGTTGTGAGAAGAAGCGAACGAGATATTGTCATAAACGAACGTACAGTACAGTACATCGGTCTTCATGTAAAGTACCGCTTATTCTTGCCAGATTTTAATGAAATTCGACGTACTTTCGAAAAATACTGAAATATCAAATGTCATGAAAGACCGTCCACTGGGATCCGAATTATTACATGCGGACGGAAAAACGGACGGACAGACATGACGTAGCTAATTCTTGCTTTTCGCAATTTTGTAAACGCGCCGAAAAGCAACCAGTTAATGCTGTGTAGGGAAAATATCGCTGTTTGTTCTCAGACCCATACAAAACAGATATCATGAATTGTATGTAAATGTTCAGCCCGTACCGCGCAGTAAACACACTCCGGCTCGGTTATAAAAACCAATCAGTTAATGCTGTGTAGGGAAATAATCGCTGTTTGTTCTCAGATCCACACAAAACATATCAATACACTGTGTGGGCAGAACGTAGACTGAAGCTAACCCCAATTATAGTTAAATATTCAGTCCGTACCGCGCAGTAAGCACTCTAAGACAGGTCATAAAACCAGTCAGTTAATGTTGTATAGGGAAATAATAACTGTTTGTTTTCAGATCCACACAAAACACATAAATACACCTTGTGAGCAGAATTTTAGAATTTTTTTATGGAAACACGGCGGTACATAAAATGACTCCTGGCCTTCAAAGGGCCAGTGATCTAGATCCACTTAATACCTGTTTGTTAGCGGAGATAAAGCGATACGCATTGTTAACGCTGCAGTTTTTGGATGGTGAGCGTATATCTCCACGCTTCGACCGTTATAACCCCTCCCGTCCCTGTACGCATTGCGTTCGTGTCCCAGGAAAGGCTTGGACGCGGGGCCCAGAGAGAAATTTTCTGTGTCGCCGGGAATCGAAACAGCATTTCTTCGATTGTCGCTCCCCCGTAATGTCACTGTTTGCACTGATGGGTGAGCCCGAAATAATATCTATCAACTTCGAATCATATCTGAATGAAAATTGTTTAAGTAAAAATAAATTTAGTACTGTTAATGGATAACTGAACGCAGTATTTACAATTACCAATGTAAACATACAACACCAGTGACAGTAAACACAAATTTTGTATGTAAAATATGTTTGTTAGTGAACATGCTGCGAAGGGGAATTGAATGTGGCTGATAGAGAAAATTGATAGGTTCAGTACGGATGAGAGTAAGAGAGATGAGTATGTGGTCGAAAATGTATGTACGTGGTGTGGTAGAAAAGTAATGGGACTGGCAATGCTGTGCACGAACCGACAACGCTGCTCCATCCCCCTTCACATGGCAGTTAGGTTAACCCCTGCCGTAGACTCAGTACAAGTTTGAACTTGCTACAGTTGCAACGCGATTGTTGAGGGCATCTGAAGTGAAGTTGTGTTTGTGAGGTGCGTTATGAAAATGGACCGGCAAAAGCTTGAGCAAGTTGTGCCATCAAATTTTGTGTAAAGCTTGGCGAATCCGCTACTGTGACTTATGAAGAGTTACATAAGGCTTATGGAGAACGTTCCCTATCCAGGGCACAAGTGTTCAGATGGCACAAATCCTTTTTAGAAGGTCGAGAACAAGTGGAAGACGAACCTCGTGCGGGAAGAGCTTCAGCCTCAAAAACGGACGTCAATGTGGAAAGAGTGAGGTCTCTTGTGAGGTCATATCGTCGATTGACGTTGAGAATGATCAGTAGTGAGTTAAATTTGAACCGGTTTACCGTCCATCAAATTTTAACACAGGATTTGGACATAAGAAATGTGTGCGCCAAGATGGTTCCAAAGAACCTCACGACTGAGCAGAAGGCCAATCGGTGGGGTGTGTGTCTTGTTCTTCTGGACCGCCTTGAGAGGGAGTCAGAATTCTTCAGTCACGTTATCACATGGATTTTAGAGTACGACCCTGAGACAAAATGCCAAAGTTGGGAGTGTCACACTGCAAACACTCCCCGTCCCAACAAAGCGAGAATGAGCATATGTAATATCAAATCTATGCTCATTCTTTTTTTTTGCCGTCAGGTGATCGTCCACAAGGAATTTGTGCCACCAGGACAAACTGTTAATCACATTTTTTGTCGGGAAGTCCTTGACAGACTCAGGAAAGGGGTGGCACGTGTGCGACCAGGCATTGCACGCACATGGATGCTGCACCACGACAACGCCTCATTTCACACGGCAGTCTCCATCAATGAATGTTTGGCAGAAAAAAACTTTCCTGTGGTTCCTCAGCCCTCCTATTCGCCGGATCTCAGTCCCTGTGACTTCTTTTTATTCCCCCGGCTCAAAAACCTCTTGAAAGGGCGCCATTTTTGCACTTTGGATAATATCCAGAAGAACGTAACCGACGATCTGAAAGGCATTCCAGCAGAAGCCTTCCAACACTGCTACGAACAATGGAAACAACGCCTCCGTCGCTGTGTAGCTGCCCAAGGGAACTATTTCGAAAGGGATAACCTTGATTTGCAAAAAGAATAAAACTCATGGTTAAAAAAAATCAGTCTCATTACTTTTCTGCCACACCGCATATGTATGTATAAATTTATGTATGTATATGTTTGTATGTATGTATGTGTGTTTATGTATGTATGTATGTTTATGTATGTATGTTTGTTTGTAGGTATGTATGTATGTGTGTATATATGTATGTATTGTGGATGGATGTATGTGTGTATGTATGTATGTGTATGTATGTATGTTTGTATGCATATATTTGTGTATGAATGTATGTTATTGTGTGTGTATGTATGTATGTATCCATATGTACATGTATGTGTGTGCGTGTATATGTGTTCAATAGTATATTTTCAGCGTCACACTTTAAATGTGTCTGACGTGTACACATAAAGCAAAAACACTTCATATAAATGTATTTTTATATATTTTTATAATGGGTAAACAATGTTATTACCCCGCGGGTAAGCAGAACTGTAGTGGAAAGGGGTTTTGTATGAATGCACTGCCATGAAATAACGAAAAGCAACAGCTTCTAAACCACAAAACAGAACAAAATTTCAGAATTTCTGTGATGATGTTTAATATAATTGAATGGTAAAAAAATATGGATTTTTTTGTTGCATGTACAGACATATATAGAACGAAAGAATATATACGCTTGGCCAAACATACTGAATTGGTGTAAATATAGACACGTGTGGGAAGTTTGTGAGTTTTGTGCTGTACAAGTAATTGCGATCAACATGTTAAATTCTAATGAACCAACTTGAATGTTGAATGAGTGTTCTTGTACCGATCGTATTGTCATTGGGTTTTCAATACATTTTCCTCTAATTATTCACTCTGAAATATCCCCGTGTTTGCAGTGCGACAAGCATCTGTTTTGCATTGTTGAAAAGAAAATATGACCAATTTTTAGGCAACCAATCCAGTCACTTAACCGTGAAAAAAAAAAACCATCGCTGTAATGTTACGCAAGAATTGTTACACAAATAATGGTATAGTTAAAAGCGTGCTTTCTGAAGAGAGTTCTCATTCCGCCGCCTGTCATGGTCCTTGTTCGGCTACGTTAGTTTGCTGTCGTTATGCGCAATATTATTTGCTGATAAACCAACTGTTTTACGTGAAATTTCTTAACTGCAGTTCGCCGTATGTGTACTGGAAGGAACTGTTTTTTGCGATTGGTAGCTGTTTATATGTTCTGTTGTCTTGTAGCACGCATGAAGTTGAAAAGCGTACTCTGCCCTGCGGGAAAACTCAAGGAAAAACCCTCCTGAAAGACCTGTGCGTGGGTGGCAGTGATAATGGTAGAATAGCACTGAAGGGTAGGATAGCAGAAGGTAGAATGAGTTCATTGGGAATTCAGTAGTGGTAGGCTTTGTGGACACGGGAATGAACCTTCGGTTTTCTTAAATTTGTGAAGTTTCTGTTTTTTTTTTTTAATGAGTGCCGTTGCATAGTTTGTTAGTTTAGTTAGTTACAGGTTAGTCAGTCAGCCAGTTACTCCAGAAACTGGCATGTGCCACTTGGTGTCTTCAGTGTCATTCATAAACGCAATGTAGGCCTAACTGCTGATTTGAATCGTCCATTTTCGATGTACTGACCCGTGTTCCGGTCCCAGTTTGTGGTATATGTTACATGTGTGTAAACCCGTACTGTCCGTCAGCACGAAGGGAATGATGTGCAGTCAGACACTTGTCGACAATTCTGACAGAGCGTAACGAAGATTTTTATAAATCTTATTGTAGCACCGTGCATTTTCGTAGAATCACTTCAATTTATCAACCAACGAAATGCACATATAATTTTACATAGAACCCATTTAAAACACTTTAAAACACTCCGACACGTTTCGATCTTGTCAGATCATTATCAGGGAGCTTTGTTCCTTGCTAGAGTTATATTACATTATTCACAATTCAATTCCTATTTGCAAACGAGGTGTTATGGCAGCATATCATCTTGTGTTGTGGAGCAGTGGCTAGGTGTGCGTCGATGCACACCTAGCCACTGCTCCACAACACATTCCCACACAACATGATATGCTGCCACAACACCTCGTTTGCAAATAAGAATTGAATTGTGAATACCGTAATATAACTTTAGCAAGGAACACAGCTCCCTGATGATGATCTGACAAGATCGAAACATGTCGGAGTGTTTTAAAGTGTTTTAAAAGTGTTTTATGTGAAATTATATGTGCATTCGTTGGTTGATAAATCGAAGATTTTTATACTCTTTCACAAGAGGCTGCCACTGCACTCCATTCTGAACCAGCTACATCCACGTCATTCCTCCCTATTCATTTATATTACGTTTTAATATTATCCCCACACCAAGTATGATTTCTGAAGTATCTTCCAGGAATTGAAACTCAGGTTCCTTTCCTTGTTTTAAACACCTCTTCCCTGTGTCCTAAATGACCCTCCCATCTCGTCCTCCTCTGTCTGATCACACTCACCTTAATGTTATACGGCGAGCAAAAATTGGGAGGCGCCGTATCGTGCAATGTGTTTGTCGGTGTCCTCGTACTTGCTCCCTATTAAATCGAAATGAGTTCTATCGCCCGATCCTGCTCTCGAACACCGCAGCTTTTCCCCACGTAATATGGAGCAGTGTTTCTCAACCGCCGGGCCCTGGCATCAATTATTCCGGGCCGCGAGAGATTCTCCTGGAATTGATAACTAATTTAAATGTAATTTTATATTTGTCAACATGCCACACCGTACACATAATTGTACTAATACTTTTTATGATTATGCCGTAATTAATTATTAATACTTATGTTACTTTAACGTATGAACTTAAAAAAAATGGAAAGTTACTGACGAGTAAATCTGTTGGGATCGGGTCCTCGTCTTATGGAAAAAAAAGAACTTACTGGGCCGCGTTCTCACAAACGTAGACTGCTGGTGCTCGGACGGGAAGACAATTTTCTGAGCTAAATGGTAGAGAGGTGTTCTGCTGTGGAGTTCTTCTTGGGTATTATGTTGATTTGGTAGTGTCGTTCAAAAATGTTTGAAAGACTGCTGTGGTTTTGCTCTGCATTCTGGCGACGAGACGTGAACACACGTCGGGTTTCCTCTGTGTTGGTGGTAGGTAGCCTAATTAGTGGGCTTCACAGAGCGCCAGGAGGTATAGTTAATTGTTACGTATATTCTAATGTCTGTGTCCGTCGTAACGAACATATTTTCTCACAAGGGAATGATTCCGATCTGCAGTCTGGAGGAGTCATCGCCCAAGACTCCGAGCTTCCCGGCTTTATAGCTGTCCTTACAGCGTCAAGTCGAATGAGAAGGATATATTCTGGATATAACCTACAGCTACCTTCCGCCACTTCATTTCCAAATCTGGAAATAACCCACAACTACCTTCTGCCACTTCATTTGCAAATCTGGATATGTCCCACAACTACCTTGTGCCACTTAATTTCCAAATCTGGATATGTCTCACAACTACCTTGTGCCACTTCATTTCCAAATCTGGATATCACCCACGATTACCCTCTGCCACTTCATTTCCAAATCTGGAAATAACCCACAACTACCTTGTGCCACTTCATTTCCAAATCTGGATATCACCCACGATTACCCTCTGCCACTTCATTTCCAAATCTGTAAATAACCCACAACTACCTTGTGCCACTTAATTTCCAAATTTGGATATGTCTCACAACTACCTTGTGCCACTTCATTTCCAAATCTGGATATCACCCACGATTACCCTCTGCCACTTCATTTCCAAATCTGGAAATAACCCACAACTACCTTCTGCCACTTCATTTCCACTTTATCAAACGCTAAGCTCGCCATCATTTAGCACTGGGCACATACAGCTTCGATAAATGCACAATTACTAAACAAAGAAGTGTACAATCAACCTTAGTAATGGTGAAATTAAGTAATGACATAGAAATAACCCAGACAATGATCACATCTTGCACATGCAGCTGTGTCGTTGCCATGGTGAGCTGAGGTCAGGTCGTGGCATGCCTCATACTGTCATCTCATCGGAACTCGACGTGCCATGAAATGAGCGGGTCGTCCTGACAAGATCCACTGTGTTTCCTCGGATGGAAGACGTGTCAGGCTGTAGGAATTGCAATCAACACTGTGTCATATAAGGTAGCCTACCGTATGTTGTGTTTCCATCTGAAACTTTGCCGTCACGTGCTATAGACCAGTGGCGAAATAGGTCGTGAGTCCTGTTGTTGTCATTTGCGAGAATGAGCCGTAACAAGCAAGGTTATGAATCAGGGATGGCCACACCCCGGCTCGCTCCAGTTACCTGTAAAAAAAATAGATTTTTTTTGCAATGAACGTCCTAGAAGAGACCGATAGCGCATCTGGTTTTCAGGGAAGGGCGGGAAAACGAGACTTTATTGGAACAGTTTATATGAGAAGTGAAGGGCTGGGGTGAAAGTGTGAGTACAATATATGTGGGAAAAAATACTAGAAACTGTATACATTACTTTCTTACCTTGGTGTTGTTTACCTTTTGTACATGTTGTATTTTAAGATGTCTTGTGTGTATTGTTGTGGTTGTGTGTATTGTTGTTAGTTGTCTTGTGTGTATTGTTGTAGTTGTCTTGTGTGTATTGTTGTTAGTTGTCTTGTGTGTATTGTTGTGGTTGTGTATTGTTGTAGTTGTCTTGTGTGTATTGTTGTGGTTGTGTGTATTGTTGTTAGTTGTCTTGTGTGTATTGTTGTAGTTGTCTTGTGTGTATTGTTGTTAGTTGTCTTGTGTGTATTGGTG
>Ga0123355_10013804_pt1 | contig 12588 bp, 8 predicted proteins | sample TergutEmb28metaG_3_FD_89872 | JGI IMG/M metagenome (GOLD analysis project Ga0123355, IMG submission 89872) | Embiratermes neotenicus P1 segment gut microbial communities from Petit-Saut dam, French Guiana - Emb289 P1 | ecosystem: Host-associated > Arthropoda: Insects > Digestive system > Gut ...
AACCGGGGGGGGAAAAAAGGGAAGCCAAAAAACAAAAAAAAATCTTCCCCTCTTTTAATTCCTCTCCCCCCCCCCCTTTTCATGTCTCGTTTTCCCCCCCCCCCCCCCCTTGGCGCCTGTCTCTGTCTCTCTCTCTCTCTCTCTTTCTGTGTATATACCGAGTGTGTTTAAATTCCACCGACAAACTTCTACGCCTTGAAAGATAGGTTCAAGACCATATTCAGTTTTCTGAATTGCCTCATACAGACCGAACGGTTGTCCCCGTAAGGTTCTGAGGTTATGAAACATTCCCACTCCTCTGTCGCTGTGTAGACATGCTGTGCAGGTTTGAGTGGCTTGTCTGACGGCGTTAAATTGCACTACTTGATTCCTCGATATTCAGTTGCCTGTTAGCCTGACATCCATCCGCCCCTACCGTCATACTCTGCTGTGATGTCAGTAAAGCAATGCCTGCCTATTAGCGTCAACGTCAAGGTCACGCTAGTATCTCAAAAATTTATTAATAAAAATTATTCTATATTATAACTCCGAAACAAGTACCAATGATAAAAAATGTACAAGAAGTGCAATGTTCATAGAACGTAACACTGAGGCGCCTTTGCATAACCATTGTTCCCGTGGAAAAAGGTTGTGTCTTACATATTATGAGTTTGTGCCTGAATTCTTGCATCTTTTCTGCGTTGTATTATACATGATTTTCGGGGAAAAAATGTACTGAACATAAAATGTATGTTTTGATTTCCTGTACAATTTTGTCTGAAACATTTCTCATTCTAAGAAGAATTCAGTGAGACATTATCATAACTGTACATGTGCTTTATGTAAATACCCTTTATTCTTGTCAGATTTCAATGAAACTTGAATTTTCTCAACAGTTTATTAAAAAAATGCATAAATATAAAATTGATTGAAAATCCACACAGTGGGAACCAAGCTCATCCATGAGGACAGACAGACGGATTGACATGAAGAAGCTAGTAGTCGTGTTTTGCAATTTTATGCATGCGCCTACAAACAAAACAGTTTGTCTTATTAATAAAATTATGGCAGGTTTATATGCCTTTACCTTTGACCGTTACATTGTAAACCAGTAGAATGTCCCACATCTGGCATGCCTAAGTATAACTGGCATAAAATGACATAAGCTGTCTGCATCTAGTGAGGCAGATGGAAATGGCAGGGCAGCTCAGTAGTTACATCAAGGACATTTTCATGATTGGCAATTTCTGCACCACAGGACGTTTGCTTCCATAAATCTGTGGCTAGGAGAGAATGGTTCGTTGAATAAGACATGGTTGTAAATGAGTGAGGGGGTGGGGGGGTTCTGTTGTCTGAGGTTTGAGGAAGCAGTGACACACCCTGAAATAGGACATGCCAAGTTGGACACACCATGCCTGCATCACACACTGTCATTTAACAAATCACACACCACAAGCAGCTGGAAAAATCTCATGAGCAGAATGTTCTGGCACTGGGCCCAGTGCATTGTCCCAGCAACAGGAGTTCAGCAGTGACTGCTCCAAATCTGTGCTGTGCTGTGGTCCTCCAGCACGGTTAGACACAGATGAAGTGTCTTGTACTTGAGAGATAAAAGCCACAGCAACCATATTCGGGCATGTAAAAACCCACCCTCAGCATTTGAATGAGGCCAAGAGCAATGACTTTCCTTCAATATAAACATGGTACTATTCATGCTTTTCTAAAAAGCCATATGCACTTCCTGCATGCTTGACAGGACTTGTGTACAAAGACATTTTGGAGCAGTCACTACCAGAATGGCTGCAGAATGTCACCAGAAGTCTGCCGAAGGACATGGTTTATGCACAAAGAGTGCCCCACACGGCACACAAGAATACCTGAATGCTGTCTTTCCTGCACAGTGGGTTTGGAATGGCAGACCTTTCTTTTGGCCTTCTTGATCGCCCCAACTAAAGCCCTTTAATTTTTCAAATGGGGACATCTCAGACTTGTCATCTGCAAGATTTCAGTAGAGTGAGATGACAGTTCTCCTCTGCTCAGGTTCCAAGCAGAATGTGATGACAGACACCTGATATGTTTGACTGCAGCTGTCCACTGTGAATCCCTATGAGCTGTGCAATGAAGTTGGAGGTTTTAATTACAGGATGGATCATTTATTCAAATTCACAACTTTGAGGTTTTATGATTGCCTGTAATCCACACAACAGATTTTTCTAAAATATGCTGGGTACTGAATAATCCCTTATTTAGCTAATACAATATAAAAAACTAATTAATGTTATAAATGTCCTAGAATGCTGGTATAAGAAAATAAATAAGCATTATGAACATCAACAATGCAGACCACTGATGATCCTAGACCTTGTGCTGGTGTTGGGAACTACAGTATGCAACTTCTGATTCCAGAAATATTATGCCATAGTGAGTGCTGGAATTTTACAGCAATTCTGACAAGTGCCTGAAATTAAAAACAGATTCTGTCCATATTAAAATTGCCAGATATAACACTAAAAGTTCTGTAGAATCATCATACTTGAGTTCAAAATAATTTCATATAGCATTTATAGAAATATCTGTAATGTATCTTCACATAAAATTTTATTCTCCTAGTTCAAACTGTTCATTGTAAAAGTGGAAGTTACATTAAATCTATCACAAGGTGCTATGCAGTTATTTTAAGTACACTCTACAAAGAAGTTACCTCAACCAAAGTTAAAGCATCGTATGTAGTTTGTTTGAATTTACTTCATGCTCCAGGTGTTTTTAAATAAACCTTTCTCATGACGATTCAGTTTAACAATGACAGACAGTAACTGGTACTACTGACCCATATGAAACCAGAGTATCTTGTTTCAACATTCTGCTCAAACTTCCTCACACATTGGACTCCCACTCCATGTTCCATCACTCAGACATGTGATAACGGGATGAGAGCTCACTTTCTTTCCTGAGACAAACATACAAGTTTATTATTCAGTACTAAACTATGCACACACGTGTGTGAGGAATGTCAAAATACTGCACAATGGCATTCCACTAGCAGTCAGTAACTTTGTTGTGACACCCATTTACTGAGCAGCTTGGATCAAACATAATACTTCTGATCTGTATCAGGAAGTTGTACAGTTCCAGTCTCAGTCGGAACAGATTACCGTGACTGAGGTTTATTGTGGTTTCCCCCAGAATATCTGGTCAAGTGCAAAGACAGTTTCTTACAACATGTCATGGTACCTTCCTTCCACATCTTTCCCATTTCATCATCTTTATCATATAGCTTGCAGGATTTCAGGCCTTGTGACCTGTTCCAGTCCCATTAACAGTCAAGAAGTCTTTTGAGGGGTTGTCCTTGGTTTCGTTTGTCACATGATTGATATTTAATAATTAAGTGTGTTAGTCTGTCTGTCTCTGTCCATTTCCCAAACATGTTCTATCCATATATTTCTATTTCTATTTCTTTACAGGCTGGTTTCTTTGCATGCAGTTTCTTTTTGCACGATTTCACTTGAATGCAACTTGAAAATTTACACCACTTTTTGAATTTACACAATAATATTCAGTTTAAGGCAATGTGGCATAGGCGAAACATGATAATTTTCAGTTTAACATAATGTGGCATACACGATGCATGGTCGTTCATCTTGTATGTTGAAGGCTAGCAAAAAGTGACATCCCTGTCATGCCATCAGTCACATGTATGAATTGATTACATTAGCAATACAAACACACGGATCATCTAGTTCCCTCTTTTACAGCATAGGACCTTTTTACCAACATGAGTGACAAACATAAATCTACATCACATAGTGCAACCCAGTGAAAAATACGCGAAAGACAGTTGGTACTGAAGAGAAATTAGATGTAATATGCCAACTTGAAGAAGGTGAATGAATTGTTCACATTAGCTGTAGTGTGAGATTCACTCATAGTAACATTAGTACAATTTGTGATAATGCTGGTAGAATTACAGAAAGGGCTAAGTCAGGAACTAAATTGTTTGTGTAGCAGGACTACCACAGTCCTATCAGAATGAACCGTACCAAACACTATGGATGTGAGTCTCCTACATTTTTATTGCATTAGAAATAAATAAACATATTGTATAAAAATGTACATATACTGTATATAAGGTAGATACATACTCTACAGGTCCATTATGTCCACTAGTGTTGTTGTCAATCCCCTAACCCCAGGAAATACAATGTTTTAAATGGGAATGTTGTGTTCAATTTGCCCAGTTTCAATTTGCATGACTTTTTAAGAAACGTATCCCTCGCGTAAAACAAGACCTGCCTGTATTTCATTATTTATTAATTGCCCTATAAATTAATACAATCAACTGACATCATCCCAATGTAAACCACAAATAATAAATTATACAGCAATACACATTTCATATGGGTGGCAATGATGTCATTTTAATGGGAAGAAATTGCAACATACATAAATATCCCTTCATGTTGGGATTTCACAATGGATATGTTCAGGCCTTTCAATTCAGATGTGACACTAATGACCAGGTCTGAATTACAAAAGGTGTAACAGACATATGAGGTTCACCAGCAAGGTTATGAAAAGTAAGAAGTGTGTCTTTGGAATGCAAACATCTTGCAAGTGGCTTCCTTAACACTGAAACACCACATCCTGCTTAATAATAATATGTGGTATTTCAATAGCTTTGTAATTGCATTCTATGCTGCACCAAAAAATGGATAAAAATATTAAAAGTCCCTGTCCATTAGTAAGCATTGTACCATGCAATTTTATGGGAACATGGAGACAAGCTTTTCACATTTTAACTTCAACACAAGGTAGACACCATCCCTGGTTAATGCAGTCCTTGGAGAAAGGGACCCTGTTAGCCAGTGAAGATGAAGCTCTTTGAATCCCAGAGCTCATCTGGGTATGATGGAAAATTTAAGTACCATGCTCCTTGACCAAACTGGAGATACAAGCTCAACTGCCCAGTCCATAGTAATTATACTGACTCAGTTATCCCTTGAATTTAATATAAATGCAGATGTTTCATATCTTCCAGTATTTAATCTAGCATTATAACTGAAATCAGGATAAAATATGCAGATTTTTATTTCAATTAACATTATATCCAGCCAGAATATGCTGTAAATAGCATTTTAAGCCTTATCCTGCTAACGTAGAGAATATGATGAGCTCCTAATAATGTCAGCAGATGGCAGATGGGATTTAATTTGGCGTTTAAAGGGTTAAAAACTGTTTTCATCATAGTCTATTGCTGCCTATCATCTATTGGAACAATTGAAAATAATACTTACTGCCAAAATAATATCAGTTTAGTCTATCACAAGTGTTTGGTAGTTATTAAAAATAATAATAATTCAATACCTGTTGTTCAGTATAAAAAATTACAGTTCTGTATCTGAACATAAGACATTACCACGCAGACAGCACATTGCATTTCCATTACAAAAACCAAGAAGTTAAGAGATGCAAACACAGATTATTGTGAGAATCATACCAGACCCATAAAAACACTTTGTGAGCAAAATGTAAATGTTATTAAAAAGCAAGCAGTACATACAGTATGTGTAACCACGGAAATATAAACCTAATGCATTAATCCAAACCCTCCTTAACTTTCTCAGAAGTAGGTCCCTGTCTTAAGTAGCATCATAGCCATGCGGTGCTGAAATGTCCACACTACAGAATTTACTTTTTTTTTTATTCTGGACGTATGGACTTAGCTCCCAAGGATTTTGATGTTGTAAGTTTTAAATCTGTAATCCATACTAGACACTACAACAATGACACATACAGACGGAAACGTCAGATTGCAAATACAAGTTATACTGTGTTCTGCAGTTACAAAAAGACCCAAGGCACATTTGCACTATAAGCTACTTCAGTACATCCTCTTGGTGATAACACATTAATGTTAAAACTTCTAACATTTCATGCTTAGGCCAGCTCATAAATATTTAACACTTTACTATATGCTTTATACCAACTTACCAGGAGGACAACTATATACCACTTGGTCCTGATAAAGGTAAGATGCTCCAAGAATTGTTGCACCATTCTCTGTAGGTGGCTTGCCACATGAAATGCCTAAGATAATTAGCAAATATTAGAAAATATGAATAAATCGAAATGCAAAGTTTTGAATGAATACAACTGTATTTTAATTATGTCACAAAACAATGTTTTTATTTAACTTTATATCCCAGTAAAGGCATTAGGATGGTAAATCCTTCTCTAAGACTAAAACTATAACCTTTACATCAGCTTGTTATATGAAGAAAGTGGTTATTGTTTATATAACAGTTTATGACTGTATCAGTCACCAAGATTGATGCCATGTTTTAGCAAAAAACCTTCAGGCCATCATCAGATCAAATGTTCATGTAAGAAATATAAATACCTGAAGATACAGTAGGTAAAAAATCATATTTACAAGGAATGAGACCTCATTTCTTTTGAATTTCAAAATTTCATGAAAATGTTAGCATAGCAATTTCCCTGTATTGGTTGTTTGACTAATGCTTTCATGGTTTTCATCATTAGCTACAGATAAAATCCCCCCAAAATGCACTGTAATTGGGTGTAACAACTTCATTCTATATTATTTACAAGTTGTTACCCACTTATCATTCCATCATTGGCACTAGGCAGTCTGAGCTACTGAGAGTAACAACAATAAACCATAAATAAATAACTAAAATCGCATGGTGGTGATTAACACATGATACTATTACTTGTGACCTGCACTTCTCTGGGATGTTACACAGAATAGACTGATAGTTATTCACCAACATTTTGGAAAAATCACTCAGTACCCTTGAACATGGTACCAAGCGAGTGTCCCGAAAATAATTCATGTTCTTACCACACCAAATTATCTCCGATTCTGCCCTTTCACTAAAAGAAACTTATAATAGCCAAAAAATTATCATATTCTCTTCATTCATGTTAGACACACTTTAATTGCCTACAACTTATTTCTGTTATCTTTATATTCTGTGCATTCCACTCCAGAGTTTAAGGATGTCCTATAACTAGCACACTGCTCCTTAAATTTCCATTACTGAACATTATATAAGAGTATCTGTTGCAGAAACACACTTACGTGTACATTTTCCTCGAACCCTGGACCATTTGCCAGTAGCAAGGCAACGAGATGTCAAAACACCGTATGACTGGTAGCCTTCTTTACAACGAAAGTTCAACATGTTCCCATATACATATTCTTTAGCAACATTGACCAACTCCGTATGATATGGAGCAGGGGGATGGTGACACTGCACAGCTGTAAGGAACCAAAAATATTAGAAATTATACAGGTGAATACACGAATAAATCAGGTGTTCAAACCTTCATTAATGCAGAAACATAAATCCACAACATTTATACAATTCTGGGAAGACGTGTATTGGTACATGAGGTGCAAACTGGACAGTTAGAAGTGAAGATAAAAAGATTTATTGTCATCTAAAGTGCTATTTGTCAGAACTGCAGCTTAAGTACATAAATTGAACAGATATCTTATAAAAATTACAAATATGATCACTCTAGAACTTATAAAAAATTAACAAAATTCTATAAACACATGTAAGAAGGGCGGATGACAGAATAATAGAACATATTATACCATTCATATCTAATAGGAAGAGACAGTTAGAAAGGGCACTGACAAGATTCATCAAACTGTAATTGGTAACATGGGCTAAAATAAGAGAGAATATTGATGATGGTTATAGCAGAACATCGGGTTCAAATCCTGGACAAGCTCTCCTGTAGGTAAACCAGCAAATATTCTGAAAATTGAAGTCTGAACAAATAGGAGATGCAGGTTTTCACTACTACAGCTGTGTGTGCACCCTATTTGGAAACAAACTTATTTCTGTCCAGTTACACTTAGACAGACAAAAATTAACTGTGACAATTGTAATGTTCCCTAGATTTAGAAAAGTTTGGCATTACTAACATTTTGACCTGAAGCCTTACATGATTTTTCCTGCTTTCCTCACTGTATATATTTTGTTTGCAGAGAAAAATCCAACTAAATTTAACCAATGATGATTTACAATGTCACCTAAGAAGATTCCACCAATGAACGAGGCCCCTCTTTCATCATCTGTCCAGTCACAGGATAGAAAACACACCTGTCAGAAAAGTAATTTTTAGCAGACAAAACAGGAAGGGCTGGGGGACGGGAGTTCCTTCTCAGTAGATCCAAAATCAGCATTTGCTATCCTGTATTGAGCACATCATTGTTCTCTACTGTCTGTAATAATTTTGAATTTACCAGTGTTTAGAGATCAGATGGTCATTGGCCAAAGTGTGCCTAATAATGATGCCAAAGTTTATGGACAATACTTGTGAATGTGGCAGAATGTGATATTAAACCTACTGCTGGACCATATAATAATTCCACTTGTACTGCTAAGTGTGGTGTTCCTTTCTTCAGCACCTTCATCCTCTATAGGAAAGACATAGCTGTCAGGAACCTGAACGTTGAGTCTGTGGTTCCAACATTATTGAATAACACCATGAACTTTCATCTCCAACTTCCTCCATCTACAGCAATCAACTAACAATATCCATTCGTATGCTAGGAAGTGAAGCTTAGAAGAAGAGGAAGAAGTTTCAATGGCGGCAGTGCATCTTAAATGAGGGCTCACTAAGGGCAGCAACATGACATAATTCTAGCGAGTCGTAACTTACGAGCACATGTTCTGTTGTTATGACTCCACTGTCCACCTTCTTGACAAGTGGAAATATCTGAACCATGGAGAATGTAACCAAGTCGACATTTGAATTTGACAATGCTACCAACTGTCAAATTTTCAGGTAAATCATCCCTTAGAACATACCCATTATCAGGATCCTGAAGGAGAAAAGCACAAAACATACATTTTTAGATTACTCACCCCTCAGAATATATCCATTATCAGGCTCCATAAGGAGAAAGGCACAAAACATACATTAAGTTTTCAACACATCTGAGAAAATTAATGTAAAGGTTAAACGTTAATTTCACACTATAACGGATCATTAAGACCTACAGGGTGTGTAGAAGTATAGCTCTACTCTTTCTTTAACCTCGGTATTTGATGGGGGTGGGTCGTCAACCCCACGCCTCACCCGCTCTACCCCCAAGAAAGAAATCCGGTACCCATTGTACAGGAGGTTGGGTGGGCCCCAGGGCCAGTCAGTATGTGTGCTGAAAATTCCTGCCCCCACCAGGATTCAATGCCTGGACTGACCAGCCTGTAGCAAGTCGCTATACCATCTATGCCCACTTTATCATTTGTAATTTAGTATACAAATAATACAGTGGGGAAAATAAATGTACTCACACTCTTCATCCACTATATACAAAACAGCAATATTTTCTACATACTTTAACTGTAACTGTCATTGAACATGCTATCCATCACACCCAAATTATTCTACCAAAAATTACTTCCACAATTGCACCAATTTGTGATATTTTCTTTCCATGAACATATTGTGGAAAACTTTAGTATAAGCAGCAGTAGATTTTGAGTGACAAGAAAACTGTCAGCATGAGGTAATGCTGGGATGGGTACTGCTTAGGGAAATTTGAGTCAAAACTTGCCAGCAATTGAAGAGTGTGAAATTTGCAAGCTAATAATTTAAGAAAAAAAGCAACTTATAAAGTTAAACATCGTGACAGTTCAGAGCTCTTACCTTAGGCTCTGGACATTTGTACTGGAGAGGCTGACATAAAGCCTGACCCCTCTTCAAAACAGCATCCACAAATTCACTTCCAGTGTCAATATTATTGAACAGCACCCAGGAACCATTCATGTGACATGTCCATGTAAGTTTTGTCAGGGACCATGAATAACTGAACATTGGAAGAGTAAGTCTGTAGCCAGGTTTACATGTAAAGTCAACTAAGTCACCATAAAAGTTACCACTAACATTAAATGCACCGTTTTCTGTGACAGGCACTGGTGGATCAGAAAACAGAATAAGCCTTGATAAATCACATGTCACCTGTTCACAGTGCGGCTCTGCAGAAGACCATTTACCATTTGCCAAACATTCCTGCACAACAGGACCAACCAGTCTGTACCCCAGTGCACAACTTATTTCAATTTCACTGCCATATACATAAACAGTCCCATCATCTGATATATTGAATGCATTTGGTCTTCTAGAATTTAAAACATCACGATGATGTGTCTTCAGTGCTACCCATCCATGCTCAATCGCTGGTGGTGCTGGGCATTCAATAGGTACACAGTCAGACACTTGGCCCTTCCAAACACCATTTTCTTCACAAGTAATATGTAATTCTGTGTTTCCTCCAGCATGATGAAAAACATAACCACGTTCACATTCATAAATTAATTGCTCCCCAAAGTCATACACCACCACTTCAGTTTCATATCCATCTCCTCTAATTCTGCCAATGGGTACTGAAAACTCTTTTCTGATATTATGGTTTGCTGTGGAATTTGTATCAGACTTTGTAATAAATCCGTGAGCTATCCTGGAAAAGAGGAAAAGTGATTAATACACACATTCAGTGACTGAGAAGTCTGTAGCTCTAATTTCAGTCCATATACTGGCTATCATATGATATTTTATGTGTTCCCTCCAACATAAACTTTCATCTTTCACAGCTATTCTTGCATTTAAAAATATATGACCTATGTGGTTAAGAAAGCTGTATTAAATATGCCAATACAAAACCACATGCACAGTGAAATCTCCATTCAGTGTTCCTGGACCATTCCAAATTAGAGCACTACACTGAGGCTAAATTTCAATGGAAGAAATTTAACTAGAGAAGTGTTGGTGGGAACATTGAAACTAAGCATAAAAGTGAGAAAAATGTTATGAAGAAACATTAAATGGAAATCCTTGTGTACAATATACAATTCTGCAAGTTGTTAACACTGACACTGTGCCATGCTGCATATGACTAGCACTCAGGTTTCTCAGTCATGTGACCACATAATATTTGTTTTGGGAAGTCTATGCTTACATCTCACTTATATATGGTGTGATTAACCCTTAACGATCATTCAAAATGTTGGGGACCATTTGCTTAATGAAACAGTATCAGAGCAGAGCAGAATTAAATCCTCAAAATTTGAAATACCCTCAATTTCAGCAAGCAGAAGCTCACCATCTTTTCATATGATGTTCTTCAAACCTGGTAAAGAAGTGAAGGGTTCAGTAAGCTTATAACATGAGTGTATTTTCAGGTGGAATAAAGAACAAAATTAAGCAAAGTAAAACTTCTGCTGTGCCAAAGCATTATGTCATAAAACAGTGCAAGCTGCATAGAGGTAAAGCTCCACACATTCCAGAACTTGCCTCTAGCTTTCATGGCCCAGCCACTTTTTTGTCTCAGGAGGTATCTTCCTCACTGTCCACAGTAAAGAACGTTATATTGACTGCACACATCTAAGATAAATATTAGTTACTTCAGATTAGGGTGGTAAATGCTATAATGTTACTACACATAATTCATGCCCAGTGGTAACTGTTAACCAGCTCTATTAGGTGTCAGTATGAAGACTAGACAGATGTAAATTCAGAGTAATCTCAGAATATGTTCAAGGCTCATCACACAGAATGCAGCAGAAAGTCAACATTCTATAAAGATAATGTACAAAACTATACCTTTGTGTGTGTTTTTTTATGAGCAGGGCATGTGGGCACAGAACATGGTATTTACAATAGATAAGAGAAACAAATACAAAGTTTTAGTAGGAAAATTTGAGAGAAAAAACCCACTTGGAAAATCTGTGTGCAGTTGGAAGAGTAGTTTTAAAAATGCATCTTAAAGAAACAGTACAACAGATTAAGAAGTGAATTCATCTGCGTCGTGATAGGGACCAGTGGTAGGCTATTGTGAACAAGGTAATGAAACTTTGGGCTCTTAACATGCAGGAAACTTCTTGGCTAATGGAATAATTACTGTATTAGTTCATGAAGTAGAATGTATTCCATGCAGTCAGTCAGTCAATCAGTTTGTTAACATAAACACTTACAGTGGGGGGTTCTTGCAGCCTGTTGGGTGACAGATGGGGACAATATCATCCCATTGTCCATCTTCAAGGCATGTCAATATACTGGATCCATCCAACCGAAAACCTGCATCACATTCTACCTCCACCTGGTGTCCATACTGCAGCAATGCATGATTGTTCCATTGGGCATCATCTAATTCCAGCAAAGATCTCATTCTCCCATTGGCTGGAGGTTCTAGAACTTCACATCTCTTACCTACATATTCCACAAAACACTATTAAAAAGGTAATGGAAGGCGAAGGAAATATACAGAAAAAAAAAAGAAAAATAATGGAAAAATATTAAACACACGATTCTCCAAATAACTTCCCTTTTACATTTTCAAGCTACTGTAAGCAATTTCATTAGCAGTGTTAAACACTCTGTTTTAAAATATAAAAGGAAAAGCAGATGCTAATATTTAAGCAGAATATTAGTAAAGTAAAAGTTCTTGATGGAACTGTTCCATTTGAAAAAGCCTACATACTGTAAAGATTCCAAATTTCACTTAAATTCCCACTGCAATGCAAGATCTGCAATATGTAACTGATAGGTCTTAAGCTATTGTCAAATATT
>Ga0123355_10013805_pt1 | contig 12588 bp, 7 predicted proteins | sample TergutEmb28metaG_3_FD_89872 | JGI IMG/M metagenome (GOLD analysis project Ga0123355, IMG submission 89872) | Embiratermes neotenicus P1 segment gut microbial communities from Petit-Saut dam, French Guiana - Emb289 P1 | ecosystem: Host-associated > Arthropoda: Insects > Digestive system > Gut ...
CATCCAAATAATTGCTAAAGAGGCATTGTGCTATACACTCCTGATATGAAGTCCTCTGTGAATGAAGTTGAGTGAATATGTACTGAAAGGCAGCCTTCCACCCCATTTTCTTAGCTTGCATGGCTCTGCTTTCTGATGACTGAAGTGGGCACCCTGACTTGGTAGACCTACCACATAGTTCATAAAATTCCATTCATTTCGTCCAAATACAGTATTCAAACCAAAACACAGTGTAATCAAAATTAGCATGATTTGCTTGTACCTGATAGTCTTGTTCAGTGTATTCTCCTATTTGCTTTGTTTCAGAAATGGCACTTACTGCAACAGCCAAGTGTATTGACTGGATGGGTGGTGTTGGATTTACAAAAGACTTCCCTCAGGAAAAGTTCTATAGGGATTCCAAGATTGGAACTATTTATGAGGGAACATCTAACATACAACTCGATACAATTGCAAAGCACATTGAAAAAGAATACACTACATAAGTGATTGTGGTAATATGTTCCCACATATTCAGTAACACGAGGTATTTTATTCTTTCGGGACCAAGTCAGGGTGACTGGTATATGCATATTGGAGAATTATGTGCCTTAATTGATACAAATTATAAGGTTTCATTATTTTTATATTTTATTTTACAGGAAGACAATAAAAAGATTATATGCTGGTTACATTTATAACAAGGAGTTACTGCATGAACCCATTACAAGTCACTATCCAATTCCTCTATGGCTTTCATATAGCCCTTCACAAGTTGGTTCGCTGTAGGTCGCCTTTCAGGGTTTGCGTTTTTGCAGCTTTTATGCAGAGAAAACAAATGATAGCGTGCCATATCACTGTTCGGAACATCTCCAAGAAAGTGTTCACAAACAGATGCAGCTTTCCATATATCTGTCTTCTCATCATAGCTTGGCATTTTGTTGTCAATGAAAGGGCTTGAGAAGGGCCATAATTGTTCTGGTGCAACAAAAGTACCAGTGAGTTGCTGATGACCACACTTAACACCAAGATTTTGTTTACGGGCAACCTCTGGTAAAGCATCAAGATCATTTAATACCAGTGTAAGATTATCAGTTACCAAAAGCTGACTCAACAGTTTCACTAGGTCATTGGAATCACACATCACTCGCGTACCAGATGGACTGTTATGCAAATATTCCAGTAATAGAGCATAATTTAAACAGAGTTTCAACCTGAACTTCAAATTGCGTGCAGATATCTCTGTAATATTTACAGCATTACCATTCTTATGGTATTCAGTTAAAATAACATTCTCTGCTTCACAAAATCCTACCAGCTGCACCACAAATGGACTAGGCTGAAACAATTTTAGCATATGTAAACCACACTTAAAGTCATTTAAATAATGGGGATTGTTGAGTTTAGAATATGCTAGAAAGAACTCTGTCCATGTGGCTTTATATACTGCCTTAACTGCACCCAAACCTATTAATTCTTTCACAGCAATGTACTCTAATTCCAGACAGGTCAACCAAGGATGACAGGAAATCATACCTGGCAAATGAAAATACCCATAACTACACTGTGAACTACCAATAAAGATGTGGTGTTTAAAAATCAAAACAGAGATGGCTGATAATGGAACTAAAATAAAGGCAACTAGTATCCAGTTTGTCATTGTAAAATATTACATCATTTAGGATCATGTGGCAACTTGAAGCCCATCATGTCAGCTGTTTCCTTGATAGACCGTTCACCTTTTACATGGTACTGATCACAGATTTCTTTGTAGCGCCTTTGACTTTGAAGGTAACAAAGGTAGGATGAGGCCAAGAATTTCATTTCCTCCTGTGCCTTGCACAGCTGCTGATCAGTTTCTTTGTATTTGTGGAACTGCATCATTATGTATTTAACTAGTAGGGAGTCACTGAGTTTCTTCTCCGAGCTGAAGTAACGTATTTCAGACATAAGCTGGCGAAGAGTCCTTACAACCCCTGTATGTGACATGTTTATGGGTTATAAATGATACCAAACACTAATTTTCCACTTTCAATCCTGAAATTAATTTATTTGTAATAAATTCAGTTTCATCGGCACTATATTTTGGTTCCTCGCACACATTCCAAAAATCCTGTGAAAGAGAAGTAAGCCTCTCTTGTGGAAAAATGTGGATAGCAATATCATTAAATATATCTTTGTATCTGAAAGAATTATCTAAGCTAAATTCCTCTGTATATGGAATAATATTAAGGATGTATCCTGCACTGGTGTTCAAAATGCGTTTAGGCTGAGATTCGATAATTTTGGAGAAGCTATTGCTAAATATGATACAGTTTTTAAGTTCAGGACCCCAGTTAGACCATAAAAAGTTATTGGTCAGTTGTTTGGGACAATGTGGAAGATATACCAATGTCACTGTGTCAGGAGTGGTTTTGCGTTTGCCTTCTTCATTTGCTGTAATAACTTCACACCCTAGTTCCCCAAGTATTTCAATCTCTGCACTGTAAAATATGGGATCAAAGATACAGACATTAGCAGAAAAATGATCCTTCAAACACAAGAGAAGACCGAATTGGTAGCGAGATTCCACACAGTCCACGAAGTGACCCAGTCCATAGCAGATGATTTCTTTCACTCCCACAAAGTTCAACTGTTGCAGTCCTTGATTTAATTTTATTAGTACAGATGAATAGAATTCAGATTTTGCAAATTCTTTTTTGGTCAATGATATCCTCCTGAAAGGCAAACAAGATATTTTCACTCCACATTCGAGTTCTTCAAGTTTACATAATTATACAGAGATAATGGCATTACCTTATATGAGTCTCTTTATGAATCTTCCATGTATGATTCTCTGAACTTGTAGCTACCAACACTTTTTGAGAGGTGTCTGTATTTCTTCTGCTCCTTTTCCTTGTTTTCACATATATGAAGTCATCATCTGGCATTTCTGTAAATACATTTTGCAAGGTGATTACTGTACCTACTGCCAACAAGAACAGTCACTTGAAATTTGGTGTCACCTGAATTCAAATCTGGCCAAGTTATTGGCTATGACAATTGCAATTCATGCAAATGTCTCCTCCACCATCTTTCAGGCACTAGAAACATACATGAGAGGAAATGTGGTACTGAGCTACAGCTCTGCATTTTATAATTATTCCACTGCTCTCTTAAACCATTTAAGAACAAAATTTGTCCAAGAACATGCCATTACCAAATGCTGAAAGGAAAACTTGGTGGTATGTGGTGTGCACAGCTAGTAATGACAATGTCAACAACCTTCCTTTAACATTGTGAATATCATGTTATTCCTGTTCCTACTGTCTTTCCTTTAACTCTCCAAACATTTGTACAAATGCTTTTCATAACTTCAGAATACTTTTATGTTTGATATTCGTGACTCTGGCCTGAATTAGCACTCTAAATTGCTGCAAGGCCCTTGGTTTGCCCATTACACATATGTAACATGGCAACTACACATTATATAAGGCTTCTACGTTTCTTGTGAATGTTCATATTAATAACCATATGACAGGTGATAAAATTGTTGGCATGAATACAGGTACACCATAGGTATATGACACACTAGTGGATATCCAGGTAGCAAAGGGTACTGATTACAAGAGGTCCATGTCAACATTTACATGGAACTAGTATGAACATGGATACATGACACCGACTACGTCTTTTTGAGGGTCTATACGCATATGTGCGCTATGATAAACGATGTGCAACAAAAGCTGGCGTGTTAATAATAATATGGCATACTGCTAAAAAGATAAACCCCATGAAAATATCTGTAAATTTGATTAAAAGTTCAATAAACCCGAAAATGTTTAAGACAAGCTCAATAATGTTCCTTTTCTTCCGTCCTAATATTTTAATTCCAAACGTATGACAAAGTACCAACACTTCACAATGTTAATATTTATTATTACACCAACAAATGCACATATAATTGGTATAAAATTATAAGTGTTCCAACATGTTTCGGTGCCCTCGCACCATCTTCAGGGTGCTTACAGGTTGTGTTCGATAAAGTTTATAAACTTCAGCTAACACAACCTATAAGCTCCCTGAAGATGGTGCGAGGGCACCAAAAAACATTTTGGAGCAATAATAATAAAATTTTATACTAATTATATGTGCGCTGGTTGCTGTAATAATAAATACCAATTAGTGAAAATGAACGGTATGAACAAAAAAATACTTCAATGTTCTAATTGCCTAGTTTCTGTCATTACCAGATACGAGGAACATTATTATTACATACGGGAAGACGTTACTCTTAGCGACACGGAGAGCAGCGATGGACAGTAAGAAGCCGGCTATTCTTTCTACAAACAGCACTTACGATTCCCCCGTGGTATATGATTCTATCGTCAATATGGTCAATCTGTAAATAACATGCATATCACATCCGCAGTATTTAATTTGTAGTACTGCAGTCGATCGATTTTATATTCTAGTAGGCTGTGGACTTCATTATCGCATGTTGGACAAACTGTACATAGCAGATGTAACTGCAATGTTGCCATGATGCGAGTGTGAGTAATCCGTGACTTATTTGTCTGCCTATAAGAGTTAAGAGTATAATGCTGTATGGTTCGTGGGATAGACAATGTGAGCAGTACTGGGCACAGCAGAAACATCCGTTTTCGTCCAGAATTAAAATCTAAGTGTCAGATTGTGTAATAGTTGACAATTAAATTAGAGCGATCCAGGTACAGTAAGTACGGATTTACGTACTATCTACTGAAGATGAATACGGACTTCCTAACCCCATTTGTATTTGACCAAGTATAAGAGGATTGTGATTACTAACAGTAATAATGTGTGGTAGCAGTCGCGATGCTGTTCTGCAGTAGCTGCCGGAGATACCAGTATTTAAGTGTGCTAACTACGATTATGTCGTGATTTGTGCCAGTGACGAAAGACAGTTTGAAGGTTTTTGAAAAGCAGAACTTCGATTGCAGGTAACCCAGAATTCATGCAGCAGTAATGGAGAACGATGTGTTTGACTTTTCTGAACGTGATGGTGTGACACGCAATCCCATATCCCCAGGTTTTACTCATCTGTCAGGTGGTGACCATCCGGGCAGTGGACGAAAATGGTACAGGATGGCAGCACACAGGTAAACGATTTTGCTTATATTCTGTAACTAAAAGGAGCGCTGGGGTTTCTTTAAGTGTTAGAAATTGTATTACTCCCCGTACCCCGGAAGTTAATGACGTCATGTGTCGTCAGAAGGGTTTGTGTGTTATGCGTGATTGCAGGCTTCTGCCTCGGTGTAAACGATATCTACGCTTTTTGGGGATTTTGCGCACCGTGGAATGTTACCGGGGTTTCGGGACAGTTTATCAGTCCGATCGTCAAGTGTCAAGCGCCTTGGACTGCTTGACCCAAGACGAGACCGATAGGTCGCCCCGAAACGTCAGTAACAAACTACTATTCTGCCCTGCGTAAAATCCCAGAAGAGCTCAGATTTAAGTGTGTGTCTTGCCCTTAATTCTGACTCAGTCAAACAAGACCTAACGAGCGAGGGCCATTATGGATTCAGAAATATTCCTTGATTGTGGCATAATGGGAAACTCAAATTATGTTATCTGACAGTATAACTGACAGTAATTGAATACATGAAGTTTGACAATAGTCAGAACATAACTAAACTTCGTTTTGTTTAATAGAACAACATGTTTCAGCCTAGGCTTGGCCATACTCAACTTCACAATCAATTTTAAAAAGTTATGGAGGTAAACTGTACAGATTGTTTCATAATGTTTAAATTGGTTAAATGTTAAAATACATCAGAAAATTACATGTCAATTTGAGGCTTTATGGCAGTTATTTACAGTTTTTTTAAAACAAATAATTACTTCCATTGGCAGTCCAAGGTTGTCATGGCACTGCCATCAGTCTGGATTCCTCTATGTTAATCAATGTAGCAGATTCCCATCCTTCATAAACAACTCACTTTGAAAAGGGAAGGACATAACTGGATAGCTGTATATTGTGTTTTTATTGCTTTTCATTTTCTATCTTCTTCTTCTTCCATTGGCACTACAGCCCACTGTGAGCTTTGCCCTGTCGAACAATATCCTTCCATTTTTTCGTATCTGCCACCATCTCTCTCCATCTTCTCATTCCCAGCACTTGAAGATCTCTTTCTACTTTCTCTTTCCATCTTTTCCTGGGTCTTCCCCTTTTTCTCGTCCCTTCCAGTTCTTGAGTGAAGATCTTTTTGGGCATCCTGTCCTCCTCCATTCTCTCTAGGTGACCTAACCAGCTCATCCTTTTTCAATTTCTATGATAAGACATTTGTACACACTGTAGGCCATCCTACACATTGTACAAACATGAGTGGTCAGCATCACACCCTAGCTGCTTTACCCCTGGGGACAATGCCGCTAGTACCCACTGACAATGAACCTTTGTGGGTCCCACAGCCATCCGAATGCTTGGAAGAAAGGAAGAATCTCTTTCCACTGCTTTATGTTTGAGATATGCGTAGTATATCTGCTGTTTCTAGAATAACTCAACTCTCATCCTCATGTTCTGGTTCTTGTTATGCTGATAGACTTTTATGTAGCTTTTGTTTCCATTATTAATGGTAGCAGTCAGCATTGAACCCAGAGTCCATTTAATAGTGAACTTATATGATTAATCATGAAACAGAGGGTTTGATCCCAGTAGTTGCAACAGATACCATATAAAAATATAAGCAGATCATTGTAATTCAACCCATAAGATAATGAGAGTGGAACCAGCTTCTGATATGTCATGGATATTGACCATTCATTGGACAGTGTCTGACATGTATGTACTTGATAAATTAATTAACCCTTCAGTGACGCTAGGGTGTAAATTCCAGCTGCTGCCCAGGATGGTGGGGTTTTTAATTTATGGTAATCTTAAGTGCATTCACAACCATACAGAGCAACAATACTGACATTCAAGAGATGAACAGTGCACCACAAAGACATACTGAGGAGTGAATGTATAGCTTCACAGCTCTGCCTTGTCATCAGATGGGTGAAATGGTCATAATGACAGAGCTAATTGTGGAACAGTAATGGTTTGAACCAGAATCCATACAATACAAAGTTTTGGCAGTGGTTTGGTGATCCCTTGTTAACTTCAGATGGAATTCAACCTTGAATGCATTGAGAGGAAATGTACATTGAGTTGAAATGAATGGGGGAGGAAGCATATTGCACTAATTGTCACTCTGGAACCCTCCTTAAGGGAATGAGACAACTTATGAAAATCCTTTGTCAGGGTAGCTGGTGCTCCAGTACAGACTCTCTTATGTTACCACGTTACCTGATGTGCTACCCAGTGCATTAACCCTTTAAAGCCTAGTGGTGATTTATGTACCAGATTACAAAATTCTGCATGCTGCCATCTGAGTGCAGTTACATGTTTTACTTGGATTGTGGAACAGTGATTGTTTCCTGGTAGAGCCTTAACTGTGTATTTTTGTAACTGTGGCAAAATGTGTTTAATGTGTAGTTTGTAATGAATACATAATTATAATTCTGACTAATTTCTGCTTTCAAAGGGTTGATGTGAATGGAAGGAATCAAAGTCAGACTTCTTAAAATAAAGGACATGAGTTGTAAGCAGTGATCATCTGTACTTGCTCTATTTTCTGTAGCTTAATGTACTTTGTACCAACTTATGCACCATATAAACACAGTGATCTCTTTCAAATCTGGGTTGGCTTGAATCACATTAAAATTCTTCCATTTCCACTCCTATTACAATATTCTACACATTGTTATGGTTGGTACATTGGCAAGTATTTGAATGTGAAAGAAATGAAGTGAGACAGATGGCATTACATAATGAACTTTGAAATGTATATAACTCATTTGGCATTGTGGGTGTCTGAGTGACCTGTAAATATGTTGGGACAACTAAAAGGAAGTTGAAAATGGGCTAATAACTTGTACTGTAAAAAAGAAAGAGTGAAAATTTTTTGTTGCTGAGGTAGCCAATCAAGCGGTTATGGTGACTGTTTATATGTAACTTGGATAGGGAAAACCTGTTGGAAGATATGCCCTTAATAGATAAATGAGGTGGAAAGATAATGTTAAAATGGATCTTAAAGTAATGGTATTGTGAATGGCAAATTGGACCAGAGTGATTCAGGATTGCATCTTCATGACCAGCAGAGAGTTATCTAGCGTGTATGTTGATTATGCATCCTTAATGAAGAGTGCAAATGTGTGTACCACATTGGACTACAAGCAGTTTTAAAATGTTGGCTTTGTTATTTTTCATTTAGTGCTCGTGCAAAGTACAGTTATGCGTCTGTTCTCAGTTCTCAAAGGTGAACTGTTGTTTGTTGATGACAGTTTCATGTCACTTACTGTGTAAGCTGACTGATATGAATCATTGTGAAGTAGGCATAATTAGTGTACTTTCAGGATCTATTTGTCGGTCTGTTGCAGTATCTTATTATCCACCTGACACAGGATGACTTTGAGTACTTACTGAGTCACATGAACCTTTCATAATATTTTGAATAAATATAACTTAAATTATCACAATTAATTCACAGCTACTTATTATCTTTAAGAAGCTGTGATAGTGTAGTCAGTTTAGTGACTTGCCTGTGGGTTGGACGATCTGGAATTCGATTCCCGGCAGGAGCAAGCAATTTTTCTCTTTTTGTGGAGAGCTGGGGCACACCCAGCACCTTTTTTATGAGTACGGGGATTGCTTAGTCGCATTTAAAGAGGCCGGGGCGCTGGTGCTGAGGTTAAGACTGGTTGGAGCTGTACCTCTCCCCACTCTGTATGCTTTCCTGGCGTACACAGGGACGCATTTTCGTCTTTTATATTTTTTAACCGGCAAGAAAAACATGTACGCAACAAAATCAGTCCCATTAGTTGCAGACGTAACTGCGTTGTTGCAAAGCTATTTACATTGCGTAGAAAATATACTTACTTGTATTTCCATGAAGTATTTACTACTTCAGTGTCAGACGGGGGATTACGACTGAGGTACATTCTTGATAGCAGAATAGTGGTTTTTCCTTTGGGGTCCACATTCTTGGTCCTGTCGTTACTGCTATGAGAAATTATTGTTTGCAATAAATTTTAAAATTGGCTTAATAAAGGTGTCTGCAGTTAGGTATGGTTCTTTCTTGTAAATATCCCAATTTTAAATGTTACCGCGAGTTGAGATAACTTTTGGAATGGTATGCCTGCAGACTTGAGAGTGTAGGAGATTCCACGTACCATAAGGCTGATAAATCTCTACGCTCCTCATTTCTGAAAGGTGTTTCGATGAAGTGTAGCACATTTTATCGAGTCATAGACCGGCAGTGAGGCCCACCGATCCTCCTGTTGAATATGTACCGGTATTAAAGCTGAGTGGGCGGTAAGTTAACCACTCACCTCCAACTAAGGTCAAGGTTAAGAATATGTGGAGCTGTACATCTCGCTATATGCCTGCATGACGTGTACGGGGACAACTTTACATTTTTATCTTTAACATTTCGAGTAGCCGCAGTGTTTCGTACGATGGAAAGTTTCTTAGAGAATGCGGTTGGGCCTAAACGTTTTTAATGCAACATTTATACTCAGTACGACCTGAATTTAAAGTCCCTCAGAAACGTTCAGCGTTTAGTATTTTCGGCAGTGAAACGTGGACGGATAGGCACACCCACCACCTATCCATTAAGCGTTCATTTTACGTACTTTATGCAAAGGGGGCATAGTAGCTTGAAATTCAGATCTTCAGTTCTCATTATTTCAGCGAGAAATTAATACAGGAATGAGAAGCAACATGTTTATGCCGCTGTTTGGACCCGTCGCATGTAGACACTCGAATGATTTTTATTGGCTTCGTTACGGTGAACCGTGAAGGCTTGCTGTGACCTGTGATGACGAAACCGAGTTGTTGCAACACGAAAACTTGGGTGTTGACGAGAGTATGTTAACATAACAGCAGTTGTTCGCCCATCAGCTCAGTGATAGCACAGAATGCCGGAATTGAGTGTGACAGACTGTGAAGTCAAGAAAAGACCTATACCACCGGTGGTTGCAACCGGCAGTGCTGCAAGTCGCAACAGCCACAGGATGTTACGATTCGCATCCGAATCGCCACACGCGTTGAACGTTGCGTTCAGTTTTGGCCTGCAGTTCCCATCCCTTCCTCTGACACGTAATGATCGATCAGAGAATGATTTGGACAGTTTCGCCGAAGGAGTAACTTCGGTGGAACATAGCTGGATTGATGATCGGGAGTTGTCACACAGGTATGCAAAAAGAAATCTTTCAAAAAATTTAAACACGAGATAAATGTGGTTGAAGGGCTTTTATTCTCGGTGTACGCTTATAATGTGTAAAATGCAACATCATGCTTAGTAAAAGTAAGACTGTCATTTTGTGTATGATAAGATGTTTTCATAAAATTTGGTATTGTGACAGCGTTCATCTTCCTGGCAAGGAGAACCCGATAGTAAAGTCAAAGCGTGGGGTGCTGAAGGAAACTATTAATCGCTATTAATAGCCCCGAGAAATTCCTTGGCGTCCTTTCTGGCTTCATTCGTGTGTCATTCCTGCCTACGGGTTTACACGTATTCCGGTTGGGATTTTTGTCTTCGCTCTCACGGTTACGCTGTTGGGCCTACCCCAGTCTCCTTTCCTGTCGGTACTCCGACCATGCACTTTGAAGTGCCAAAGTCAGATGCGTGGGGCTCGAACTCCACGCCCTCACGACACGCTTCTGGGGACACAGATTTCGCTCCCTTGTCATGAAGTAGTGATCGACCACAAAGTTTCTGAAAGCAGCATACCACGTGACATTTGCTGGGAAAAAGCTGAAAAATGGAACAGGTTAATTATCTTACCTAGATTTTTTCTCGTATGTTGTAACTCAGCCCACGAATTAACAGCGGTGTGTGCAGAGTACCTGGTAGAAGGGGAGAGGTGGAGCTGTGGATGAATTGCAGACCAAGTTAGTGAATTGACACTCAGTGGGAATTTTAATTCACATTCATTCAACGTAGGCTTACATAGGACTGTAATGTTAGGCTCATAAATAAATGACTAAAATGTGAGCTGTACTGAAGCTCTAAAGCTTTTGATATGCCGTACATAACAGTGGCGTACCCAGGAATTTTGTTCCGGGGGGGGTTCAAAAAATTCAGTTGAGGACAGAGAGAACGGGGATCTGGGGGCGGTAGCCCCCTAGTCGGGGGTTCTGGAGGCAGCTGTAACTTGGTACAAGAAACTTCATTTCATATAGTAAAATTTTCTTAATTTTTGGCACTTGAAGACTATGATGACAACCAATTTATTTGTCATTGCTAATGTAAAACAGTTGCGAACCTACGTCGTTTTAGAATTTTAGTGCCTTTTTTCCGAACATCTTGGGGTGTTGGCGTCCTAAATTCAGCAATTTTTAACAGTTTTCACAATCGGGTTGAGTTTGGCACGATTTTGGAGGGCCTTCGGAATTTTGGGGGGGGGAGGGGTTAAAACCCCTCCCCTCGGTACGCCACTGGTACATAAATAACTCATTTGCTGTAGACAGAACCAGCACATTGGAGTAGTCTGACTGTATAGGCTCGTTATTTTATGTGACAAATATTGCCGCTTCCTGTCGGCTGCTTTATCGTATTAGCATTGCGCACTAGCATGTTACGTTGGAGTACTGTTACAGTCTGTTCTTAGTGCGAGCGAAATTCTGATAAGCAAATCAGCAGCTAAGGTATGTTCTAATTTGAGACGCCATCCAAGCTACCAAAATATTACTAGTTTACTCACCTCATACAACAGTATAACAGCTGCTGAAAGCAGTGTTCGACGTTGCTTCACGTTTCACGCTGACGAAACAAATTATGTTACGCCCGTTCGAGTTCGCCCTGCGTGACTTCTAGAATAACAACTCTGTTTATCCTGCAGAGTGTATGAGTTTCTGTTTCGAGTTTCACCACAGATAAGAATCACACAGGGATCCCAGGAACGTGAAGGTCATAGTCCTTTACTGATATCGTGTTATTGAAAACGGCCTTTACCGACCGCACTGAATTTTCTTCGGTGTGTGATGGTGCAGGGTCATGCAGTTGATGGCGTTAAGTGCCGCTGCTTTGTTTTCTTAAACAGATACATACAATTTTGTTTAAGAAACAGCAGTTGTAAACAAAAACTGTGGCTTGTGACGGCTGACACACGCGCACACACGCGCGCGCGTCAGAGTAGATGCATGACGGTGAAACGGTAAGGTTACAGACAGACTAAAATACAGTAGTCCCTCAGTTATCCGGACTATATGAGGGGTAGGGTGGTCCAGATTCTGGGGCTTCCGGACACCGAGGGGAAACTTCGTAGTATAGGTAACATACACAAATCGTCACTGAGTGCTGAAGTAAAACTTAAAGCGGAAATACGATACCTAACAGTGTAATATAATAATAAATGTGATTAAAAGAGAAGCCGAGAAGATTCTAAGATATAAATACCTTACAATAGAAATACAGCGCATGTGGAATGTAAAACCAAAGGTGATACCAGTAATAATAGGGGCGACTGGGACTATTTCAAAGTCATTTAGAAAATACGTGAGCAACATACCAGGAAAACATGAAGTCAAGGAACTACAGAAAA
>Ga0123355_10013806_pt1 | contig 12588 bp, 6 predicted proteins | sample TergutEmb28metaG_3_FD_89872 | JGI IMG/M metagenome (GOLD analysis project Ga0123355, IMG submission 89872) | Embiratermes neotenicus P1 segment gut microbial communities from Petit-Saut dam, French Guiana - Emb289 P1 | ecosystem: Host-associated > Arthropoda: Insects > Digestive system > Gut ...
GAATAGTAAAAACGTTGTGTACATATTTTCAGTTTAATAGTATAAAGTGTACTGTATAATATATTTTCAGTATAATAGTGTAAAGATGGTCAGTTTTTCACTCTACTTTCCATTCTCCTTCATCCAATTGGGTAGCTGTTCATCTGAGCCTTTGGCGAGTTTTTGCCCTTTTATAGTGTGCTTTTTACTATTTTATAAAACTTATCTTTAAATAGTGGGCAGCATACAGAACGAATTAAACGATTTTCTATAGAAACCTACGGGAAATCACGTTTCGGCTAACGAATGTGATTCCGGAACGAATTATCTTCGTTAGCCGAGGCATCACTGTACATATTTTCATTCTTTCTTGGCCATGACAAATTTCCTTTGAATATAGGCGCCAGGTCATAAATTTGAACGCCAAAATTTTTCTTCTTTGGATATACATTGTAACGTCTACCAAACTTAAACCTTCTAATAATGTTGTACTTTGTGCCGTGTATCTAATAAATCACAATATATTCACATACAGTGTGGATTTCTCCGCAATTCTACTACCAGGCGATTTTAATTAAAAAAATCATGAAAAACACACAAATTCCATATGATAACGTAAAATCACTTCGAAATACACCGAAATAAAGAATCTAAAGTACATTCTACAACATTAAAACAAAATTAACCTGAAGAATACCACAAAACACCGATTCCCGTAAATTTAATCTGCTGATCTCTCGTATGTAAAATCGCAGACACAGATCTGCCCTGTCCTGCGCTATCTCACCTACGTTACTTGCGTCGCAGGGTGTGCCTTGTTAAGATGCAGTCCAAGGATCATCGATAAATTCGTCGGTCATTCTTCCAGTTGGCCAGTTGCCTGTGGAGGCCCAGAAGCCACGACATAACGACAGTTTCCGAAGAATCTAAATCCGAAAATTCTTCTTCTAGTTATATCTGAGCTCCTTACCACCAGTGTGATGCATATTCCACACAAGAATTAATCATATTTTTGGAAGGCGACCAATTCCTGCCTCATACTTGCACCCGAATATCCCAGTCAACGAAACCAAGGAGGAAAGACACGCGAACAGCACCCATTCCTGGTTACAGCAATACCCGTTCAAAGTTCGTGCAATTCCTTTTATTTTGATCACTGCTTAACTAAGGCAAACAACAACACTGTACGAAGGATACAAAAATATTAACAACAAAACACTGCCGACCGACCTCGAAAGCATTGCAGATCGTGCGAGATTTGAAGCTCTCACAGCGGTGGTCGTACAGATACAAGACTTCTGGGAGGTTACGTAGTTTCGGCTGTTGAGGAGTTGGCGTCGTACGTACGTACTGTATGTAAATACGAATACGTGGTCCTGACATTATGGATGACGATAGGCACGTAAAAAATGGTAACGATTAAAAAAAATTAACTCGTACAAAATGCAAACAACACGACTAAAGGGCAAAATCTATACAATTCAATTTTCGGTCCGCTGGCTAAAACCGATGAATCATTAACTGCGAAACCTGAGGCGGTGATAGTTCATAAACATGGCTACAGATGCTTTACGCAACTACAAAATATGCCGAGCTGATATTAGAGGCATCTAACTCAGCTAGGCCACGGTAAAAATGTAAGAGTAATATTTTGTACATTTATCAATGATCTGCACAGGACAGGAATCGTGGGGTAGATGTGAAATAAGCATAGAAAGTTTCCTCGCAAAAGCTGAAGGTAAGATACGACTTGGAATACCTGGGGTTAGACGGAAGCATTATATTAAAACGAATCTTTATAGGACAAGGGGGTGTGGATTGACCAGTCTGGCTCAGAATATTTTCAGTGGCGGGTTCCTGCCAAGTCGATAGCGATGCTTGGAATGAGACACTAGGCGGAGAAATTTTTTACGAACTCAAGGACTTTAAGTTTCTCCAGACAAACTAAGCTATATGGATTTAATCTAGCTCCGTCGTCTGTAGGGATATAGGCCTACTATTTCTGTAGGCTACTAATAATTTAACCGAAGTCACACCTGGCCTTTAGCACAGTGCGACAAGCAATAAGGCACTAGGCAGCATTCGAGTACGCATTTTCAAATCGCTACCGCATACGTTTAAAATGATGTGACTCAGTGTCTGCCGATATGATATACAGACCGCTCTTACCAAAATATTTCCCGCTCACGAAATTCGTAGTCAACTTCCTTCCGCTGGACGCTATACAGTATAACCTCAGTGCATGCAGCTGCAGAATGCAGCGAAGAAATACAAAATCTGTCACGTCTCATTGCACAGACTTAGGCTGTTTGCACTTGTAATACACGTCAGTGAGATTACCAGTTGAAAGACTTGGCGTCTTTACATGTGCCACCTGCAGTAGCATCAAGACACCGCAGTGCGACCACACAAAATATTCCGTTTGTGTGTTCTGTGCGATTATCAGAACAAAGAGTAGTTCTCTCCCTACACACCATTAGCAAGGCTGTTCTTTAAAACATGACAAAAACGGATTTTTTTTATATTTTAAGCAATACATGATCATGCAATGACGATTCATTAACTGAGTAAAACCACAAAGTGCATATGAAGATACGTGAATTTGAAGAATAAAAGGCCAACTTGATGTCACTTGCTATTTTATTTCACTTCTTATGTGCTCAATATGTTTCGGACATTAATATATCTATCATCAGGAGCTTGCGACTATTCTGTTGAAAGTTTAACAGGCTTCAGCCTGCAACACGGATACCACTCCAACCCAACCACACCGAATCTCCAACACATATCGAACCAAGAACAATACGACTAATGTGGCAATTCAACAGAATAGTCGCAAGCTCCTGATGATGGATATGTTATAGTCTGAAACATGTTGAGCACATAAGAAGTGAAATAAAATAGCAAGTGACATCAAGTTGGTCTTTTATTCTTCAACTATCACAATGATGCATGGTCCAATAAACATAAGATACGTGAATTTATTACATTAAAGAAGCCGTAAGCCTCCTACATGTTTCGGCCACCTACTGTGACCATCTTCAGGGAGGTGCTTATCGAAGGATATATTACAAAAGACATTAAAACCAATTTACACACACACACACACACACACACACATATATATATATATATAATATTAAGATTTAAGCAAAGCTTTAAAACACATCGTGAGGCCGGCAGACATAACAGCACCACAGCACTTGGATGGTGATAGCACGATATACATAGCACTAGAACAGCCCTCACTCACGCAATTTAGCACAATAATTTTATCAGTATTTCACATTTTAACATATTTTAACATATTTAAACATATTTTAACATATATTTTACAACTTGCACATTAAATTTAATATTCGTAAATTGGTTTTAATGTTCTTTGTAATTTATCCTTCGAATAACACCTCCCTAAAGATGGCCACAATATGGGCAGAAACATGTAGCATGCTTACGACATAAATTGTACTAAATTCACATATATTCATATGCACTTGTTGGTTTTATTCTCATAACAATACGAACTGTGTGGGCCGGGTAGCTCAGTCGGTATAGCGACTAACTACGAGCTGGACGGTCCGGGATCGAATCCCGGTGGGGACGAGATTTTCCGCCCGTCCAGGCCGGCCCTGTGGCCCACCCAGCCTCCTGTAAAATGGGTACCGGGTCTCTCCCGGGGGTAAAGTGCGGCCGGGGCGTGCTGCTGACCACTTACACCTTCTAGTGCCGCGGTCATGGAAGAGTAGAGCTATACCTCTACCCACCCTCTGGGCCACACCGGGCCTGTAACACGATCACTTTACTTGCTACAATACAACCTGCTTTCTGGGTGAGGCAGAACTCAATTTTGTTATTTAGATAAACGCCAGTCTTCAAAGTGACCTTATCACTGAAGTAACACAAACTCAGTCACAATTCATGAAGAAGAGTGCTACTTGAGAAGCTACTGGTTCCTCAGATGGTCAAGAAATTCCTGGCATTTTATGAAACCCTAAAGCTGTCCTTATCCTGAGCCAAACAATCCAATCCATAACTGCCCATCCTATTTAAGATCCATTTTAATTGTATCCTCTCATCTACGGCTAGGTCATGCACCTAGTCTCTTTCCTTCAGGTTTCCTCACCAAAATCCTGTACGAATTTCTTCTCTCTCTCTCCACGCAGGACACACGACTTCCCATCTCTTTCTCCTTTGTTTTGACGAACCGAATGTTATCCGATGCACAGTAAAAGTCCCGAGGCTCCTCATTGTTCAGTTTTTTTCCAATATCCTGTCACTTCCTCCCTGCCAGGCACAAATACTTTCCTCGGCACCACATTCTTGAACACTGACGTTGTTCCTTTAATGTGAGAGACCCGCATAAAGCAACAGGTAGTATCATAGTTCAAGTAAGTGATACTCTCTGAAAACCCACTCTTGCACCTGCATGCATGTTTCTTTTTTGTCCCCCACCCCTTTCTTTCTTGCGAGATCTTAAGGTTCTCACAGCTGTGCTGCTGGGGATTCCTGTCGCCTGGGAAGCGATGCTGTGTCGTTGGAGATTTGTTTCCGACGTTTCGAAGCAACGCAGTGCCTTCATCTGCAACAGCCAAGCAGTCTCTTGAAGATGAAAGCACTGCGTTGCTTGGGAGCGTTGGGACCCACTCACCCACGACAGAGCGACGAGAAACCTTTCTTTCTGTCTGCAGCTACAGCAAGCCCGTACTATCTGAGATCCCTGATCTCCCGTTTAAGAAGTGAATTTTTGGAGGGGAGCGGAGTGGGGAGGGGGCTATGTTTTATGTGCGCCCCGCGTTACGTTTTACCACAGAACAACCTCACACACCGTTAAGCGCTATTTACGAGATAAGCTGCTAGAATTCGGTCCACCCTCTACGAAAATGTGTAGGATGGGAGTCTGAGAGGGTTACCAGGTAGATTCTAACGAATGTTCGGAAATATAATTCAAATGTCACATAGCCCGACACCCACTCCGATTCAGTACACGCCAGACCAGTACACTAACATCAACAAGGGCTATGTTCGTCCTTTAATATAGTCAGTATGTCCACGATATAATATACATATATTCATATAATAACTTCCATATTTATTGCAGATTGTATGCAGTCACAAACACACACTGCTTGCACAAGAGATTATGACGTCGAACAGATTTTTATATAACTAAACAACGATTAAATAATATTTTAATATATTTTAAAATTTTATGGAATTGTGATTTTAACAGCTTCAATTTTAAGAATCTGTGTAACCTGGCAAGGCACAAATGTCGAACTCCTTGATGATGACACAGAAATGTCGAAACATGTAGCAGTATATATTATATAAAAATATACTGTTGTGATATATATACAGTTGTGATATTAATTGTGCATTTGTTGGTTGTAATAACGAAAACAATTCGAATGTCTTTGTATAAATATCGGTCATAAGGAAACAGAAAGATGAATGTGGCTTGGACAGAGATGTTTGTCTCGCGATAGGGAAAAATGAGAGACGTTTGTGTGAACGCTCAGCTAATTCTGGAATTTAGTGAATAGCTGAATTATCGGCTGCATTCCAAGAAGACACTCCATAATTAATTCCGTTAATAAGCACTTATTATTACTTGGGCCCAGACCTACCTAACTACATGACCATCTCCCTGCCTGCACCCCTCTATGTTGCTACAGACCTCCAGGATTACGTGTTTCTTAAGCTTGTGGTATTGATACTCTCACACAGGTGTTAAGATACAAGTCTTCTGGGATCTTACACAGTGTCGACAGGTTGATAGTTATCGAAGTTAGGAAGGAACAGATTTCCTCCATCTTCCAGGGTCAAGTAGTCCTCGAGGTATGTTCAACCTTGACGACAGAGGCAATAAGCTCTCCCTAAACGTCGGCAGCTATTTCCCAGTCGGCTCGACTTAAGACCCCAACAGACTCGGGTCTTCTTCCTGAATATTGCTTGCAGAAGCTTTGCAGGACTCAGAAGGGGATCGGCCAGTACAAAGCTTCTACTGCAAGAAGGCGAGTTGTAGTTCCTCGATGGGGTGTTTCGGACTATAAGACTGCTACTGGTGGGAGCGACAGACAGTGCCGCTACTGTACCCAGACTGAAGGCATCGAATAGCTTGTAGAAAGCGACAGCACTGTGTGAATGTTTTCAGGATGGGTAGTAGGAACTCGTCATGGGCCAGGAAATCTCGCACGCTTGTATCTATCCCATTCCTAGCAGGTATCATCTCTTCAGTGGACTGTACCTGCACAGAACAACACAAAAAAAGAGAAGACGCGGGTCTACCTCCATGCCCCGAGTGGGATATGACAGCACGATCTCACTGTACCAGCGGTAGAAGACAATGCACGCCTTAGACTTCGGGGTTACTGTGATCACAATCACAGAGTGTGGCCATACATAGAATCGAGTGCCTACTGGTGTGAATCCCATTGTCTTCACATTATTGTTCTGCAATAAACTTTGCACAACGCAGGATATATTTGTTGGCAACCGATTGCTTGGGGCCGACATTTCTTAGTAGTTACAGATCCCCTCTATGGTGCAAATTATTCTATGAAAGAAACTGATAGTTTCAACATGGTAAAAAGAGTTAGTTTTCAAGTTGGTCAGAGAAAAATGCTTTCCATTGTCGTCGACCCAGGATGTTCACCGCAGTATTCGCAAAAGCTCAACACCAGTCCGTAAAGTGAGCCAGTTAAATCCAGACTGCATACTCGCATCCAATTTCTTTAAAAGCACTTTCAATAACATTTTACATTCGCACAGGCCTCCCAATCAGTTCACTCCCTTCGGGTTCATTGACTACAATTTTGTATGCATTTCTTAAATTCCCATGTGCGTGCTACGTGTTTTGACAACCCAATCCACACTGATTTAATCACTCTATTATAATTAAGCGATGACTACCTCTTCTTAAATTCAACTACTTCACCGTCAATTTGTTCTCAAGTACCCTCAGCCTGTATTTTTCAATTAGCCTTGCAGACCAAGCTGCTTATCCACATAATTAATAGTAAGCCACATCCCTCAGAAAGATACCAGCAAGGAAAAGGTTGTACTGGCCTCAAGTATTACTCGCATTAAATTCCTATTCACATGAAGTATACAAGTAAAAATCCCATGTCATTTAAGTGAAGTGGCTATATGCCGGCTCCCAAAATATGGCGTGTGAAAGTTTACTATAATTTTCCATTCTACACGCGACGAACCAGACATGTAATTCTGAAATTGGTTTCCATCCCTATGCATCGTTGACGTGTGTTATTATGAGTGATACAAAACCTGTCCTGCCATGTCTTTGACACTGAGCCCACCACGTGTAACACCATGCAAACTTAATTTGCAAGTTATCACGGAATATAACACAAGAACATAAATTTGATCAAAATAACCGTACGGGAGGCAACTCTCTAAAGGAAAAACTTCTACAGAACACCGAATCTAATACATATTTTATTAGTGGCACGATTTTAGTATTCCAAGCATTGTTATTATCGGCAACTCTCTGCATCTGGACTGGGAAGGCACGTCTTTCAAATGTCAACAAAGTAGCAGCTATTGGATGCTGTTTCTCGTGATGTAATTCTATTATCTATTGGTGAAATAAATAATACGCTGTTAATACGCGGCGCTGTCTTCCAAAATTCCAAAATTTCCCACACATCCAACACAGAACCAAGTTAAATAATCTGAAAAGCCAATTAACATTAATGCTCTTCCGTATGAGAATTTGGTCTTCATTGTAACCCTGTGAAACCCAGTGCTTACTCTACGTAATGCCATGATTTACACACATTTACATTGAAAACTTTGCACTTTGACCACATTTGTACCGTACGTTTCTCACACAAACAGCAACTGCCGTCTCGTACAGCGTTCGTCGCCTGGTCTTTCCAATGGAAGCACACTGTGTTCTCTGCGCGTATGAACGTAATCCTCGTAGCCTTTCAGTCTTCAGGCGGTTGGTCGCAGGTATCTCACCGCGGATGTCCAGGTTCCCTGTCGGGTCAGTCCATGTGAGATTTGTGCTAAACAAACTGGACATGTTCTTCTCCGAGTACTTCGGTTTTACCCTGTCAGTATCATTTCAAAAGTGTTCCATACTCGACTTCATATTTCAGGAGGAGAAGCGGAAGAAGGCTGAGAACCTTCCAACAAAGCAATCTCTTGCGGATATCAGGAAGCACGACGAAGGAAAGTACTTTCACATTTAGTTTTGAAATGCTTAATTTCGTTATCTGAAGGCTCCTACAAGTACAAGAAACTCAGAACTTAATGTTGAACGACGTCCATAGTTCCCACGTCGTATAACAAAATTCCCTGCGTGCAAGATAATACGCTGAGGATAGAAGAAGTTACTCAGAAATTAGAGCGACATTATTGTGCAGGTCTGCACTACCAGCGAATTAATAACATAGTGTTTGACGGCCGTAGATTTCGGAACGCCCAAATATATTGGTACTTGACACACGCAGGTTTTCATTTAGAAGAGTAGAATAGCATGCGTAGAACTGTAGCTGTAGAAACAACGCCCCACAATAACGGACGTATTGTCTTTCTGCTGGCTCGCCTGTGCCGATGAAAGGCGCACGAGTTTCCTCTCTCAAAAAATTCCTTTGTCGCATTTGAAGAGGAGCTTTGACGAACAATCGCTGAGCTCGGTCTTTGCGCCCACCGCGTATTGATTGCGTGTGCCAAGCGCACCAGACCTCGCTCCATGGCTACCAACCGAACGCACCCCATCATTACTGTAACAGACAAGGATCATCTCAAGTCTCAAATGAATAGAGACCTTTGGGTTTTTTTAAACAATACTTTTGTCTTAACTACATGGTGCAGGGTACTTCATAACTTAATATTTATTTATACACATTTATGGTTTTTGCAGCGACCATGTCTATCAAACTGAACGGTACAGTGCATATCTTGAGAAGGTATTTGTTTGTCGTTTTTTCAGTGACTCTGTCGGCCATCTCAGACTACAGGCTTGCAGAGCCGACAGGAGGAAGAGAAGCGGAGGAGAAAAAAAAAAAAGAGTGGGGAAAGGCGGTCGTGGCCTAATTTGAGGTACTATCCCGGCATCTTGCTGTAGGAAATGAGTAAAACCACGAAAAATCTCAGACAAGAGAATCCTTGTCCTGGCCGAGATTCGAAACCTTAACCGCAACGCCGTGTTCACAAAATCCACTCCACGAATTCACTCCACATTTCAAAAACTCTCATCGATCTAATTACACACTGCACACTCTTGACGTTTTCCGACACACGCATTGTATGTGAGCGGCCGAAAACAATACGTGATAACGAACGGCTAACGGACAAGGACGTGGAAGATTGTGGTTCCAGACTCTTATACTTCCTCGGCTATCCTAACAGTCTGATACCATTTAACTCGAAGAGAGGCCTATTATGGCGATTTAATATCACCGGCAGCAATAAAATTCACTCAGGTCGCCATGTGAAGTGCTAGACATTTTTGCCCTATTTTTATCAAATTTGAACTTTCGCAACAGAGTATCGTAAAAGTTCTCAGTGCAAAATTTCACGGCAATCCGTCCAGTGGGAACCCTGCTGATACGTGCGGACTGACGGACACGACGAAGTTAATAAACTCTTTTCGCGGACTATATGAATGAGCCTTAAAACGATCGAAGGTAGCCGATTTAATCCCAAGATTCATCACCGCACTAACAAAATCCGAAATATACTGTTTGAAGGCACACCAATGGGGTATCTCTGGAATAAAATGCTGGTACTTTAAAGTACACTAAACTGCTCTGAATATTCACTTTAACCCTTTAAACGCCGAGTTAAATCCAATCTGCCATCTGCTGGCATTGTTAGGGGCTCACCATATTCTCCACGTTAGCAGGATAAGGGTTAAGGGAATGATAAACGCCATGATAAAGCTCGACTATAAACGTTCTGTCCAAGCCAAGATCTCAACCAGGCACCTGTATAATGCCCTATAAATGGGACTCATTCCCGTTGGACTGTTAAGCTGGTATTTCAAGACTTATTAACAAAGGATATCAAGTTGTGCAATAGCACAGTAATTGCAAGTTGGTTATGCCGCAATTAACTACTCATCTTCTCCGAACAGGCATCATTAAAACATTTTATTTCAAGTTTGGACAAATATAAACTCATTTTACAGACTCATTTTACAGCCACTTAGCAATGAAACATTGCTCTGCTACTACGGAATTTATATTTGGACTCAAGAAATTTATGACCTTAGCGTCATATAACAAGAAACATCTCTAACTACGGGGACGAATTAAACTGCAGCTGAAAACGAAACAATTCCGCTAAAACTCAACCCGGTAACTCGGAAGAGGAGCTGGGATGGTTTAAGGCTTTCGCGATGTATGAGACTGCATACGGTCCAGAAGAGTCTGGTTGTGTTGCATACCTTGAGTCAAAACAGAGTTGGTACGTATGCTGCACTATGAACGAGCACGGGCAGGGAGGGCCCCCTTTTTTTTTCTATCCAGCATTGGACCCAGAGAAGCCTGACACCGGCCCTAAATACTTTCCTACCTTATAAAGTAACAAACAGACTAACCCATGGGGCAGCTTCCTCGCCCACTGAGTACAGTCTAGTACTTCACATAACAATACTGGCTACCAGGTGGGCATTTGCAATGTTACATACAGGAACGGGAATGAACGAATGAACTAAAGAACGAACGAACGAACAAGCAAGCAAGTAAGCAAGCAAGAAAGCAAGAAAGAAAAAAAAAGCAAACAAAAAAACAATAGTGTAACTAAATAAAACTGACAAAGCCACGGGACAGCTGTGACGGACGTATCTACAGTATTAAAGAAGGTTTTCGTGAGTCCTGCTAGGAACTTGCCACATCTCACTCCCTCCTACATTAGTGGCAGTGTCTCTTGCAAATGATCACCTCACAGACTGTACATAGCCGCTAGGGAGCAACAGCAGTTGGGTGGGTGAGCCTCCTATTATCCGAGGCTACTAATTATCCGCCGATCCCCTCGGCGTTAAGGCACGTTAGTTAGAAGCAACCCGATAATTAAACATGATTGATGAATCAAATGTTTCAAATAACAAGCGTGGGTATTTTGAAATTCTTCCTTTATATGGTCTTATAATTTGATACGTTTCACGTATGATTCCAGCCGTTCATGACGTGTTTTTCCTAACCACCGTTCAACAAGGACACAGTGCTGTTTCAGTGCAGGACCTTCGTCGCTGCCAGTCTGATGACAAGATGACAGAATAAAAGAGAGATGGAGGCTTCTGACAGATGTTAATGGTAGGCGACAATTGTCTGTCACTAGGCGCAGCGGAGCGCACCAGCTCAAAAACCGTCATTTGTAACTCTCACTTGTGATCACAGAACACAGAATTTACACCTCGATTATTTACTTTCTCCCTCATTAGTTCATAAGGACACATAAACTAAAGTCACCATCACAACCGTAGGTTTCTTACACTTTAATAACATATGGCATAACAGACGGATGCCGATGACCTCTTTAAGGGCAACGTGAATTTGTCAGGATACGTATCAGGCCCTACCTGGCCCAGATTCGAATAGCGTACCTCCCAAATTAAGGACACCCAAAATTGTGGCATTAACTTCTGGGGAAGGCTGTAGGCGCCATTATAGTTTATACAAGTGGTGTGACTGGCTAGAAAATCTTCTTACAAGTAACAAGACGAATCATCATCATCATCATCATCGTCATCATCATCATCATTCACATTTCTACTTCACAGCAGTTCAGCTGGTTCTCCGAAGAGTACGGGTCTCACTAACCAAGAACTTCTTATTCTCTGTTCTGCCCAAAATTTTCCGACTATACGCCATGTATTACGTACGATATTATAGCTTTCTGCATTAGAATATACAGAGCAGAGCGACGACTCAGCAGTTTTAAACTTTCGCTTTATTTGTTCGGAATAATACCTGTTGTAGTTTTTACTTATGGTATTATATACACGTAGGTTGCTGCCAGCTGCAATATTCTTACAAGCTCTGCTTTCAAGCCGTTATTATTCTTATTCTTATAATGAAACCAACCAGATGCACTAATTTCTCAAATTTACTTTTGGAATAAAACTCTATATCTTTCGGACAGTTCCTCTGTCCATCATCAGGAGTTTTTCACTGTACACACAGCAATGGTATACGTCATACAGGTTTGCTGACAGCTTGCGAGAAGGATCAGGACGGAACTGGTTCGCTGTGTGTACAGTGAAAAACTCCTAATGACGGACAGGGGAACTGTCCGAAATGTGTAGAGTTTTATTCCAAAAATAAATTTGAGAAATTAGTGCATTTAGTTGGTTTTATTATAAGAATCTATCACGATGCACGGTCACCTGAACGTCAAATTATTCTTATTATTCTTTCAAGTCATTATTATTGCTATTGTTGTTGATGTTGTTGTAGATAAGACTGTGTTAATATTCGTTGGAGGATTCTCTTTCGACACCTCGAAGTACGGAACTAATCTTATGTTTATTGGACCGTGCATCATCTTGATAGTGGAATAAAGTGAGACCAACTTGATGTCACTTGCTTTATTATTTCATTATTTAATGCTCAACATGTTTCGGATGCTAATACA
>Ga0123355_10013807_pt1 | contig 12588 bp, 5 predicted proteins | sample TergutEmb28metaG_3_FD_89872 | JGI IMG/M metagenome (GOLD analysis project Ga0123355, IMG submission 89872) | Embiratermes neotenicus P1 segment gut microbial communities from Petit-Saut dam, French Guiana - Emb289 P1 | ecosystem: Host-associated > Arthropoda: Insects > Digestive system > Gut ...
CCCATGAAATAACTCAACAAATAAGTCGCAAGCTCCTGAGGATGGATGTATTAACATCCGAAACATGTTGAGCATTAAATAATGAAATAATAAAGCAAGTGAAATCAAGTTGGTCTCTCTTTATTCAACTAACTTCTGATTTATTACCTTCAATTAGAGGTCTCTCATACGTTTTAGTTTCTGAATAAATTGAATATTTTAAACTAAATTTAGTACGACCATTATGGTACTGGTGGGGCCACCCCAAGCTCTTAGTGTTGGATTCTTAACGATCAGTGATAACAACACTGCGGTTACACGGGCTTGAGATGCGCCACTAAGTGATAAGGTTCTGAAATAATGCATATTAGTGACGGCGAGTGATCGGGGCGTGGCATGAGCTCTGTCAAACTATACAGGACAAAGACAAGTCAAAGGAGAAAACAACTTAGGGCTTTCATTATACGATGCTACATAATCCTATCATAGCCGCTTAACCGGTCTAGGGCAGCCTGCTTTTATTTAGCATGCTCACAGCTTCATAAATTGAAAGCCAATTAACATAGTCCTGTACCAAAACCCAACATGGTGCTGGAGAAGAAGGTTAAAAATAGAATGGACAGTTAGAATAACGAATGATGAAGTTTTTCAAAGGGCGAAAGAAGAAAGACTACTTAAAAAAAAAATAGACGCCGTTCATGGATAGGGCGTACAATTAGGCATAACGAGTTTGTAGTAAACATCCATGAAGGAGCAATATTTGGAAAAAAGGCCGTGGGAAGACCTCGACTACAATACTTAAAGCAATTCGCCAGAAACACAACAGCTGACAGTCATACAACAATAAAAAGAACGGCTTGCAACAAATCCATTTGGAAAGCTGCCAGTCAGTCAAAATATTGAGGGATAAGAAGAAGACCGAAACCCAAACCCACAATTCCGGTTTTCCATCAGCTAGTAATAATCCCGAAACCCTTCATCTTCATTATGCACATTCTTAGTCTTTCAATGATTTTGTGTTTTAAATTCCAGCTACACTACGGACGGACGGACGGGGGGCATTTTAATTTGTAGTGCCCTTAAATACATTAACGACCAGGCAGTGCATTGGGACTGCGGTATATAAAGAATTAAAGGTCCTTATATTGCACCGGGACTGGCATTCAGTGGTTAAACTGCCATTAATTCTATATTCTTGGCTCCGTGCATCGTAGTTCTAGGTTGAGGAAATCCAAAGAGATGCAACAGTATGCAGATATTTATTTACTGCTAAATTACTGTACATGTTTCGATGCACGCCCGAAACATGTACAGTAATTTAGCAGTAAATAAATATCTGCATACTGTTGCATCTCGTTGGATTTCTTCAACCTAGAATTACGAATTACCACGAATATAAAAAGTAAGGGATAGTGTGGTTATTGGAAACGTAGGAAGGAAGGACGTGGAGTGGATTGAAGTGGCTACAGGAAAACGTCAGTTATCTTGTCTGGTGGATATCGGCGGACTCCATTCGAGGTTCAAGGATATAATTTAGAGAAATTTAGCGGTAAATAAATATCTGTGTAAAGTTTCATCTCGTTGGATTTCTTCAGTCTGCCACTAATCCATCTCGTTCTAGGCCATTTAAAGTCCGTTAACGTATTCTCTTCTACGCTTCCTGTTCCTCCTGATCTAAAAATTATGAGCAGCGAGATCCAGTGTTAAATGTTCAGCTGAACGGTTTAAGCTTTTTTTAAAATCATTTCGTAACGGAGGATTTATTTAGATTCATAGCGAAGTTCCTAATTATTTGAAATTTTGGTAATTTTTGTGATTTGTACTCCTCGCCAAATATTATTTGGCCGATGAAGTCAAAAAAATAAGATGGGTAGGGCGTGTGGTACGTATCGGAGACAGGGGAGTTATGACAAGGTTTTGGTGGGGAGATCTGAGAGCGCAAGACAACTTGGAAGACCCAGGCGTAAATGGGAGAATAATATTAAAATTGATCTTTAAGGAGCAAGATGTGGGCATGGGCTGGATTGACTTGGCTCAGGATAGGGCCTACTGGGTCTGTTGTGGATGCGGTAACGAAAAGTTCGTTTCCCATAAAATGCGGAGTATTTCTTGGCTATTTGAAGACCCGTTAGCTTCCCAAAAAGATCTCCGCTCCGTGAAGTTATTTATTTAACCTTTTGACGCCGGAATTATTTTTTTTAATTTTAGTACATCCTGTATATAAAATGTGAATAATACAGGAACCAAATATGTTAGAATTATGAAACAAACTGCATTTTGAAGAGGAAAAAACGGAGAGTATATATCATGTTTAAAATATTCAGTACCTATATTTGTTGAATAAATATATAAAATGCAACATTTCGAGGTTAGCGTTGCGGTACGACCACTATAGTCGTCGTTAGGCGTCAAAAGGTTAATCAATTAGTTAAAGATAAAGTAGTTCCGTTTCAGGCCTGGAGTGGCCCAGAGGGTATAATATTTTACAGTAAACGGCAAAGCAGTCCCGTTACAGGCCTGGAGTGGCCCAGAGGGTATAATATTTTACAGTAAAATGTAAAACAGTTCCGTTGCAGGCCTGGAGTGGCCCAGAGGGTTCCAGGAAATTAAGGTTCCCAGATTACATGACAACGGCACAGGATGGTGGTACGTTGTCAGCCTTACGCACCGGCCGCCTTTAACCCAGGAAATGCTCCTGGTACTCATTTCTGTTAGAGGCTGAGTCGACCCCAGGGCCGTAGTGCGATCGGAAGGATTTTACGTCAATGAAAAATTCCAATGACACCAGTTGGGATCGAACCAGCGACCTTCCGATTTGTAGTGCAGCACCTTAACCACTGTGCCACCGCGGCCCCAGTTAATTAGCAAGTTACTTAATTTTACCCACTTGTTTTCAATGTCAGCCACACGATCACCTGTCGGTACGGAGACGCTGGATTGAATTTCTGTGCTGCGTTTGTTAGCTGCATCACAGCAGCACTTAGAGTGCAACGTCTCAAAAACTTCAAATGTCACAACTAATTTCTTCTCTATTTTCGTTTATTTATTGGTTTCAAAGACGTGACTCGGGACCTAACTACCACACAACCAGAGTATGCAGAACATGGGGGTCCACATCTACGGAAAGCCTAAGACAACCCCTCAAAAAAGTTATTGTTTTTGACAGAAATAGAGCACTGCCCACTGTTCGGGCAATTTCGAGTGGCTTCGCGACAACTGAAATTTGCGCAGGAAGTCTTCAGCTTTGCAAGCCATTGAACAATGATAGTGTGTAAGAATTTTGGCCTCAGAGCGCTGAATCTAATGTCGTTGTTTATGATGCTGTGCTTTGCTAGACAATTGGTTGAAGTTTATATTATTTATTGACTGCTCGACCTAACTGTCACCAGTTCATTAATGAAGACCCGAAACTTCTGCGTGGCATATTTTTGGGAAAAAAAGCATACTGTTTCGTCTTTGATAGAATAATTGCCTCTTGCTAGGTTGAAAAAGTTGTATCTGCATATACTTATGGAAAAAAGATTTATAGAGACAGTTTTACTTGAAAAATAAGCCGATTTAAGTCAATTTTATAACAAGTGACCGTGTATCTCATGGTTATTAGAGGGTCCATTGGTAGGTTGTGCACAAATGCCCAAAAATCTCAGCCGGACGGAACGTTCTCAGTATTTCAAATTATGTTGTGTCAAATATCACTGATAAATGAATCATAAGTCGCAAACGATCAGGAAGGAAATTTTTGTGGCCCAATTAAGGGCATTTTTGGTGTGTGATCCCAGAAAACCCCATTCGAGATAGATATATACCGTCCGACATTCAGTCCGGGAACTTTTTGTACATAATGCAGAAGCGTCACGGCTTGAACCAGTTCAGGAGGCCAACATTTGAAACTGAAATATTCAATGGGTCGATCGCCATTTGGATTTATCGATATTTTCCACTTTAGATAAAAAGGATTTGACAATAACCGAATTTTGTTGCAAAAAACAATCAATTTCTTACTATACCATATTTAATTTCATGGTCTTGTGACAAGACATTGAGTTACGGAGAACGATCTATTAATAATCTCGTTGGCACGATCTTTTGCCGAGGTCTGTGCCAGTGTGTGATTTGCTTCTACGCAATTAGGTGGCACAACCATAATTCGCTGTCCCATGCGTGTATTTATTTAAAAATCAATTTTAACGTAAGGTGAAGAGAGAAAATCAACAAGATACAACTAATTCGATGTTTATTATCAAACTTATATCACAATATGTTTCGGGCATCATCATGCCCATCATCAGAAGAATAAGACCGTATCCTACTGCATGTGGTGTTCTGCCTGTAAGGAGAGGGAAACATAAGATGTGAAAGCCGTACGGCCCTTGTGGCAAACATCGTTGGTAGTTCCTGTGTGTATGTTTTTGGCAACGTGTGTACGTGTATGTCTTGAATAAATGTGTGTGGCGGTGTGTGTGTGTGTGTGTAAGTTGTGATGTTGTGATATTCTCCTGATGATGGGCATAATGATGCCCGAAACATGTTGAGATATAAGTTTGATAATAATCATCGAATTAGTTGCATCTTGTTGGTTCTCTCTCTTCACCTTATGTTCACGATGCACGGTCACAAGAATCTAAAAAATCAACTTTAACAATTAATATGTTTCTTGTGTTTTGACTCAGCTAGTGACATCACGTAACGCATAATGAAGGGAGATTTCCGTGGGAACTGCCACCTGTCGTTCTACTCGCCCTGCCTGTCGTCAATTACAAAGCGTCCTACAACTTTAATCAATGTTCGCCTCAACACCTTAACGGCTTCGCCTATGTTCATTAATTCCTAATATCTCAGCGTCAACGTGTTCTGGAACTGCTGCCAATCTCATATCACTCTCTTCCCTCTGGCACATTAATCCTACCAAGACGAAGCGCAGACTGCTTTATTTAAAGGCCCAGTCCGTACCGCGCTGTAAACACTTTTCATCTCGGTTATAAAAACCAATCAGTTTACGATGTAAGTGGCACAAGTCGCTGTTTGTTCTCAGATAACTGCAAAACACATACAAGTGGGCAAAGTGTACAGTTGTTGAATGTTAAACTGGTGGTACATGACGTAACCAGCAGGCTTTAGAAGGTTAAATATTCCCCGAATCGGCATGGAACGTTAAAGGAAGCAAGACAAACGAATCTGTTCTTCTTTGGCATCTGCAGATTGCGACATCTGCTCGTTCACTTAAGAAAAATTCCTACGAGTCTAAGTTTGTTGAACATTCGGTAAGACTTTATTTTCATTATTTAGCCGTGCAATAGTAATTAATTATACCAATCAGCCAGCTTATTGCACCCAACTCTACTATACACACGTTAAAACAATACAAAATGTTACAAAATTACTAACTCCAACATGTTTCGGTCATATATCGACCATCATCAGGGAGTATTATACGCGCATGGTAAAGTTACTGAGGCTGGCTATCGTAGCCTACTGCAAGCATGACGGCAGTACGCCCCCTTGCAAGGGGGCGTACTTTACCATGCGCGTATAATACTCCCTGATGATGGTCGATATATGACCGAAACATGTTGGAGTTAGTAATTTTATAACATTTTGTATTGTTTTAACGTGTGTATAGTAGAGTTGGGTGCAATAAGCTGGCTGATTGGTATAATTAATTCGGTAAGACTGTTTTACCTGACAAATATAGTTTATTGCTTCCCACCACTTCTATTCGGCGTATGTGGTTGGTCGGGGAAGTAGACTGTGTTAATACGATAAAACAGCACACAGGAAATCGTAAAGCATAATTGTCAGATAAAATAATGATGTTATATACATGTACAAGAGGGACAACATCGACTCATCCTTAGGCTGTACTTACTAATGGAAACACAAAATACGTGAAGAATGCCAATATTCATGCATTCCTCGCTTTGACTCGAACTCATGATCCCAGAATCGTACTGGGAAACGCAGAACTGTTTGTCTTTCTTAGTGTGAACAAAGTTTTTCGAGTCCTCACCGTAACCAAGGAAGCTCTGAGGGACGGATTGTCAATTGTCGCTGTGATCCACGTGACAGCACGTGGCTGGATGAGGAGTGTGGCTCCGGCTGTTCTTAACCGCTGCACTAGATGGAAGCGAGTGATCAGCTTCAACACCACAGACGTTTCAACCGCTGGGGAGGGATCCTCGCAGAACCTGCTGAGTAGAGTGCCTACAGCTGGTGTGAACGTTTTGGAAAAACGAAAAAGCTTTGCCCCTAAAATGAAGACCTCATTAATGTACGGCATTCAGCAAATGTTTCGAACATTCTTCCGTAATGTAGTCACAGACATTGAGAATTGTTTTTTTTTGCACTATTATGCAACAAGCAGTGGTAATTTATCTACGTAGCAAAAGCAACATGATGAACTATTTATCCTCCGTTTCTTTCGTCAGTCAACCTCTACATGTTTCGGGCATATTTGTAGCCCATCATCAGGAGGTGTACTGTATATATACAACAATTGGTACGTGTTGTCTGTTGGCCGGATTGGCCAACAGACAGTCAACTAAAAAGCACAACACGTACCAATTGCTGTATATATATACAGTATACCTCTTGATGATGGGCTAAAAATATGCCCGAGACATGTAGAATTTGATTGACGAAATAAACCGAGGATAAACAGTGCATCAAGCTTGTTTTTATTAGGTAGATGTATCGAGATGCACGGTCAACAAAACATAAAATTTAGTAGACATTTCTTACGGACGTTTCGGGACAACCCATCTGTCCCATTTTCATGGGTCAAGAATGCTGAAGATGGTACCAATAGGTGGTCCTGAAACGTCGCCAAGGAATTATTACTACTCGTTGCGTAATAGCCCAGAAGAACGCAGTTCCCATCCACTTCGTGGGGGAAGCCTGAAGTAACGTATAGTCAAAAATAAAGAAGACGCATTACATCCAAAGCGTGTTTGCCATATTTCACATCAGAATACTTGGTGCTCTCATCCGCCATTTGAAAACGTAAGTATTGCAACAGCGGTAATATAACTTCATCCGCTTTTAGTAGTGTAGAACGTGCTCTGTTTTAAGACTTCAGATACGTGAAGTAAGAATGCTGAAGAGAGAATTTGTACATAGGAAGGCGGACATAATAGAAGGCTGAAGAAAACTGCACGAAGAAGAACTTCTGACTTGTAATTGTCACAACAGTTCGAGGAATAGAAGATAGGAGAAACATGCATTATGAATGGTAGAAATGAGGAACGTATACAGAATTACAGTTGTAAAATTTGACAGCAGGACAACACGCATATGAAACCTACGCACAGGCGAAAGGATAACATTAAGATGGACTTCTCAGATATAGTATATGATGGCAGAATTCACCTGGATCATTTATGGGCTTTGGGACACATAGAATTCACACTCCGGGGCATAAAAAGTTGTAGAATGTTTCTTCTCTAGGTGAAAAACTATCGGTTTCTCAAGAAGCGATCTTTTCTACGGGTTCTTTATGTATCTTTACAATGTATTGGGAGAAGTAACGTGTGTTAAACATTGTCATATAAATGTTAAATAATAATAATTTAGCATTTGTAGTTGAAGGCCATTAAGTTATGTAGACTATGTGAAATTATAAACACGCAATTTAAAAGAGAACTATGTACAAACAAAAGGAAATGAATTCTGCTCTTTTGTTTCAACTTACGAGTTAGAAAACTGCTTTAGAGTGAAGAAACAGGAATCGTTTCTTCTGAAACAGAAGCAAAGAGTCGCACTAGTTAAAGCGTGCATCTATATTCTACTGTACACTCAGACAATTAACATAATGCAAACACTCAACAGGAGAACAGAATAAACACACGTTAGTTCCAGACTATGCAATATTTCATGTTGATTTGGGACATAAAGGCGGCATTGCCTGATTCAAACATAGAACATAGCGTTGAGTGACAGGATGAGTATCGTGTATCGTGGTTAGTGAACAGTTAATTGGGAAGGACGTGGGAAGAAAAGGGTTGGGAGGGAGGGCGTAAGTTCGGGTACTCTGCAGGTATTGTGTGAGTGCTACACTGTAGACATTGAAAAACTGCTGCTCTTTCTTGCAGAGATGAGTAGAGGACATTGTGAATGTTACAGTATGGTTCCTGACGAACTGTTGTCATTAGCCTGCAGATATGTCTACAGGCATTGTGAGTGCTAAAATACGGATATTGGCAAACTGTTGCCATTTGCCGGCAGATATCACTACAGGCATATAAGTGCTTCAATACAGATGCTGTCAGACTGCTGTCTGTTGCCTGCAGCGATGCGTACAGACATTACGAGAGATATCTGAAGATAGCGCTCTATTCCCTTATTCCTGAAGACACAACTCCAGATATTTTGAGTGAAAACAGGGAACTTTGGTGCTTCGTTCTCTTATTGATGTAGTGAAACCCAAACAGAGTTGGTTGAGTGTTGACTGATGATAATGGTCCTATTTCTACAGTGCTGTATGGAGCAAATGTGAGATCCTTTCGTGTCTTGTTTTCCTCCGTATCCATTAGTGTCGGAATATAGACATTGCGGCAGCTAGACTGCAGATATGGCTGTCTTGCTATATCCAGTCTGCAGCCGAACATGACGTAATGAAGTAGCCGTGTGGAGGGAAGCAGATCTGCGCGATGAATGCTGTGACAGGGTTACTGTGACCGTTGAACTTGTGTCGATGGATTCGTTGTGAGACCGCAGGCTGGGCAGACACAGTGCGAACCCAGCGAGTAGCCAGCTGATGGGAGGTGTTCTTCTGGAATAGAGAATGTAAGCACGTGCTGTTTTCAGTTCATCACACTTCCATAAAAATGATTTGTTTAAGTGTTTCGATTATTATTGCTTCATAATATGGAGATTCTAGGTTCTGATATTCGCCAGAAAACCGGATGCCATAGCTGAGATTTTTCGAAGATTTAATCGATCCCTTTATAAATATAACTGTGTATCATTCATCCACCTTAGTGTACAAGAAGCTTCCTTCCATTTCACGTATATTTAATCATTTCTGGAAAGTTCTTTAGCTTTCTACCTCTATAACTAATGAAAACCTCTTCATGTGGACCAAACATCGAATAATTAAATGATAATTCTACGAAACTGAATTTCGCTGTTGATATTCACCACAAAAACTTTGTAGTAAATTAATTAATTAAATGACAGAATAAAGTAAAAATTGGAAATTAAAAAAGTAATTTAATGAAAGGAAACAAAATTATTTACTAAAGAAATAAATTAAATAATGTTTATATAAAAGAAATAATACATAAAAAAATCTATTTAATGGAAAGCAAAAAAGTGTATTAATTAATGTTTTAGTATATTCCTAGCACATCGCGATGTCTTGCATCAAATGTTAAATAAAAACACACTAATGTATTAAATTAATTAAGTCACTGCGTAAAAGAATGAAAAAAATATAGCATACAAATAAATAACGTATAAAACACATAAATAAATAAATTAATAACAAAAAAGAAAAAATTAATTACTAAAGTAACAGATAGAGAAGCTAAATAATGGACTAATATGTATGTACAGCAATTAATGGGTATGTAACAGAATAAGCAAGAAATAAATTCCTAACCTAACCTAACCTAACCTAACCGAATTTAACATAAGCTAAGCTAAGCTAAGCTAACCTAACCTAACCTAACCGAATCTAACCAAAGCTAAGCTAACCTAACCTAAACTAACCTAGCCTAATCTAACCTAAGCTAAGCTAAGCTAAGCTAACCTAACCTAACCTAACCTAATCTAACCTACGCTAAGCTAAGCTAACCTAACCTAACCTAACCTAACCTAAACTAACCGAATTTAACATAAGCTAAGCTAAGCTAACCTAACCTAACCTAACCTAACCTAATCTAACCAAAGCTAAGCTAACCTAACCTAAACTAACCTAACCTAATCTAACCTAAGCTAAGCTAAGCTAAGCTAGCCTAACCTAACCTAACCTAATCTAACCTACGCTAAGCTAAGCTAACCTAACCTAACCTAACCTAACCTAAACTAGCCTAACCTAACCTAGCCTAACCTTACTTAACCCAGCATGGCCTGATCTAAACTAACGTAATTTAACGAAACCCAACCCAGTAGAATAAAACCTAAACTAACCTAACCTAGCTTCACTTAACAAGACCTAACCTAACCTACCCCAACGTAACGTGACGTAACCTTTCTAACACAACTGCGACATTAAGTCGCCGCCTGTATATAAGGGTCTTTACGGGATCGTTCTGCTTTACAAACGGATCCAATAGCTATCCTTTGTGAGCGCGACAGCCATCCTCAGGATTCAATGAAGGACAGGTACTTTATATTGTCTTCTCAAGAGAGATTGCGCTGATGGAGTGGGAGAGCATTGCGGTCTTCTGAATCATCCACGGGAACGTACCTGACAGCATTGCACATGCGTGTGGAGAAGAGGCAGTAGATCACCGGGTTCGCTGCGGAGTTCAGAGGCGCTAAGCTCTGGATGAACGTCGCGACGGCGATGTTCGTCTGCGTCTCTGGTACTTTGCCGTACACTTGAAGAAGATCGAACACGAAGTAAGGACTCCAGCAAAGAATGAATACTGCAACAGTTACAAGAGAATTGTTCTTGGACTCTGAATAACTGATGTCAATTTCACAACTGAAGTATTCTAGCTGGCACGCATCTGCGAGTCTAAGGCCTGACGTGTGATTACTGGCGACAGGAAGGTGCGGGGCATGACATGAAGTTCACTTACTACAAAATAAGCAATTGTAATTTTAAAGCCACTCGTAAAATTTAAAACAATCCCATTACAGGCCTGGACAGGCTCTGAGGTTTCCAGATGGTTGAGGCTCCCAGATTTCAAGACAATCGGCATATGAATGTGGTAAGGTTATCAGCCGTACGCACCGGCCGCCCTTATCCTCCAGGAAATATTCCTGGTACTAATTTCTGTTAGAGAATGAGTCAACCCCAGGGCCATATTACGGCCGGAAGGATTATGTCAATGAAAAATTGCAATGACACCATCGGGAATCGAACCCGCGACCTTCTGGCTTGTAGTGCAGTGACTCAACCAACTGCGCCACCGCCACCGTGCCCCAAAGCCATTTGTAAATTGTTGAAATTATAGATAAAATCAAACCAAGTGTTTTAGATAAGGCGTTCTGTACCTTATCTGAAACAGCGTGTGGTAAATGTCAAGCTCGCAGATTTGTACCGACTACTGTAAGTTACCTTAGTTGCCACCTCTGTGGGAGGTCATGGCGAGGCTTACCAAATACGATGACGAAGGTCATCTTGACACTTTTGATCTTGGCTCTGGGAATAAGGCCACGTGAGCTAGCCCGTCGGCAGCTGTGTTCGTCCTGCTGCAATAAGTGCACGCCTGCGAACAAGAGACAGAATGTGGATTGGGCGTGGTGGTTCATGTGGATTGGGCGTGGTGGTTATCACTTTGCTTTTTTTTTAGCACCAGCTATGTTGCAGGGTATTACGGTATTCTCCGGATTCATACCCAGGACTTTTTTTCAAAACCCGTTCGTCCTAAAACAACAATGAATCTTGGGGGACTTTGGGTATCAGTAGATGAAAACACTTAAGCCAAGGAAAGCGAACTCTCTATCATAAAGTTAGCAATTAAAACAGAAAAATCTAATATAATATAATTTTCATCTTCTATTATAATACGTCTAGCGTGTGACCAATTCAATGTGGAACAAGTATATAATACCTAAATAATTTTTAATCCAAGCTCTGATAAAGCTAATCATCCCCAATACGCACATCTCTGTTAGATGTCCCTGTACTGTATATATACCTATACGAACGTTTAACAAAACTAATTTACGAATTTTTAATGTTTTAAATTTTAAGTATAATCCATTGTATGTAAAACTATTTACACATGTAATCTTGCAATAAATAACTATTGTAAGCATTTGAGATCCAAGAATGCACTTTAAACATTGTTAACCTTGGATCTGTACTCTACAGGGCCTGAAGATGACTCAGAAAGAGTCGAAACATGTCGTCCTAAAATAGCATTTTATGTAACAAAACTGTTGCGTTTTTTGCTGATACGATATACTTTATATGTACAAAACAAACGATATTTCCAACACATAGTTAGTAGGAATAGTTATGCGTAAGTTAGCACCACTATTCTCGCAATCTTCACATTTGACACAATATTCGTCATTTACAGCGGATAGCTAAACACGTGTACCGCCGACTTTAACATTCATAACTTCCACAGTTTACCCATGCTATACATTTAGAGCTCACCGGACGGCCACCTACAGGGTGTGACGATACCAGATGCTGTATAATACAATTTGACCTCCTGATGATGAGCACAACAGTGCTCGAAACATGTAGAGGAATATTATAAACTTATTAAAAAACAAAAATTTGTACATTAAGTTGGTCAATTGTTAAGATTATGCTGAGAAGCACGGTCAGCAAAACATAAAAAATATACATTGAAAGGTTTCGCATACTTACTTACTTACTTACTCCATGGTGCAGAGTCCTTCTTGAGAAGCTAACTGGTTTGCAGCTAGTCAAGAAATTCCCCGCATTTCACGGAACCCGAAGGTTCATTACCGCACTCACAA
>Ga0123355_10013808_pt1 | contig 12587 bp, 14 predicted proteins | sample TergutEmb28metaG_3_FD_89872 | JGI IMG/M metagenome (GOLD analysis project Ga0123355, IMG submission 89872) | Embiratermes neotenicus P1 segment gut microbial communities from Petit-Saut dam, French Guiana - Emb289 P1 | ecosystem: Host-associated > Arthropoda: Insects > Digestive system > Gut ...
ACATATGGTGGTACAATCACAGACGTATCAAAGTGGGTCTTGGTGGGCTTTCGCCAGTGGAATATCGTGAGGCTCACTTAAGAAAAGCAGTGTAAGGTGATACGGAAAAACGTACGCACTTCAGTGTAACGGAATAATTGACCCCCTAGAGGCGTATTCGTTTATGCTTCTACTCGCATACTCAACGCGAGAGGGGCAGCCAGATGCTTACACAGGAGGAACAAGTGGATATCATTGCTATGCATAGGCATAAAATACCCATTAAAGAAAAATTAAAGATTGGTGCAGGAATAGGCATGCCATCAGCATAAATTGCTGGGAGAATGAAAGCTAGTTTTGGTGTTTGCCTGCGTGTCGAGTTATACGTCCCTGCGACACTTACGTCCCTGCGACACTCGAAGAAAGTATACTAAGCGACTTACCTCATCGCCAGTTGTGGCATTGCTTGAATTATTTTGCCATCAAGTACTTTCCCGTTTGCTTTCTTATTGCGTTTAATGCCATCCGATCCCCAAGTTCCCCATTGCTTAAAAAAGAATGCTGCGCCCTGATCGTTAGCTTGCTCCAAAATTGATCGTACCCATTCAGGCTTCATTGGTCGTGCCTGAACTCCACTTTCTCCTCCTACAATAACCCAATCAATTCCAGACAAATTTACATCCCCCAAGTCTCCAACTAGAGGCTCGCATGACAAAAATCTTATCGGTGCCCCCAGTTCTCGAAGTGCATCAATGCGCTGTTTTTCTTTGGCAGATTCAACCGTAACTCCTAACCATACATTTTCTGGAACCACAACCTGCGAAAAATATTCTGCCATCCTGTCAGCGCGTTTCGTCAGAATTTGATACCGGTGATGTTTGGCATCCTGTATAGTATGCACAACTCTATCAATATATGAAAAAGGTACTTCTTCATGAAAAAGATCAGCCATTGAACAGACGAATACTGTATGCGGCTGCCTCCACCGAAGAGGCTCACAAAGCACACTTTCATGTAGCGACGGAGTGAATCCATTAGCGTATTTCTTAACGCCCATAGCCTTAAGTCTACGAGCCATTGCTTCCGCATAGCAATGCTTGCAACCACTGGAAATTTTCGAACAACCTGTCACTGGATTCCAAGTTTTATCTGTCCATTCAATTTTGCTTGCCTTCAAAATTTACCCCCAAATAACTCCAGCACAGAATTTGACACACCTTTGCAAATACAATTTTCTGCCAACTGCAAAATTGCCATTACTCTCATTTTACTGTAACTTCAGGCAAGGGCAATTTGACAATTTTAACCACAAATCTAGGCTTGCTAATCCTTAAAAGTGATACTACCTATTGACGATTTACATCCATAAGAATTTCGCAATTCGCTTTTAATCTCATTCTTAAATCCATCCGACGGGAACACAGGGTGCTCATCTAAGGTTTTCCAAATTTCACTCAAAGGAACATCGGATTGTCCTTTAAATTTTTCAAACAGGTACTCTGCCACATCTTTAATGTAATAGCAGCACTCATCTGCACTTGTCCTCAACACACCTGTTCCTTCAAAGTCTAATACATATTGATTCTCCATGCCACGAGTATTTTTTGACGAAGACTTACCGCCAAAGGTTTTCCAAGCCACTTTTTTGAATAGTTTAAATCCTTTAATATTACTTGTGCAATGTAAAAGGTGGTAAACAAGCACATTTCGTTCTCGAAAAAATGGGAAAGATGCAATATAGTATCGATTTTCCTTCTGGCCATGCAAAGAAGTAATTATCTCTTGGATGCGTGCTTCATACGCCGCTTTGTCACTTCCAAAAGTAAATAGGCTTTGGATATCTGCTAAATATGTTTGTTCGTATTTCTCAATTGCAGAACTTCTGCTTACTTGAGGCACGGCTCTAATTGAGTCAGACACCATATGATTAATAATGACCTCTCCCCAATTTTTAAGAAAAGGCAGCAATGCCTCCCAATCAATCGAAGCTACATACGGATCGTAAAGCAACAAATAACTTGCTCGACAATTCTTTGATATCTTGATGTTTTTCAGCAAGTCATTACCGTCTCCAACATATGAGTTGATGTGAAAATTTGACGTATTCACAGGAAGGCGCGTTTTGAGTATGTCAATTCTCTCAGAATCAATGTCATTTAAAATAAGATACGCTTTTTTGTTGGGGTACTTCTTCATGATGCTGGAAAGGTAATTAGCTACACGTATTGGGGTTCCAAATACTTCACTTCCAAAATTGTCTTGATAGACCCCACTATTACTCATACAATCAATGAAAATTATACTGTCGCATCCTTGATAATTTAGAAGTTTTTGTGCCCACTCCTTCACATAGCCTTCGATAAGCTCAAATTTTTTAATAGTGTGTGAACTAGCTACATCAGCGGTTATTTTTTGTTTTTCGCCTACCATAACTTACTCTGCATCCTCATCATCAGAATCATCACCTTCGCCTGGCGGGACAATTTGAAAATGTTTATTTATTTGGCGCTTACCTATCCAGCCACTAGCAGTGCCAATATCATCGTCTAACAAAACCTCAATCTTTGCCCAATAAGAAATTTCATCAACCACAACAAACGTCATCTCTGACTCAAGATAAAGTACTTTTTCTGCTACAACGTCTGGCTCTTCCCTCAGTATGCCTGCGCAGCCTGTTATTTGCATGGACGCGATAGAGATACTTAACATAACAATAATGGATGCAAGCCCTTTAAGAATTCTGTAGTAAACTGGATTTCTCTCTTTCCATTCTTCCATCGCCTGAAATAGTCTCTGCTGCCAATTATCTTCATCGGAAAGCACTTCAGCTACTATTTGCTGCATCTCTTCGCGCTCATCATAAGAAAGCTTTTTAGAAATATTTGCAAGTTCTGTTTCTGATATATCAGTTATTACACGGCGAAAATCTTCAAGGAAATTTTCATCAAAAATAGGCATTCTTCTATATGTGTCTGCTATCCCCTTCAATTGGGGGTGATGCACTTGCACTGCTTGAGCAATCGCAAAAAAATCAGTATCCTCAAACTGGGAAGCAACGAAGCTTAGATCTATTTGTCCTCGATTCCCGCGCACTGCCTGTGCTGCCACTTGAACCATGCGTGATGTTGCTTGCAAATCCATTCCTTCAAGTGCTTTGCCAAGACTTGAAACTATCTCATCAGTGTCGATATATTCATAAATGTTTTTCACTTCATTTTTCCTCTGTGGCTTGGGAGTAGAGGTGGAAGAGGTGGGTGACGATGGCGGATTCGTCACCTTTAAAGTTTACTCCGTAGGCTTGCTCGACTGCTCGGTCAAGAATCGCATGAACCTCTGACAGGTTGGGCGCAATCAAATTCGGCATACAAATTTTCTGCGCATACTTCTGCTCAAACATTGATAGTCACCTCTCATGCAGCCAATGGCATTATATCGCTTCATTCTTACAAATCCTCATCTCTGAGCTTGCGATTCGCATCTTCCATCAGAGCAAGATTGCGCACAGTCTGCATATCGCGTCCCTTAGCAATATCTCGCTTCGCCTTTGCAGTTGGCCTAGTGTAATTACTTCCGTGACTTTTCTTCTTGCCACTGCTGAACGCATCCGAAACTCCACTAAGTGCTGCAAGAACACACAAAATACCAAAGATAACGAATACACATTCCACCTGATCTCCTTAAAGTCAATTTCGCATACACGTCTTCGTATAAAACATGCCCACATGGCTACCCGAAAAGATCAGCCAACATCTCTTTATATTCGGGGTGTTTCTTACTGCACAAAGCATCAATAATATCTATCCATTGAGAAACCCGATTGCTAGAAATCTCATCTACCTCCCACGCATCACGCAAAATGCTCTCATCTGTGATTGAAATAATTTCAGCAATAGGCTCTACGCTAGTAGATATATTCATGATGACACGCGGAACTTCTCCGTAGTCTTTTAAAACGGTTCTTAATTCGCCTTGGCCGCCAGCAGAAAAATCATCTCTTATCGAGTGTGATACCACGCCATGACTGTATAAAAGCCACAACGTAAACCTCTCATATTTCTTTCTTGAATTGCTTAGCAATTCCGGGAAAAGAGCATATCCATTCGCCAGCAACGACGCCTTCTCTCCACCACTCAGTGTTCGCCAGAACCGAGTTTTCATTGGTGCGGCACTAGACGAATCTTCTTGCTTCAGGTCGCCAATCCACCACAAGCTCTCACCATCTCTAAGTTGACTCCTGTAGTGCTCGACAATTCTTTCAGTCGTGTTACCCGAGGTACGCAATTCGTCATATGTAGTATTCATTTTGTCGAAAATAGTTTCACCTTCAGGCAAATTCATCTCGATTTTGTATCGAGGATAATGGGTTACAACCACTTCTGACAGTACATCTTCATACGGTCGCGAACGAAATTCAATCGGGTCAATTAGTTTGCCAAATATTATAAATATTCGACTTACATCTTCAACTCGCGTCGATTCATTTACACTACCACCAAGTCCAATCCACCTATTATCTTTTGAACGCTTTACTTCAACGCCATAATGCTTTGCCGCAACAATATCGGGAAAACGTTGTCCTGATACTTTCTCAATCGTTTCCTCAAAAGCAGTACCTCGTGCCACAACATTAAGTGAATTAATCACATCGTCCTCAAGCTTTGTAGCGGTTCGACCCATATAATAATCTGGTCGAGCCTTTGCATCCTCATTCAAATATTCTGTCGCTCGAGAAACTAGGTCTTGAAACTCGCTTAATGCTGGCTCAACATTGGTGGAAATAATCATCTTTTCTCATCCTTAAAATACAAATCCCAATTCTTTTCAAGACGCTTCGCTATGTGATAACCGAGAAGCGGAGGAACTGCATTACCAATTAATTTATATGCGTTTGATGCTGATAAGCTCCGTTTATCTTCCTTCGGCAATATGACAAAATCAAAGTCGTCTGGAAATGTCTGAATTCTTGCACATTCTCTAACCGTTAAGCGCCTCTCTTCAAGACCGGCGTCCAATTCTTCATCAATTTTTCCTCCATTGTCTCTAGAAAGTCTTCGGAATTCTATATTTCCGTGATGCTCTGCACGAATAGTAGGTCCCAAGCCATCAATCTTAACCTCACTTTGCCCCTGCAAATGTCTACCGAGATATTTCGCCTTGGAATATTTCTGCTGAGCAAGATCACTGGAAAGGTGTGGCTCATCAAGCCCTGACAAAGCTTGTGACAGCCTTGTTGACGGCAACAATTTTCTACAGCCACCAGAACGCGAATGAGTTGCCGGAGGATAGGGATCGTACTTCAAGTTAATTATCTCTGAAGTCAACTCCTTCAGTGCTCTCTTATTAAGAAACGATTTGTTAAATCCAATAAATATAACTCTTTCCCTGTTTTGAGGCACTCCATAGTCAGCCGCATGCAGTACTCGAGCATCTACAACAAGATATCCATCATCGCCGATTGAGCGAAAATCATCTTCGATGATGGATTTTACATCATCCAAATTCGCCAGCCCCTTTACATTCTCTGCAATAAATATCTTTGGCCTTGTGATTGATATCACTTCACGCATCCACATATAAAGTTGTCCACGATTTTCTACACATGGCACTTCCGCATCAGACATGATGCCGTTATGACACTTGTCAGAATAAAGACCAAGCCTTTTGCCGGCAACAGAAAAATCTTGACAGGGAAACCCACCTGTTACAACATCAACGTTATTTGGAAATACTTTTTTCCCACCCTTGTGAGCCTTCACCAAGTCAACAATGCTATCAACCACATATTTTGCGCTTGCACCATTATGATTCTTTTTAAAATATGTCGACCATGCAATTTCAGCATCAGGTCTAATATCGTTTGCGAAAACTGTCTTAAATCGTGTTTTGGGCAGAGTTACCCACCCATGAGGCTCTTTATCAATCCAGTCAGGATACATATCTGTATTTACGGCTTCCCTGAAAGTAGCAAATCCGCCTTCAAATCCCAAGTCGAGACCTCCACAACCGGAAAAAAGCGAGAGCACTGACAATTGCTTTTTGCTAGATCGTTTTTTTACTGGATACTTTTCGTCCTGATCAACTACCCAATTCCTGCCGATTTTTTTTGCAGTTACTAACTTGCCACTCTCTGCTAATCTTCGGATTGTATCTGGGCTTTTATCATGACTCTTAGCATACTCTGAAAGGGAAACGAGCATCTTACCTCCTGATCAAAAACAAACAGACTATATTATGCACGATATCGTGAATAGGACACAAGTTATATTCGTATGAAATGCAGCGACAGTTTTCAATTGTCAACATTAGCAGTTGACACAGACATATCATGATGGTGCATCATTCGTGTCCTCTCGAGGGGCTGCGTGTGGGGTTGTGTTGTGCTGTATTTATTATAGAGCAGACAAAAGACGTTTGGACATGGGCAGGCTCCGCCGCTTTGTTTGTGTGAATTGCGTCGTCTGACAGAAGTATGGCACTATTGTGGGAACTATTTGACGCTTGCGAAATACAGGAGGCGCTTTATGCCGGTACATGACAATAGCCACAAATATGAAATCCCTAGAAAGATTGAGGCTCTGCTCACTAAGGATTTTTGTACTGAATTCTACTGTCAGCTTGAGTCTGCATTTCCTGCTACCGAGCTGTCTGCGCTTGATGGTATCGAGTGGGACAGCATTGAATGTTCCGAAGGGTGGGCAAAGGCGTTTGATGCCGCAAGTGATAAGTTGTGTCCAGAGCTTAAGGCTTACGTTCATTCTTTGCAGGAATACGACTGCGATATGTTTGCTGACAAAGTGACGTCAGTCCTTCGCGATTATGGCATTATTGGGGTTTAGTAGCTGCGTTTGGTGTTGATGGTCAGGCTCCGCCGCTGTTTTACTCTGCGTTTGCGGGGCAGTTTAAACTTTTTTAAAAAATGTTGACAGGTAACTGGGAAAAGAGTATGTTTGTTCGTATAGCAATTTGACCGCCAGATTGGAGAGGTCGTGACTGAATCTAAAACAAACATAAAACTCTTTGAAGGTAGAGATATTCGCCATGAATGGGATGAGCAGTCGGAAAAATGGTGGTTTTCAATTGTTGATGTCATTGCTGTTTTAACTGAACAACCCGACAGCTTAAGGGCAAGAAAGTACTGGAACAAATTAAAACAACGATTGCGTGAAGAGGGAAATGAGTTGGTGACAAATTGTCACCAACTGAAAATGGTTGCCGCAGATGGCAAAAGATATAAAACTGACGTTGCAGATACAGAACAGCTTTTGCGCATTATTCAATCAGTGCCCTCCCCCAAAGCAGAGCCATTTAAGCAGTGGCTTGCAAAAGTTGGCAGCGAGAGGCTAGACGAAGCTGTTGATCCAGAGTTATCCATTGATCGCGCCATTCGGGGTTATCGTCGCTTAGGCTATAGCGAAAACTGGATTAATCAACGGATAAAATCCATTGAAGTACGAAAAGCCCTGACAGACGAATGGGATCAGTCTGGCGTAAGGCAAGGTAAAGAGTATGCCCTTCTGACAGACTTAATGAGTAAAACATGGAGCGGCATGACCACGCGTGAATACAAAAATCACAAAGGGCTGAAAAAAGAAAACCTGCGTGACAACATGACAAATACAGAGCTTGTATTAAATATGCTTGCTGAAGTTGCCGCGACAGATATCTCCATAGAACGACAACCCACAGGTCTTGCAGAGAGTGCTGATGTTGCAGTAGAGGGAGCACAAGCTGCAAAGGTTGCTCGCGAACAAATTGAAAGTAGTACTGGGAAGCCTATCGTGAGCTCATTAAATGCTAAGAACTTGCGGCAAATCTCTGATGTGCAAGGCAACGAGGCAACGCAAGCACTGACTAATCTTCGCAAGCAGGCTGTGGATAGCGGAGCTGCTGATATGACACTTGATGAAATCAATGCAGAGATTGCTGCAGCGCGCAGAGAAACGGACTGATGATGATTTAGGCGAAGAGCAATAGGTTAAACCCCTGGAATTCCAGGGGTTTAGTTTTGTACTGCATTAATGGTCAGGCTCCGCCGCCGCTGGAGGGGTAAAGATTATTGCAAGTGAGCGTGCTTGCCTGTCAGCAGTGGGCTCGTTTTCTTTGTAAGGCTGTGCCACCTCACGAATCTTTAGCGACAAGTCTTTTAGCTCATCAAGATTTGCGTAAATGGAAGTCACGCTGAAACCAGAACCATCATTGAGCAAATCGATGTTTTCTCTGGCCGAATAAGCATGGAACTCTTTGAGCAAGCCCATAGAAAACTGCTGGAACAACTTGAAGTAAGCCTCGCCAGAGTTTTCTTCAATCATCTTTTCAAAATTTGCCTCGAAGTCAATCGCAAGCGCGTAAGTCTTTTCTGTAACATTTCTGACTTTTCTCGTTTCAACGACCTTCAAAATCTTGTCGTCAGTCATCTTTTTCAGATGCCGGTACAGTGTTGCCTGCGCGATATTTGGGTACTTCTGCGCCAGAGCCTTTGCCGTTGCCCTACCCTGCTCACTGACCTCTAAGATAATGCTGTTCTTTATGGGATTGGTCAGGCTCTCCAACAGTTTTTCACTGCTTACGTCGGTGCCGGTTCTGTCAGCCTTTTTATTAGTCATTGCTCAAAATCCAATCTGCCATGTCTGCGATTACATAGTCTTCTACAGGGCGCTCGACCTTGAATTCTTTCATCACCTTCATAATGTTGTCCGTCAAAGCAGGCATAAAGGTATGATTCAGGCCGTCGTAGAGCTTAAAGCTCGCATTGGGATTATCTGCCAGCAACTCTTTATACAGATTAAAATCGCGCTGGGTCGAGACCTGCAAATCTTTGTCCCCGTGCATGATAAGAATCGGCTTCGTGCTGTTGCGCAAGTATTCATGCATGGGCCACTCCCCCATATCCTTCAGGTAATAAACAGAGGTACCGCCCAGGAAAGGAGTCTCTATTGCTTGTGCGTCAGTTAGGTCGTAAATGTTTTCGAATTTTTTCAGAACTTTGTCCACTTGCCACTTAAGGATTGCCCTTTTAATGCCCGTGAGTGCGTCCAAAGCCAGCTTTTGTTGGTCCTTGACAAGGTCTTCCATTTTACGAGGCGAGCCTGCCAGCATGACAAGCCCAGCAAAGCTGCCGTCTGCCGTGGCGTCAATACGCGGGGCCAGCACGCCGCCCAGACTGTGCCCAACAACATAGATTTGTTCCGAGTTGATTCGCGGGTCGACTTTCAGCAGGTTGGCGGCTCGCACGGCGTCCTCTATGACCTCTTCCATTACCGTAAGTCTGCGGCCGAAATGTTTGCGCATCTTCTTGCCATGCGCGTAGTTTCGCTTATCATAGCGAATCGATGCGACCCCACGCTGTGCGAGACCATGCGCGATGTCCCTAAAAGGCTTGATTTTGCGGATAGTCTCATCTTTGTCTGTGGCGCCAGACCCTTGGACTAGCACCACTGCTGGGTATGTGCCCGTAGCTGTATTGGCGGCTGTAATTGTCGGAATAGTGAGGAGTCCGTCCAGCGGATAGTCAGTGCCCTTGCCTACAACAATTTTCTCTTCAATCATGATATTCCCTATCTTTGCTTGTTGTTAGTGTATGTTTCTGGCGGTCTTCGTTATCACAATAGTTATATTATCGCTTTGATAATATAACCGCAAGAGGGAATATTGCAAAAGCCCAACTGTCGCAAAATTTGCAACGGTTGGATATTAATAAGGCTACACTTTCTTTTTATGGAAGGCAGAGGGGGTTAGGCGGTAAGCTTCCTTCTTGTCCATCTTTGTAACGTACCTTGTAGCTATACGCTGATTGCAGTCAGGACAAAACAGGGCACCGTGGTACTGTGAAAAGTCGATTGTTCCTTCAACGATTCTGTCGTTGTACATTTTCACGAGGTTACTGTTGCCGACCTTCTGATAAGTCGCGATAGGACACTTACAGTAGGCACAACTTATCTTCGAGATATGGCTACCACGTATTTTTCTGCAGTTTGGATTTTTATAGATTTTCCTGTCAGACAATGACTCTCTCCCATCGCTACCTTATTATAGTAACAGGGGCAGAAAGATATCTACGGAAAGGAATACTGTGCTTTTCACCTACAACCTTAGTGCGCAGCGGGAAGACTTCTACGACATTACGGTACAGGTTCGTGATGCGGTTGCGCAAAGCGGCACAAACAGCGGTGTTGCCATAGTCTTTTGCCCGCATACCACAGCAGGTATTACCATCAACGAAAATGCTGACCCTGATGTAGTGCCTGATTTGCTGCTGGGACTAGAGAAAGCTTTTCCCGACCGTCCAGAGTTTCGTCACGCAGAGGGCAATAGCGCAGCCCACCTGAAGGCATCAGCCATAGGCTCTAGTGAAACAATCATTATTGAAGATGGCAGGCTGCTGCTAGGCACCTGGCAAGGAATTTACTTTTGCGAGTTTGACCCACCCAGAAGCCGTCGCTTCTATGTGAAAATATCGAAATCATAAACGCACGCGCTTAAGGTGATGGATGCACTCCCCGCTTATTTTGCCATATTGACAATTAGCTGGCATAAGAGTATGTTTGTTCGTATATCTATGTGTCAGGGGGACGTATAACCTGACACGGAGGAGCCTGACCGGCACTACCCGCGTTTGCCAAAGAAGCGCGCGGCTGCAAACAGTGTGTCAGGAGAACCGTCCCCCTGTCTAGGCTTACCGGTAGCAGCACTTTGCTGCTGCTCTGTGCTTGCAGGAGTATGCCCTTCTATCAGGCACATGAAATCTATCAACCCTAAATCAGGGTCAGGTACCATACGAACTTCTTTGCCCGTATCTGCCTTGATACTCGCTGCCATATTTACCCCAGCAGCAGTGACAATCTCGTAACTCTCATCATTGATGGCAAACAAAAACGAGTGCTGCTTGCTTGCCGTAACGTAGTTACGCAGTCTGCGGTCAATCTCGATTTTTCGCGTCATCGGTGAGAGGCGACGTCCTTCCCCTTCACAGTGCGGGCAAGCCTCACTAATCAGCTGGAACAATCCATCAGAAGTATTCTTGCGCGTAATCTCGACCAGGCCTAAACTATCTAACCCAACCAGCTTTGTCCTGGTTCTATCACGGGCAAGCAATTCCCGCAAAGCCTCTAACAATGCTTCTTTGCTGGCCTCTTTCTCCAAATCAATGAAATCAATAATGATAATGCCGCCCAAATCACGCAGGCGCAGCTGGCGGACAGCTTCTTCTGCCGCCTCAAGGTTTACCTTTAACAGCGTTTCTTCTAAAGTAGTTTTGCCAACAAAGCTACCCGTGTTCACATCAATCGTAATCAGGGCTTCTGTCTTGTCAATAACGATAGAGCCACCGCTAGGCAAAGGCACCTCACGCTTCAATGCAAGCGCAATCGCGTCTTCTATGCCATGCCTGTTAAACAACGGCTCACCCTTGCTGCGGTGCAGATTAACCCGCTTTAGCAGCTCAGGGGCAGCGCGCTTCATAAAGCCGACGACCTTGTCATATATCTGCTTATTATCAATAGTCAGGCTGGCAAAGTCTGCAGAAAAAGTATCGCGGACACAGCGCATAGCAAGGTCGATTTCTGTGTACAAAATATCTGGCGATATGACCTCGATACTCTGGCGTTTAACGCGCTTCCACACACGCGTCAAAAAGTCGATGTCTGCCAAGATATCTTCAGGCGTTGCTTCTTTTGCCGCAGTTCTTGCGATTGCGCCTAAACCTTCTGGCAGATTCTGCTCCATCATGCTAAGCAAATGCTCGCGGTGTTCTGGTGCGATTTTTTTAGATACTGCGCGGCGCTTAGAATAAGGCATGAACACCAAGAAACGTCCCGGTATGGACAGTTCCATCGATACACGAGCACCCTTTGTACCCATCGCGTCCTTGATAACTTGCACCATGACAGACTGCCCGACCTTCAAGTAATTAGCAATCTGACGCTTGCCGGCAACCTTGCCCATGCTAGCCAAAGGAACAGGTCCGTCGGCTGAAGAGGGCTGGTCAAACTCCTCCCCTGGCTGTTCAATATAGAGGTCGTCGACATATAGATAGGCGTTCTTTTCAAGCCCAATGTCGACAAAGGCCGCCTGCATGCCCGGCAGCACGTCGGTGACTTTGCCCAGGTAAATATTGCCGACAACGCTGCGTTTCGCGCGCTCGACATACAGCTCGACCAGCTGCTTATTTTCACAAATTGCAACGCGGACTTCACTATGGTCTTGCGAGATGAGCATCTCGCGGGTTATTGACGCCGTCATCGCTCCACGCTCCCTTCGGCGTGTCCCTAACGCTCCCTGTCAGGAAGGCGTCGCACTAATGAAGCGGCGGCGTGAAACGTGAGCGGTTAAGCTAAAGCGGTGGGCGCAATTCTCCGTCTGCATCTTCGCAATAAAGAGCAATGCGGTCCATCGTCAGCAGTCCATCATTCCAGCTACTTCCTGTGCCACACAAACCTGTACTACTAAAGAAGGGATCGGGAAGGTTTGCGGCTTGCCACAGTGCGCGGAGTAAAGCGTCGGGGCGCAATGACCCCTGATTGGAGATTCGCAGCGTCAACGTCATCTGAACTGTTGACCCCTTTTTCACCACCGTGATGTCGTTCGGGACATGCGTGGCCGAATCAAAAACT
>Ga0123355_10013809_pt1 | contig 12587 bp, 11 predicted proteins | sample TergutEmb28metaG_3_FD_89872 | JGI IMG/M metagenome (GOLD analysis project Ga0123355, IMG submission 89872) | Embiratermes neotenicus P1 segment gut microbial communities from Petit-Saut dam, French Guiana - Emb289 P1 | ecosystem: Host-associated > Arthropoda: Insects > Digestive system > Gut ...
GCTTGAACTGCGCGAACGCTGCCGTTGACGAGGGTATTTATCGCCGCAGAAGAGCCGGTTGGGGTGGTCGCCCACTCGATTCGCGTGGGTGAAATGGCGTGTCCGTCGCGGTTAATGGTGACGTTACGCACAGTTGAAACGGTCTGGTTGCGACTGCCATCGGCGTTGACACGATTTCCGATGAATTCGACGCGATATGCGCCCATTCCGGCGTTGTGCGGTATATGTAGATAGACGTTTCCGCTCGCACTGGTTGTGCCATAGATTGCCGCCCAAGCACGAAGTGTTCCGCCTGCGCCGCTGCCTTGACGTGCGATGAGGAGCAGTCGCTGTACGTTGTTTGTGGTCGCGGCAACGTTGAACGAACCGCCTGCATTGAGGCGAACTGTCGAGTTATTTGCCGGACGAGTAGGGGAAATTGAGGCAGCGGATGTGCTGTTTGCCGCAAAATTCGCCTCTTCGCGAGCCAGCATTTCGTAGAAATCGGCGGGTTTTGTGCATTCGCCGGTGCGCAGCTCGGGGTCGAGGTAGAAATATTCGTTAGTCCATGGACACATGATCCACTCGCCGATTCCGGGACGGAGATTGCCTATTTCGCCGAGTTCGAGGAGAAATACTTCGCCGCCGAAATCCGGGTCAAGCGGAGTGCGGTCGGGCTCTCGTTCAAATCCCAGCATGGCAAATGAACTGAAAAGCATGACCGCCGTCAACAGCAGAGCGAGACATCGATGTTTATTAGATTGCATGGCGTTTAATGCGTTGACAAAAACGTCTTTCTTTCTTTCTTTCTTTCTTTCTTTCTTTCTTTCATGATAATTTTACCTTTCTTTGACATGGTATGGATTTTACTGTATTTAGTGTAGCATATTTTGAAGGCTTTTGTCAAGAGATTTTTGAAATTCAAAATCCGCTTGACTTTTGGCTCGAAAATCGTTATACTTAATGTATGTACAAAATTGCACTTACCGGTCCAATCGGCGCAGGCAAAGGATATATATGCGGCTTGATTGGTAACATTTGCATAGAGCGTGGCATTAACTTTCAGAGCATCGACACGGATAAAGTCGTGCATGAGCTTTATCGCACGGACAAACGGCTCATGACTGATTTGGCGGAAGCTTTTGGCAATGATGTTGTCGCTTCTGATGGTACAATTGACCGCGAAAAGTTGATGACTTTGGTCATGAATGACTCGGAGAAGTTAATTTTGCTCAATTCTATCGTCCATGCACGAGTCATCGAGGAGTGTGTCGCATGGCTCGACGTACAGCGTCAGAATGGCACTGATATCGCTCTTGTCGAGATTCCGCTGCTTGCTGAAAGCGGAGCGTCGTACCTGTTCGACTCAGTCGTTGCTGTTAGTGCCGAGAGGGAAGTGCGCTTAAAACGTGCTATAGAACGCGGATTGCCGCCCTGGAAAGTCGAACTCGTTATGAGCAGGCAGCTCAACGATGATGGTTACACTGCGCTGAGTGACTATGTAATTCGAAACGGAGAAGGCGACGATTTAGCTTTGCAATTGTCCGCTCTTCTTCACAAAATAATAGAAATTCCCGGTGCAGCTATTGAATAAAATCACAAAATTTTGCCTCGTTCTCGTTCTGGTCGCTGCGCTCGTAGTGTTGGGAGTCTATGGTTATAACCGCGTCCATCGTGAGATAGACTATCGCAGGCATCCGCTGCATTTTTCGGAGTATGTCATGGAGGCAGCACGAGACCATGACATTGCGCCGGAGCGAATCTTCGCTGTCATCCTCGCCGAGAGCGGATTCAACCCTCAAGCAGTTTCCCGGGCAGGCGCACGAGGCTTGATGCAAATCATGCCCTCAACATTTACCTGGCTTGTCGAGCTGCGAGGTATGAACTACACCGAAGAAGACTTGTTCAATCCGCGCATCAACATTGATTTTGGCGCATATTATCTGCGCAGGCAATACAATACGCTGGGAAACTGGGATCACGCACACATGGCGTACAACGCCGGGATTGGAACTGTGCAGGGCTGGCTGCGGAACGAAAATATAGCCCCTGATGGCGTGATAATCCACAATCAAATTCCTTTTGGCGAAACTAGAAGATATATTTACAAAGTGAACAATGCTATCCGCGAGTATCGACGATTATACTTCATGGACAGCTAAACATACTATAATTAAACAGGAGCAATATCATGGACAACTTACTCTACAAGCCGCAAAAAGCGCACGATATCTTTACAGAAGAGCAACACAAAGCAGCTACACATTACGCTGCACGATATGCTGCTTTTATCAACAAAGCCAAAACTGAGCGTCGTGCGGTCAACGAATCTATCAAACGTGCAAACGCAGCAGGATTTGCACCATATAAATTCGGCGATAAATTGCAAATTGGCGGCAAATATTACTATAACAATCGTGGTAAAGCGTTGTATCTGTTTACTGTGGGAACAGAAAATCCCGAAAATGGCGCACGTATCACCGCCGCGCATAATGATGTTCCTCGTATCGATCTCAAGCCTCGTCCTCTGTACGAAGAAGACGGAATCGGTTACTTCAAGACGCAGTATTACGGCGGAATCAAGAAGTATCAATGGATGGCGCTCCCTCTCGCTTTGCATGGTGTAATTGTAAAAGCTAATGGTGAGTCAGTCGATGTCTGCATTGGTGAAGATGAGAGTGATCCGGTATTCTATATGACCGATTTGCTGCCTCATTTGGGTGCAAATCAGAGTCAAAAAACTCTCGGTAGCGCGTTCCCCGCTGAAAGTCTCAACGTTATCGTCGGCACATTGCCGGATGCTGATGCAGGCGAAGACAAGGTCAAAACTGCAATAATGAAACTACTCAACGAGAAGTACGGCATCATCGAAGCCGACTTCATTTCTGCCGAACTCAGTCTGGTTCCGGCGCAAAAAGCGCGTGATATCGGCTTGGACCGCAGCTTGCTTGGCGGTTACGGTCATGATGATTTGGTATGTACATATCCGATTCTCACCGCTCTGCTCGACTGCCAAGACAATATAAAAACAAAAATCGCCGTCCTTTCCGATAAAGAAGAGACGGGAAGTAATGGCAATACGGGAATGCAGTGCAGTGCGCTGCTCGATATCATGGCAGAAATAGCTGCCGTTCACGGAGCAAACCTGAGCGCGATGAAAGCGGCATCCAAAGCCCTTTCTGCAGATGTAAATGCAGCGTATGACCCAGTCTATGCCGACGTTTACGACAAGCGCAACAGCTGCTTTTTGCATGGCGGAGTCGTACTGACAAAATACACAGGCTCTGGCGGAAAAGGCGGTACGAGTGACGCTTCTGCCGAGTTCATGGGCTACGTACGCAACCTCTTTGATAAAGCCGGAATCTTGTGGCAAACGGGTACGCTCGGCAAAGTGGACCAAGGCGGCGGTGGAACTGTGGCGAAATTCATCGCAGAGCTCAATATCGACACGGTTGACATCGGCGTCCCTGTGCTGTCCATGCACGCTCCGTTTGAGTGTATCGCAAAAACTGACTTGTACATGACGTATCTTGCGTTGTCTGCATTCATGGTGTAATAATGGCAGACAAAACTAATACGAAAATTGCCGTAATAGGCACGGGGAGTTGGGGTACAGCTTTAGCTCAAGTGTTAGCGGACAATGGTCACGCTCCCATTTTGTACGGAATTGACCCCAGTGAAGTATGCGACATTAACGATTGTTGTCGCAACAGCAAATACTTCGGCGAAGTGGAACTTTCCTCCACTATCAAAGCTACAACAGACCTAGCTGAAGCGGTGAGCGGCGCAGCTGCAGTTGTTTTCGCCGCACCATCGAAATTCGTCTATCAAGAAACATGCAATTTTGCGCCTTTTCTCGCGCCCAATGCCATCATAGTCAACACTGCTAAGGGATTCGACCGCGAACATGGCTGTAGACTCAGCGACGCGATCAGGTTATCACTTAGCGAAGTGGGCAGGGAAGCACCAATTGCTTCACTCCTCGGACCGAGTCATGCCGAGGAGGTGATTCGTCGTATGAAGACCTCAATCTCGGTAGCTTCGACTGATATCAAGAGTGCGAAAATCGTGCAGAATCTTTTCTCCAATGACTACTTGCGTATTTATGTGACTGACGACGAAATCGGTGCCGAATATGGTGCAGCGGTCAAAAATGTCATCGCCATCTCTGCGGGCATTGCCGACGGGCAAGGCTATGGCGACAATGCCAAAGCTGCCCTCGTCACACGCGGACTCTCCGAAATGATGCGCTACGGATGCGCTAAGGGTGCTAATAAGGACACATTTTTCGGGCTGAGCGGATTGGGTGACTTGGTCGTCACGTGCTTCAGTCCTCATTCTCGCAATTATCGAGCAGGACTGGAAATCGGTCGTGCAGATTGCGCCAAACAATGGCTCGAATCATGCCAAGGGACAATTGAAGGAGTTGAGTCATGTCGTGCAATTGTCCATGATTTGCAGCAGTACGATTTTGAAATGCCGCTTGTGCAGTCTCTCTATCGCGTACTTTTCGAAAACAGTCCGCCTTCTCATGAAATCACAACTTTACTTGAGCGTAAGCTCAGAAGTGAGTAGATCAAATATTTTCATGAAAAGGCTTGACACATTGTTTGAAATATGTTATACTGTCTCGGTGCACTTTGCACCGAATAATGGGATATCGCCAAGCCGGTAAGGCACCAGACTTTGACTCTGGCATTCGTAGGTTCGAGTCCTGCTATCCCAGCCACCCATAAAGCCCGTAACCGCAATGGTTGCGGGCTTTATGTTATTTAATCATAATTAATTTTGGTTAGAAATCAGATACTTTTTTAAAAATTTCCGAATCATGTAAGCAAGTACATATGTGACGAGTTGTCAATAATCGGAGAATTTTTTTGAAAAATTTTGAAAAAACATTGGAAATTTTGTCGAAAATGAGTTATAATAGTGTTGAGAAAATATTCTTGGAACGGAGCAAGCAATATAAAGGGAAATGACAATGAAATACTTAGCACGAACTCACCAAACGTCGGATAAAGTTCAAACAATAATTGAGCATGCTACAAATGTCGCAAATTTAGCTAAAACGAACGGACACACGTGGGGTGGTGATTTTGCATATGCTTGCGGACTTGCCCATGATATTGGTAAGTACTCTGAAGAATTCCAAAAACGCATAGGCGGAGGAAGCTTGAAAGTCGATCATGCAACAGCCGGGGGACAATTCTTTGCGCAAAAGTATGACACTATAGGCTTATTTGCTGCCTATATTATCATGGGTCACCATGGCGGCTTGCCTAACGGCGGAAGCCAAACCCAGTCCACGCAGGATGAGCCTACTTTGCACGGTAGATTAAAGAGAGCAATACCTGATTATAGTAAATTTCAAAATGAATTGTCCATTCCGAAACTCGTTTCTCCCACTATATGCAAAAATAAGTTTGATGTTTCATTTTTTATACGAATGATTTTCTCCGCGTTAGTGGATGCAGACTGGACAGACGCTGAAACCTTTGCTAATGACGGCGTGAAAAGCCGAGGCGGCTTTTCGACAATGTCAGAGTTGAATGAAAAACTGTCCAAACACATTGAACGCTTCATAAATCCGGATACAACACCAAGCGAACTTAATCAAAAGCGGACAGACTTGCTGAAAAATTGTCTTGATGTCGCAGAATCATCTGCCGGCATGTTCACCTTGACAGCACCTACCGGAAGCGGAAAAACCATATCAAGTCTTGCTTTTGCACTAAAACACGCCAAACTGCAAGACAAGCGACGTGTTATTTATGTCGCACCATACAACACTATAATCGATCAAAACGTGGCGGAGTATGCTAAAATTTTGGGTGAGGAAAATGTGCTTTGTCATAGCGGGAACACTATGTATGAAAACCAAGATGAAGTGGATGAAAACAAGCGCAATTCAATCGAAAACTGGAACTTTCCGGTTATAGCCACAAGTAATGTTCAATTCTTCGAATCATTATTTTCAAACAAAACAGGCAAATGCCGCAAATTGCACAATATCGCAGGCAGCGTGATAATCTTTGACGAAGCGCAGATGATTCCGTTGCCGTATTTACTTCCTTGTATAAAGGCTATAAAAACGCTAGCAGATGGATATGGCTGTACTATTGTGCTATCAACAGCGACACAGTCTTCCCTCGACGAGTATTTCGATAACCAAATTACTAAAATTGTAAAAGACCCCATCGAATTACATAATTTTTTTCGCAGAACGAATTTTATGCATCTTGAGCAGCCGTTAAGTGACGATGAGCTTGCGGAGACAATGCTTTCACATAAACAAGTGCTATGCATTGTCAACACAAGGCGACAGGCACAACAGATATATGAAATAATATCCTCTCGTCAATCAAGTAGTGTTTTTCATTTGTCTACAACTATGCACCAAAAACATCGCAAAGAAGTGCTAGCAGAGATTCGCAATAGACTCACGTCCGAAGAGAAGTGCGTTGTCATCAGCACCAGTCTCGTGGAAGCCGGAGTTGACTTCGACTTTGAAGTTGTGTATAGGCAAGAAGCGGGGCTTGACAGCATTATTCAAGCAGCTGGCCGATGCAACAGAGAGGGTAAGAGAGAGCGATGTGCCTCGAATGTATATGTTTTCAAATCCGGCGAACATAAGTCTCCGCGCTTAATTGAGCCGAATATAACTGCTTTTAAGCAAATATCCAAAAGGCATGAAGATATAGCAAGTCTTGAAGCTATCAAGGAATACTTCGAGCAGTTATATTATAACATTGGCGATGGGCGATTGGATGCAAAGAATATCTTAGAAATGTTGGAGAAAAACTTTCCGTCAATCCCTTTCGCAGATGTTAATAACGCTTTCAAAATTATTGATGGCTCTACACAACAAACGGTGTATTGTTTGTTCGATGTACCCGACTTGGAAGCACAATTGCGCTCCGGTATACGGAATCGAGAACTTTTCCGAAAAATCGCAGAATACGGCGTAAATTTATACGATAGCGACATCAAAAAATTAAACGAAATCGGCGCAATTGATAAAGTAGGATTTGACGAAGATATACTGCTGATAACCAAAGCCTATTACAAAGACGCAATTGGCGTTGATTTGTCTCCCATCGGGGGACAAGCACTGATATTATAGAAGGAGAAATATTATGCACAAAGTTGAAGTATGGGGTGATTATGCGTGTTTTACTCGCCCCGAGCTAAAAGTTGAGCGAGTTAGCTATGATGTAATGACTCCAAGTGCAGCACGAGGTATACTCGAGGCTGTATTTTGGAAGCCTGCTATTAAGTATAAAATACTTGAAATTGCGGTGTGCGAGCCTATTGTGTTCGAAAACATTCGGCGAAACGAGGTGAACCACATTGCTCGTTCGACCACCCCTCTCATCGCAACAGAAGAGCGGGCACAGCGGGCGGCGATGGTTTTGCGAAATGTTCGATATGTCATCACCGCGCGGTTTGATATAACTGACCAAGCAGGACCAGGCGATAACGAAGGCAAATTCGCCGATATTATTCGAAGACGACTGGAAAAGGGACAGAATTTTCACACTCCTTACTTCGGAACTCGAGAATTCCCAGCTAATATTCGCGCAGTTACTGATGAAACCATGCCGATGCCCATCAATGAGACACGTGACCTTGGTCTGATGCTGTACGATATGGACTACATAACAGAAAAAGACCAAAACGGCGAAACAATAGTGAAAGAATTTCTGCCGAAATACTTTCGTGCTCAAATGAACCAAGGAGTGATAGACTTGCGGAATGTGGAGGTGTTGCGATGATACTTTCATCATTGGTCAAGAGATACGAAGACAGGAGCGAAGTGCCTCTTGGATGGGAAAAGCGGAGTGCTTCGTATGCAATAGTCTTGGATGAGTCGGGTCGACTAATTAGTATTGATTCGCAAGAATATGTTAGCGAAAAAACAAAAAAAATGATAAAACCCACTTTGATATTGCCAACTGTCGGGAAAGGTCGCTCGGGCAAAAATGCATATGAAACTGCATTTTTCTTGTGTGATAACGCTGACTATATGCTGGGATTAGACCCCCGCAAATTCGAATCGTCGAAAAAGTTGCACTTATCACTTTTAGACAATGTAGATACTCCACAATCCTGCGCGCTAAAGGCATATTTCGAAAACGGAATTCCTACTGTTCCCGAAGAATATCAAGAAAACGTCGACACAGCTGCCAATTACATTTTTTCCGTGAATAACAAAGTGAAAGGGCGAGTTGATTATAACGACTGCGATGCGGAAATACGCGAGGCATGGAATATCACGCAAGTAAACGAAGGTGGTGACACTATATGCCTTGTTACCGGGAAGCAGGATGCGATAATAAAGCTGCATAGCAAGGTCAGTTTACCCGGATTGACTATGGGTGGACAGCCCCTTATTGCGATGAACGACCAAACCAGTTTCCGCTCTTATGGCGCAAGAACGGATGCCCCGCCTGCGTTTATCGGTCAATACGCCTCGACGGCATATACGAGTGCACTGAACGACCTATTGAAAAGTGACGATAATAGTGTGAAAATCGGCAATGATAGAGCGGTTTTTTGGGCAGATTCCGGCGGAGATGCCGCCGAGGAAGTGGTTGCATGTTTGTTTGAAGCAAAAATTTCTGATGAAGCTGGCGAGGGAGATTTAACCGAAGTAATGCAACGCATATCTCGAGGTGATATTGCTTCTGATATTAACCTGCCATTCTATCTACTCTGTTTATCCCCAAACGCGGCGCGGATTAGTGTGCGATTCTTTCACGTCAGCACTTTCGGCGAGATTATTGGGAACATTCGGGAGCACTATGAGCGCCTGGTCGTCGTAAGTGACGGCAGAACAAAGTTTGAGTTTATGCCAATATGGCTTCTTCTTTCTGAAACAACCATCAAAAAATCAGCAAGTGATGCGCATCCTTTATTGGGAGGACAGCTTTTGCGTGCTGTCATTACCAATTCTCGCTATCCGCAAACTCTGTATAATTCCATTATCGGCAGAGTGCGCGCAGGCGAGGAAATAAATCGTGTTAAGGCTGCTATTATAAAGGCAGTTCTAATAAAAAATTACAGTGAAAGCGAGGTGACCACTATGGCACTTAACGAGCAAACCATGGACAGAGCGTATGTGTTGGGACGACTGTTTTCTGTACTTGAGCAATTACAAGGACGAGCCAACGGCACGGCTACCATTCGTCAGCGTTATTTCAGCAGTGCTTCAGCCAATCCGAAACTGACATTTCCGGTGCTTTTGAATTTGTCAATGCATCATGCGGCAAAGTTGGACAATGCGACTTATTTTGAGAAGCAAAAAGGCGAATTATTGGAAAAACTAGATGTTGAAAACACGCCATTTCCGGCGATTCTTAGTCTTGAAGAGCAAGGAAAGTTTATTCTGGGATATTATCATCAAACACAAGCCCATTTTGCAGGCAAAAATGCGAAAAATCAAACAAATCAAGAAGACGAGGAGAATTTGACAGATGCATAATAACTACGAAAAGGCAATTGCTAACCGATATGAGTTTGTGCTGCTGTATGATGTGGAAAACGGCAATCCAAACGGTGACCCCGACGCGGGCAACATGCCCCGAATTGACCCCGAGACGGGACATGGCATTGTTACGGATGTATGCATTAAACGCAAAATCCGTAATTGCGTACTGGCGCGCCATGATGGCGAGCAAGGGTTTGACATTTACGTTCGTCAAGATGCGGTTTTGAACATTCAAGACAAGGTTGGCTTGGATGCTATTGAGGGAGTAGACAAAAAAGAGAAGAAAAAGCGTAGTGTTAATTTTAGGGAAACTATGTGTAATACGTTTTTTGATGTTAGAGCTTTTGGTGCAGTAATGACGACTGCAGCAAGCGACAAAACATTGTTAAATAGTGCCGGACAAGTACGTGGACCTGTTCAACTTGCGTTTGGAAAAAGCATTGAACCAATTATGCCTCGAGAAATAACTATTACTCGTGTTGCTGTAACAAAAGATGACGAAAAAAGCGGTGCCATGGGTCGCAAAGCCGTCATCCCCTATGCCTTGTATCGTCAAGAAGGCTACATATCCGCTAACCTTGCACGCACTGTGACAGGATTTTCAAACGATGACTTGGAGATATTGTGGCAAGCCTTGATTCACATGTTCGATGACGACCGCAGCGCCGCCCGAGGCAAGATGGCCCTGCGGGAACTGGTCATCTTCAAACATGAATCTGTTCACGGAAATGCACCTGCACATAAACTATTTGAACGCGTGAGTGTACAGCGCAAGTCAGACGTTCCATGCGCTCGGAGTTATGCAGATTATGCTTTGGACATTAATGACAATAATTTGCCGGAAGGCGTAGAAATCATACGTAAATATCGTGACGATGCGTGAGCAAGATTATTTGTTAATATCAGGGCTGCAGCACTTTGTGTACTGCAAGCGACAATGGGCCCTAATCCATATCGAGGCGCAATGGAGCGAGAACTATCTCACTACAGCGGGGCAGCAAATGCACAAACGTGCTCATAATGCTGCTCTCACTGAAAAGCGCGGTGACTTGATTGTCACGCGTGATATGGCTATTGTTTCTCACTCGTTGAAAGCAAGAGGGAAGTGTGATGTTGTGGAATTTGTGCGTGACGATGGTGGCGTTACACTATTCGGGCGAGAGGGCTTGTGGCTACCCGTGCCGGTAGAATACAAACGCGGCAAGCCAAAAGTTCACGACGCTGACCGTTTGCAGCTCTGCGCGCAAGCCATTTGTCTTGAAGAAATGCTGGCAGCTCCGCCAATTGAACAAGCTTTTTTGTACTATGGCGAGACAAAACGTCGTGAAGCAGTGCATTTAACTGCCGACTTGCGTGACACAGTTCGTGATATGTTCGAGCAAATGCAGGACTATCACTCAAGAGGTCATACGCCTCGTGTCAAAGCAAACTCTGGCTGTTCAGCGTGCTCGTTGAGTAGTATTTGCTTGCCGAAAATGCCTGCAGTGCAAAGCGTTTCGTCTTATATCAAACGGGCATTGGAGGATAATGACTATGCGTAAGTTGCTAAATGTGCTTTATGTGACGTTGCCCGATGCCTTTCTCAGTCTTGACGGAGAAAATGTGGTAGTACGCAATGAAAATGAAACCCTTTTGCGAGTGCCGATACACAACCTTGAAGGTATTGTCACTTTTGGTTACACCGGAGCCAGCCCTGCACTAATGCGAAAATGCGCTGAATGCGGCGTCGCGCTGACATTTTGCTCGCCAAGCGGACGATTTCTCGCAGATGTGAGAGGGGAAGTGCAGGGAAATGTGCTTTTGCGGCGAACTCAATATCGAGTTGCAGACTGTTCAGTTGCCGGACTTGCCATAGCAAAAAATATGTTGATTGGCAAACTGCACAATGGTCGCTGGGTGTTGGAACGAGCCACTCGCGACTACGCTATGCGGCTTGATGTTGAAAGAATCAAGCACATGGCAACGTTGATTGCCGAATCCATAAATAAAATCGAGACAGCAAAGTCCGTGGAAAGTTTGATCGGCATAGAAGGTGAAGCGGCGAGCATATATTTTGCGGTTTTTGATGAGTTGATTTTGCAGAATAAAAGCGACTTTCAATTCAACGACCGGAATCGTCGCCCGCCTACGGACAATGTCAATGCAATGCTGTCATTCGTGTACACATTGCTATCACATGATTGTGCAGCAGCATTGTCGGCGGTTGGGCTTGACCCATTCGTAGGCTATTTGCATAAAGACCGACCTGGTCGCCGCTCTCTTGCGCTTGATTTAATGGAAGAGTTGCGCGCACCCTTGGCAGATCGCTTTGTGTTGACGATGATTAACAATCGCCAAGTGAGTAAAAGTGATTTTGACCAAATGGAAAACGGCGCAGTGCTAATGAAAGACGACACGCGAAAAGCCATCTTGAAGGCATGGCAAGAACGGAAACAAGAACAGATTACCCATCCCTTTTTGCGAGAGAAGATTCAGTGGGGGTTGGTTTGCCATGTGCAAGCACTGTTGTTGGCTCGACATTTGCGCGGTGATTTAGACGAATATCCGCCGTTTTTATGGAAGTGAGGGGATATGCTCGTAATAATAACATACGATGTAAACACTGAAACTTCTCAAGGGCGCTCTCGACTCCGCAAAGTCGCAAAAGTGTGCCAAAACTATGGTCAGCGTGTGCAAAACTCTGTTTTCGAGTGTGAAATTGATTCTAGCCAATTTTTGATTGTAAAAAGCCTGTTGCTTGAATTAATTGATCCGGTAACAGACAGCTTGCGCTTTTACAATTTGAGAGATAACAAAAGAAATGTTGAGCATTATGGGGCAAAACCGTCAATTGATGTGACCGCTCCGCTGATTTTGTGATTCTTATGCGAAGATATAGCGAACATAAAATTGCTATTACCTTCGCACCAATTTTGATGAAATTATTATGGTTTTACCTGCGTTTTTCGATATATGCGCTTGGGGCAGACTATAATAAGTGTCATAAATGCCGATTTTTCGGCGTCGCGCCCCACGTGGGCGCGTGGATTGAAACTCCCGGTGACATTGTCCTTTTCTTCGGTCTACCGGTCGCGCCCCACGTGGGCGCGTGGATTGAAACCCTACTTTCGAGAGAAAC
>Ga0123355_10013810_pt1 | contig 12586 bp, 6 predicted proteins | sample TergutEmb28metaG_3_FD_89872 | JGI IMG/M metagenome (GOLD analysis project Ga0123355, IMG submission 89872) | Embiratermes neotenicus P1 segment gut microbial communities from Petit-Saut dam, French Guiana - Emb289 P1 | ecosystem: Host-associated > Arthropoda: Insects > Digestive system > Gut ...
ATACAATAGAAAAGTCGCAAGCTCCTGCTGATGTATGTATTAATGTCCGAAATATGTTGAGCATAGAACAAGTGAAATAAAACTTAATAACCAGTGACATAAAGTTGGTCTCTTATTCTTCAACTATCACAATGATGCACGGTCCAATATATATAACACTTCTATTTATTTTCTGACCTTCTGGAGAAGGTAAGAAACAGAGATTTTATATTTCAATACTTTCGGGCTACGTGCAAAAAGAGACCACCATTTTATCGATATACAGGGGCTTATTTATTCCACAGACACCTTGAACAACGTATAACTCCACTACTTTCCACAACCTGAGTGTGAAAACTCCCAAACTAATGCACAGTGTTATCTCTGGAAGCAATTATTCTTGATTATATTACTAACAAGAAAACTGCTCCCACATATTGTGGTTTCTTCAAAATTCCTGCATTATATTCTTGTTTCTCACATTTATGTTAGGTAAATATAAAGCACTATAAAGTAATCATGTTTTTGGTTGTGAAAATTAACCCCTACCATAGGTAGAAAGGATCGTTTCAAGGCTCCGGCTGCACGAACCCCTTTGGAAAGAGCCGCACGCATGTACAGCCAGCCAGGAGAGTGCTAACGCTGCCAGAATTGAAGTTTCACTGTACCTCATACTCAGAAAGATTACTGCATAAATTAGTGTTAACACTGATAGTCGAAATCTCTGTGACTGTAAGAATTTTGTTCCGTGAACTAGCATTCCATTGGAAACTTTCGTTTGTCTGCAGTATATCTGATACCCACACAAGAAGTTTCACAATTCTGCCCTAATCCTGTCTTCAGGTGGGTGTCAACCAGTTGTCACTAGACTGAGTAATTTGTGCTTATTTGAGTCTAATAATTATCACTGGCTAAGCTGGGAACTGATCCGGGAACTCTGAGTACTTGGTTAGTACCCTGATTATTAAACTATGGAAACTGGGTGAGTAAAGTGACAACCCGAGGACGGAAGCAGTCATCATCCGAAACGTCATGTTTAGAAAAGCAAGCCTAGGTAGAAAACGGAAGAAGGGTAACTTGAAGGTTCATTAAAAATAACTTGGGCAGTCCCTCAGTAAACCACTTTATTCGTCCCTGACAACATGATAAAAGCCCGAAAAATACCATAAACCATGTGACAGGTCTGAATCAGATTTAAGCTAAGCCATTCACAGATGGGGCTACATAGCAATGTATTCAGGTGACACTAAATTTTACGGACGTATGCCCAGTGGACGAAAACAAATTCACGACGACACACAACTCTAATCCAAATTACCGCGACTGGTGGTGGTGGTGGCATTGAGAACTAACAGCCAGATGTTTCGCCCCAAACCCAACCCCCCATTGTGTAAGTTTTTAAGGGTCACTACCACATTCACACACAAAATACAATGTGGAAAATTAGGATAGGTTTTTGAGAAGGAGGGGGACAAGGGGAGGGAAGAGCGATTTGAATCAAATATTTTGGATAAAAGGAACTCAAAGTGGTACCCCACAAGGAGGGACGGGGAGTTCCCAGCTGTGATACATTGCCAGGGAATTCGCCTCATTGTGTCTCTTTGAGTGTCCCTCATTTTTTCCCCTGTCGGTTGGTACACAGCACAGGACTAAAGTTATCCTTTGCACAATGACATGAAACACATATTAGAATACACTTACAGCTAATGGGCAGGTCTGCGTCATCTGAAGATCAAAAGTATCGGCTTCGAAGATACTAATTTCAAGAAACTGGGGACAGGATGTGACTGAATGATTTCGTGGTTCTTCTCAGACCATTCAGGCAACACTGCAATAATACTACTACAGAAGAAACCACACCATCGTTCTGGATTACTATCTGAAGGCAGGAATCCTAGGTGTAGATGGCAGGATAATATTAAAAAAATATGTTAACGGAATGAAATAAAATAAAAACGTGTAAATTGGATCCATTTGACTCTATATTGAGCAGCGGGCGAGTTCTTACGAACACGGTAATAAAACTGCGGGTTCCATAAAATGTGGCGGATTTCAGTTCTTCAGGTGAGGCTGATAGTAAAGGAACTAGTCAGATTCTCTGACTTTAATGCAACATTATGTTCATAATTATCCTCTAGAGACAACAAGCAGTCAATAACCCGAGCCAGATAGTCCGATCCATGTAATCACACTTTATTTTTAAGATATATCTTAATATTAATCTATCATCTAATTCTACTCCTCTCAGGCGATCTCCTCTCATACTTCGCTACTGAATCAGTAGCACTATGAGAGAAATGCACAATCACACAATCTGCTAAATGTTCTGGAATTTTTACGGGATCCTTAATTGTTAAGCGCAATCCAGTTCCTGCATGCGAATGCCCAAAACGAATTGTTAAACAGTTGTTAGTTCTCGAATGTGAACTTTATGTCGTACTGGTAGATTTGTAAGCCTTTACTATACGCATGAAAGGGCGTACATAATGTTTTTTTCCATACACTTGAAGGCCTTATAAAGGCCCTATAATGGATATCAGCTTGTTACGCGTTGTTATGTTCGCGCGATGTTATGGATCACGTTTTTTTTAAAGAAAACCCTTGATTACCCATGCAAAATAACACGATGGAAACTTCGAAACGAAGGAAATACATCACACGTGTTACAGAGTAAAGGAAAATTTTATAGTGGCTTGAAAGGTAATTTATGAGATCACACTAAAGTGTAACGTAAAAATGGCCAAAAACTAATGTGGTTTAAATATTTCGTATTAATTGCCCATGATGATTCCTTTGGAATCGAAACACGTAGCAATGTAGAATACCGTTCATTGAGTAGTGTTGTGTCTGACTGCCCTGTTTTATTTCATTTTTACGCGAGCAATGTAACAGAAGGGGAGGACCAGGAATTAGTTTGGTGTTTTAAAGTCTAGCGTCTTCAAAATCTCCGAAATATATTTAGCTCGTCCAGGTACCAATCATCATGTTGTAGAACCTTAAACAATGCAATTTCAGTGCGCTTAGGAAGAATGAAGTAAATGACGGATAGGACACACCGGAACAGATCACGTGTACTGTCAGAGTAACGATATCAACAAACCTAGATCTCAAATTGGGAATGTTTCCCACATTGGGAAAGAAATGTGTATAAAATATTTTTATAACTTCTAAAGAGACCATTCGGAAGAACAAGGAAGGGATAAAAAGAAATTCTTCAAAAGGATCTGGGAGAAATTGGTTCTTAGAAGTGAATGTGGGTGAATGTGTTTAGGGTTGTGTCCAGTGGCGGGATTTGGAAGTAAATTTCGATTACTGTTAATAGAGAAATGGTATTAACAAACCTACTTGATAAGAAATAAATTTACTTGAATGGTTGAATTCTTATGTATTTAGTTACGGATCAGTGAATTACAATTTCTGTTTCAACCTCGGATTTCACTGCATGAAAATTAGTATAGTTATTTAATTGGTCCATCACTTACTTATTTATTTATTAGTTATTCCAAATTTTGTGTCAGGCGTACTGAAACTTACAACATTAGAAGCAAATCAGATATTTAGCCAGTTTTGGATTTACTGACGAAATGCGAAACTAATTAATAACGGTTATCCTTTGCTCCCGGATTACCTCTCTACCTGATCAGCTCTCGGCCCAGTGGACCCGCTGAGAGGCACAAAGCAACAACCTACATATAAATACAATGTGTCAATCAATAACACAACACTTTATTTTATATAAATAAAAATAGTATATTGTCAGGGCGACATGTTTTGACCTTTATTAGGTCATCTTCAGGAGAACAGATCCAAGAACTGGATCTGTTCTCCCAGAGGGCCTGAAGATGACCTAATAAAGGTCTAAACATGTCGCCTTTACAATATACTATTTTTATTGTACATCAAATAAAGTGTTGTGTTATTGACTGACACGTATTTATATATTATAACACTTCGGGATGGAAAATACAACTAAATTTACAGCTCAACAACCTACAGCTCGCAATACAGAATTGAAAGACGTGCTGCCAAATGCAAACAACTGAGAACGTATTATTGCATCTACTTAGATGTTGCCAAACTTCAGCATGTGCGCAGTCTTAAGATTTTAAGCAAAATCCATTTTCATAAAAAAAAATTAATTTTTGGACAATATTTTTCAAAACCGACTAAACTCTGGGGTGTGAACGTAATTAACGCAAAATAACATGCAGTCAAAAAAGCAAATAATGGAACACAGTAAGCAGTCCAGCTCTGTTGCAGTATTCAGAATGTTCAGTGTTTCGTTACTATTACCCCTGGTTTATTTAACAACGGTTTCAATAGCTCAGATTATGCAACGCCTACTGGCAGGACGAGTGAGTTAATAAAGCCGTGTTATTGCTGCATGTTCCTGGCTGGTCTTACAAGACACGACAAATATGTCCATTTAACCGCTCTCGGGGCCGATTAAGATACAAACTCAGGACTTCAAAAATACGAAACAAGATTTCTACGTAACTGACAATGACGTTTGGTGTTATTTTCTGAACTTGTTTCTTTTCTGATGCGGGAACAGTAGTTGCAGAAACATGTGTGTGTGTGTGTGTGTGTGTGTGTGTGTGTGTGTGTGTGTGTGTGTACGCCTGCCTCATTGTGTGACACAGTCAGGCAGGCAGAAAATATCACAACACGAGACAGAAAAGGGAGCTGACCTGGTGATTCTTGGGAAAACTGGCTGCTACATAACACACCCATATCGTGAAAGTACCACAAGACCACGTGCATAGAAGGGGAACACTGATGACTTCCATAGTGATATACTAGGATAACTTAACGATATACAGTTTTAGGATAGATATAGCACTGCAGAAATGAAGGACAAAGAATATCTATAAATTCGCTTCTGAACTTAAAAGATTTTGTACACAAATAGAACTTTAATATTAAAGAGTTACACAATGCTACATGGAAAAATTCGAAATCCCGCTGTTTTATTTGAATTATATGTCATTGTACATTTGTGTGTTCGGTTTTGATTTCATACGGGATGGTCGCAGATAATAGGAGGAGAATGTCGCAGTAGAGCATAGACAAAAGCATCTTGAGAACTTTTCTGCAGAATGCAAAGTTGTCTAGGATGTAAATTACAAGCATCATTACTTTTTAACTTGTCTCAACGCGTCACTTACTTCATACAGCCGACCAACCAACAATGTTGCATGATCTTAGCCAAAACTGATAATTCCAGCTTTTATGGAACACGGAGGTTCCAGCAGTTCCATCATTCAATCCTAACCCAAGCCAGTCCAAAAAGACCTAAGTCCATTAATCCTTTAAAATGCGTTTCTTATTAAACTCTCGTTCAAGAATAGAAAGCTGCGCCTTGACACAGGCGGTTAGTCGTAGAACTCTCATCGAGGAGGCTCCAGTTCTATCCCAGAAAAATACATGTATGATTTACGGAAGACAACGTTTTTTGTCCTAGTGCAACGATTTTCTCCTGGTAGCGCTAAGCACCAGTATTCCGTACTCAATCATTCGTCATTAATGCTATATAATCTTAGTAACTGACGGCGTAGATAAATAACACGCTCAAAGTCTGTACGATTGGATGTTCCATACGGCTGCACAATCTTGGTCTTACTCTCTGCTTCACACTGAACACAAAATGTGGCAAGATATTCCCATTTCAAGCGCGCTCATATCCCTGTGGATAGCCTTCCAAAGTGGACGATCCATCCATCTGTATGCACATAAGAACTCGTAAACTACAGAACAGATTTTCATGAAATGTGATACAGAAGAAAAAAACGAACAATTCTTCCACTCGTTTCAATGCATAACTCACTTTTAATTGTTTATGATAAGACATACATATATTTCTGTGCTCGTGATCTCATCCTTGCTTTGCGCAAGAGTGTTCGCATCCCTACACTGCACGTGTGTATGTGCATTTCCCACCACACTTTTAAAAAAAGGGACTATTTTTATCTTTTAAATTCCATGTTGTTACTGATATCCCAGCTACAGTGCTACAATCGAACGTGATACAGAGCATGCATCTCCTTAAGCGCTTTCGTTGCTAATATTAGATATGCAGAAGAGCAAAAACAAATGTATGCTATGTGTGGAAATTTTCAGCTTGCTTACATTATTGGCTAGGATTTTGTAACCACTGTGATGTAGCTGACATTATTTACTCTCCTAGTTACTTGTTTATCTGACACACATTACATTTCAAGGAAAAGTGCATAAGCCCAATTTCCTACGAAGAATCTTTCTGAATTGTGAAGCTTGATGATTACTGTTACGTACAGCCGAAACATCTAGCTTTTTAGACTTATTTAAGTGTTGTGTGTGGACGGATTGTTTCACTGTTATGTACTGTATTAATAAAAGGGGGATGACACAGCTCAAGAAGAATCATTTATTCTACATCAATCTGAATAATGTGGAGCTCGTTTTAACGAAGAGAAATGTGTGTATGTTCCGCAATCGCCCGTATGCTGATAACGTTACCGCAACAATACCGCCAGCACAATAATATCGACATGCTGGCTCCGTAATAATTTCTCCCAGGGTCAACGTTTCGGATTCGCAACTTCCGGATCACCAGTTAAATAGAAAGAATTGATGGAATCTTAGTAACTAACCAACTTAATACACAAATTGTTGTTTTATAATAAATTTATTATATGCTTCTACATGTTTCGAGCACTATGTGGTCATCATCAGGAGGTCAAAGTTGTATTATACAGCATATGTTATCATCACACTCCTACCTACAGAGTGTGATGATACCAGATGCTGTATAATACAATTTTGACCTCCTGATGATGATCACATAGTGCTCGAAACATGTAGAGGCATATAACAAACTTATTATAAAACAACAGTTTGTGCATTAATTTGGTTAATTACTAAGATTATGCTGAGATGCACGGTCAGCAAAACATAAAAGAAAGGATTGATTGAATTAACACCCACTGTCAGCAACCAGGATGGTGTGGTGTTAAGAGCTGTTAATGTGGTTGCCCGAATCTAGGAAGGGCGAGCGAATTTCCTGACACGAATTTTATGGTTTTCCTAATTTCCCCCAGGCGAATGCCGGAACAGCTGGCCTAAATTCAACAGGCCAGTGCCGCTTCATTCTAAATCCCTTCCAATTCATCCTTCGCCAATCATTCTACTATTATACGCTATTTAGCTTGCGATACTGACTGCCGTCAGACTCGAAACAAGTTATCAGATATGCCAAGATATCACATGGTCAGTACTGTAAAAGATCCCACTGTGGGGCGCTTCTTTCTAACAGGAATATTTTAGTTCAAACTGTATCGCTTATTATCTGAATTAAAAAATGCTTGCATCACTGGTTATATACGACGTGAAGTTTGATCTGTCACTGTAGGGAAATAGTGTACATTGCGTGCATTACGGAACAGACCTATGAGAATATTGATACATCGGCAAAGGAATGGGAGAACGAGAAGCCTTACACCTTAAACAGCTTCATGATTTCATTCTTCGCCTAATATCTGTATAGTGATTAAAAAAATGAATGGCGAGATTGGAGGGGCCATGTGGTACACACTTCTCTCTCGGCTATCTCATTCAGACACGCCGTGAGTCCTACCCAGCCTCCACTGCAACGAGTAGCCGGAATTTTTCGCCGTAAGTTAAACAGCGGAAGCGTAAACCGAAAACTTATTCCATCTAGTCCAGCAGTTAAGATTGTGTGGAACTTACTTCCAATCCCTTATTCACCTACATGATAGTTAGTATGCTAAAATACCTCAACAGCCAGGTCTCTGGAACAGGAAACGACAGGGCATTCCACAGAATAGCAAGCAAGGCAAGAAGAAACAAAATTTAGAAGCACTACCCCATTTCAATCCGTCTGCATGCTTCCAGTTGAGGTAGTTTCAGACTCTGGAGTCAGTTCACAAATTCACAAATCTCTTTGTGTTGCTGCTGCAATGCTTCTCAATGCTAACGATTTATCGTATTACGTATGTTTTTTTGATGTCATCCAATACTGCAGACGTGCGCACAGGCAAACGAACTCCCTGGACAGGAATGTCCAAAACGTGTTCACCCTCACAAAGCAACAAATAATTTCTTACCACAAAAGCATAAGTGATCGAACCCAATGATCATGCCCGTAGACAACTTTAACACTGCAAATTCAAAATACAAGCACGCCTATGCAATGGAATTTTTCCAAACTTTTTGTCCCGCGACGGTGAAGGTTATAATCCTTGACTACAGTGATTCGAAGAGAACTCTCTAACTAAAGACGTAACTACACATCAAAATTTTTCTTTGAATACTTTATAGTTATTCTGATGGTTAAGAAATTCGCCGCTTTACAGAACTAACGGCTCATCATCTCCTTACCAGATGTTTCACGTGATGGCTTGTACATGTGTATGTGCACCCCCTCAGTTCCAAAAACGATGTAGACCTGTAATATAGAAGCGTCGGCTAATGTGGAAAAACAGAAAATATCCTTCTCCTCATATATTTTAAAACCAACGTGAATATATATGTCATGGTTTCTGATTAAAAACTGAATAATAATCAAGAAAGTGTTAGATTTCCCTGATTTATGCGTCCCCAAATAAAGTATGCGCTTCAGTGTAAAAAGATAAGTTTAGAAACCACATACATTGCACACGAACTTAAAATTTATTTAAATGGCAGCAAATAGGCAAACAACTTTAATATCTGAATCGTGTGTACCGTTATATTTTATTATAATCAAACAGTTACAAAACTCAAATTACTCAAATGTTTTAAGTCAAGTTATTGGCGTTACTGGACTTAAATTTATCTGCGATAGGCTTTAAATTGGCTAGGATATGGCCGAAACATGCAGCCATAGTCCTGGTAATAATAAACATTTCTTTACCCCATTCAAACAGTAAATGGGTCTCCAAAGATCTGATTTATTACGGGTAACAATTTTTTATATCTTTTAGCCAAAAGAGGAAGTTTTAAATCAGCCACATTGCTTCCTTAATTAGGAAGAATATGTCTCCTCTTTTATATGTATGTACTGCATTTCATAGGATTTTATAGTTTTACTAGGACGTCGTAAGTGTTTGACACAACTGATGCTACTGTAAAGCACCGACCGATAGTATAGGTTAGCGAGATAGGTGTTTTTAAACATTTATGCTAAAATATGGATAAAAAACTTGCCTGCAGTGTGAAATTCATAAAAAGCAGTCCATAAATTTCATTCACATTACTACTGGAATCTATAAAAATGTAAATCATCTGACAAGCCTAAAAAGGCAAGGACCGTGGTCACCCCTCCTCGCCAGAAACAGGACCGCGACGTTTTGTGTGCACGAAGGGTTGAGCAGGAAGATTCCCCCTGGATGGCGCCATGTCCAACAAAGAACTACCTGGCTCTGGTTACCCATTGTGCGCGCGCTATTCAAAACAGAAGCTTTATCTATAGCACGATCGTGCCGGCTGGTTTGCAGCAAGTGATTTTCATGAGAAAGCTACTAGTTCGCTTCATATTACTCCATTACTTATCGCTGTACCAGTGAAAAGATTTGAAAGGCATGTCCTACATTTTTAGAAAGCAGAAGAGCGAGATTCGAGAAACGTTACACTTCTTATGTGTTTACAAATGAAAATTCCAATTCTGAATATTAAAAGTGAGGTAAACCTAAAGATTAGCAACGACGTATTCAACCAAACACAGGCAAAAAGAAGGCTGGAGAACAGGCAAGTGTCTAGACGTATTATATACGGGAGGTAGGCTCGAATTGCAGATGGGCTATTGGCTACCACAACAGGTTGTTTGGAGAGGTCTTACATCTCTCTGAGAAAAATACACAGAATAACCACGGCCTTAAATTCGATATGAAATCAGTGAACGAAAAAACGAATGCGGTGTGCAAAACCACAAAGAATGCATCCGAATGTCTGTGAACTTCAATTAAGCTTATATTAAATTTCCCACCCTTCTACGTTGCAACTCCTCATCATAAAACAGTGTTACGAAACATTTCACAAAGCCCTTTGATTTCTTTTGTTAAATGTGCGATGGACACGGAATAACGCACTCACGCATAAGGGGTGCCATTGCCGCGAATCTGAGGCTCTTTGAACGCAAGTCGGACGCTGGTCTTTCTCTGCACGTAATTAAGCAAGGACAGGAAAGGGCGCCACTTTATCATGGATCCTCTTTCATCCCAGCATCAAATTACAGAGGAGGAGGTCATCCTGCAGTCTTATCATGCAGCGTCATCGAAGAAAGGAACAACGAAGCGTCTAAACAATGCCGCGCTGTCAGCACCAACTAGCGGACATTACAAAGATAAACAATTGAACAGCATGTGTTCGTGAAGCTCTCTGAGGAGGTCCAGTGCTTTTATTTTATTGTTTGTGCCCGCATTGTTGTCATAAATTCACTACAAAAATCTCGGGAGTAGGACAATATTTACGATTTCATAAAAATTATGCATCGAGAAAAAAGATTTCGCCATAAAAGAAAGGAGCAGGTGACTGACGTAACAACATGCAGTGTCTAGCCCACTCTCTTAAAAGTAATATTTGGGCTGTGTGTGCGTGCCCATGCAAATGTCAGGAACGTTTAATCGATTATCACGGAACGTAATATTGACTAAAAGAAGTACTTCACTGACGACGAACATAGGTTCGTGCGCACTAGTGAACGCGCATCTTTGTTCTGCGCGTGCGTTTTCGCATACCTGCTCTCTAGGCCATGTTGAGATTGTCCCCAAGCCAAATATTTTCATTTCCTGCAGTTATAATCACAATACAGTGGACAAGCGTACCTGTGAGGTAGAAGTGATATTAGCAGTGTTTTCTTTAGGGTAATGCACTATCGGTAGTTTTACTAATTACGTATTTTTCAAAGTCCCTCAGAGAAGGATTCACTGTTCCCAATTTTGAAAAGTTGCTACATAGTAAAGATTTTGATGAGTTGTGAAATGTGTTACTCGTCTGACCAGGCATTTGCAAGTCCATTCTTTTAGTTATCAACAAGGAAGTGAGTCGGTTTGTTATTAATAAGAAAGCCTATCATCTAGCCAAAATCTCGATTAAGTGCGTAGGTATTTATGAAGTCAGACAGTTGGTTAGAACATCCGTGAGACATTTACACAGTTAAAAAAGCAATTATTTAATGAAAGAGCTGTTTATAAACTAATTCACTCTGTTAGTTTTTTAAGCAGATAGTTATAAACTCAACCACTTGGTTAGTCTAGTATTTATTCAAAACACTGAAGCAAGTAAACGTATGTAGGCCAAAGTATTCAGAAAATTAAATCACTTCCCCCCCCCCCCTGTGGCGCTGCATCCCAACGCTGGCCATGGCCTCCTCATTCTTGAGGTTTCTAGATAACACACGTATCACAGTCGGTAGGACTCCTCTGGACGCGTGAACAGTGTGTCGCAGAGACCACTACCTGACAACACACAACGCTCACAACAGGCAGACATCCATGCCCCCGGTGAGATTCGAACCCAAAATCTCAACCGGCGAGCGGCCGTAGACCTACGCCTTAGACCGCGCGGCCCCTGGGACCTGCAATTAAATCACTTAACTAGACAATTAACTGGTTCAGAGATCAAGTAGTTGCAGAGGCAGGCGGAAAATAGGTAGCAGTAGAGTTGTCACTGCGATGAATTAAGCACCACGTCATGCAGCCACGTGTGGGTGTGGAGACAGATCTGCATGCGTTCTTAACCTCGGCATTACATGCAGATGATGGGTCAGCTTCACGCCCCGGCCGGTTTATGCCCTGGGAAAGAGTCCCCGGTGTCCACTGGATGGGAAGCTAGTGTAGGGTGACTGCATAGATGGTCTGGGAGCTTGTGAGAAATGCAAATTTTCTTATTCCTGTCGGGAATCGAACCACGAAGGCTCCGTCGGCCAGCTAGTATCCTAGTCAGTATACCGAATGAGCTTGCCCTACTTGGGGAAGGGAGGTAGTCAGAAGTTCAGTCCCTGAAATAGTTAAAGTAACAATCACATATTCAATTACGTAACCACAAACAGAGAGTTAATCGGTCATACGAGTAGTTATTTAGCTAGATGGTCAGAAAATCGGTTAGATAGAAGCATTCTAATTGAATTAAAACTGTGCTTATGCTCCGCGATGACATGTGGCGTTCACTGAACACCCGCTGCTCTTCTAGCAATCCCTCCTTAGCCCTTCTTTATCATGTCATTTCCCCTTGACGTCGCAAAGGTAAAGGTGTGTCAAAGCGGATGGGGGAGATAATAGATGTAATTGCTAGACCACAAAGCGACGTTCTTATCTGCCCAGTCAGCGCACCAGGTAATTACCAGACTTACTTCTGGCAAGAAGCAACCCATCTCTTACAAACGCCTGGCTTCTTCACTTCACGGGCTCTCAGTCCGTGGAGCGCAGTTCAATAAGTGGATGATGATAACAATATATGAACAGAAGAGACCGCCACCTCTCCCCGTCCTGAGTCAGGCTTCTAGTCTAAACTAAACTAAACTAAACTCCGTGGCTTTAGTCCGCGAGCGAACCATACTGACAGAGCGGCCGCCGCCGGTAGGCGAAGTTAGTGCCAACTTTTGCGGATAGAGGGGTGTCACGTGGTTAGC
>Ga0123355_10013811_pt1 | contig 12586 bp, 8 predicted proteins | sample TergutEmb28metaG_3_FD_89872 | JGI IMG/M metagenome (GOLD analysis project Ga0123355, IMG submission 89872) | Embiratermes neotenicus P1 segment gut microbial communities from Petit-Saut dam, French Guiana - Emb289 P1 | ecosystem: Host-associated > Arthropoda: Insects > Digestive system > Gut ...
AAAAGAATACATATTTGAAAAAACTTTAGTAAAAAAGCCGACGTCAATATTTTCTCTTGTGAAATATACGATATCATGGCCTTGCGACAAAGCATCAAAGGATGTATCTATCAAGTCATCCGGCTCTTGAAGATCAGCACATACAAAAATGCAAAAATCTCCTTTAGAGTGTTTCACCCCGGCCCGTATTGCTGCATGTGAGCCAAAATTTCTGGAAAACTGTATTAACTTCACAGATTCGCAATGTTTGAACTGGTAACTCTTTATTTTTTCTACACTCTTATCTATAGACCCGTCATCCACTAAGATCAATTCCATTTTGTACGGTTTGTTCTCTGCATAAATGTCGTAAAACTCGCAAACATCGATAATGCAGCTTTCTTCATTTAGAAATGGAATTATTACAGAAAAAACAGCCATTTTTAGCCCTCTTATAGTTCAAGTCACAAATCGCTAACCATATTCCAGTTTCACAGTGCCATCTCCTTCAACGCATACACAGCCAATTATTCTAGCAGGGGAACCGGCCAGAATTGAATATGGCGGGGACTTACCTGAGACCACAGAGTTTGCAGCAACCAAGCTGTGGTGCCCAATATGCGAGCCTTTTAAAACGATCGCATGAGTAGCTATGAATACATAATCCTCGATTACTACGGGCTTATATTCAAATGACATTTTTCCTTCACTTAATGTATGCATAAGAGTATCATGAGTGTATATCATTGCGCTTGAGGCAACAGTTACACCGTTACCTATGCTTAAGCCGCCACCACCATCCAACATAGTGAAAGGTCCAATCCAGCAATTGTTTCCAAACTTAACATCACCTATGATCGTGCATGATTCGTAAATTGTGTTGTTTTCCTGCCCGGTCACAAGCTTGCCCTTTTCTTTCCAATCTACCAGGTTTTCATTGAAAGGGTTTATCCGGTTGTAGGCATCTTTGGTATGCTTTGTCAAGGATTCTCGTAAAACATTCAACTCTTCGAATAGGATCGCCTGTTTGCCACTAAGCTGATCAACTTCCAACAAGAACCACTCTCTCTTTGTTATCAACCATTATTAGCTACATACCAATCCAAAGTTTTATCTATCCCTTGTTCAAAAGGCACTTCATACGTAAATCCGAGGAGCTTTCTAGCTTTTTCAGAGGATGCACATAACCGACGCACATCGGCTACACGTTCGGTTCTTTGTTCAATAACACCTTTGTAACCCATGTAGTTACAAATATTTCGCAGAATGTCTATAACTTTATATTCCACACCCGAACCAAGGTTAATTATTTCACCACGTATAGTATCATTCTCGTAAGCCTGCAAGAGTCCACGAATGGTATCGGATATATAAATATAGTCGCGCGTTTGTTGCCCGTCACCCTCTACAAAGGGCTTTTCACCACTTTTTATTCGTCGGACGGTTGCAGGAATTATCCCAGCCAGAGACCCATCAATATTTTGGCGCGGCCCATAGTTGTTAAATGGGCGGATAATCACTGCATCAAGATCGTATACGTTACAAAATGACTTAACCATCATATCCGCCGCCGCCTTGCCAGAAGCATAAGGGGTCGTCGGGTTTAATGGGTGGTTTTCGTCCATAGGCGCATAAAGTGCCGTTCCATAAGCTTCCGAAGAGGACATATGAATAAGAGTTTCAAACTCACCATTACGTAACAAATGCAACAGAACATCGGCTAGCTTTACATTAATCATGTATGCGGTATGTGGGTTGAAGAAGGAATAAATAAGCGCCATAGTTGCCATATTATAGATCACTTCGACCTTTTCATTACGCACAATGGCTTCCATTGTATGAAGATCTGCGGCATCTTCTTGGTAAAAAACAACTTGGTTTTTTATTTCGCTAAGGTTAGCCAGCTTTCCAACAAAGAGATTGTCTACTACAACGACCTTTTCAGCCCCAGCCTCAAGCACGCCTTCAGCCAAATGACTCCCAATAAATCCTGCCCCACCAGTAATCAGAACTATCTTGCCCCTCAACGTTCGCATAGTTAACCTCCGACCAACTCGTTTTTTGCTTTCACAAGGGACTGCATAACCTTCACTTGATCTAGCTCTGTCAATTGCACATGCAGTGGGAGTGCTATAGACAGCTTGTCTAGCATGTGTGAGGTTTTAAACATCTGCGGTTTACATCCATATCTGCTTATGTAGTGCCCAAGTAAATGGTTGGCATGAGTACCTACTCGTGTGGCAATTCCTGTGCTATCCAGTTTTCTCATAATTTCATTACGCAAAATAGACGCCTTTTCAATATCCTCTATCGAATTGCTTTTAAGACCGAACTTGCTTATATCCATGACACATACATAGGATTGATACGTGTGAAGGTATTTCGAAGGAACATGGGGTGGCTTTAGAAAGTCGATACCTATATTTTTAACTAGCTCATTATACATAGTAGCCTTTTCTATTCGCGTTTTGGTAATAAAATCCATCTTCTGCATTTGTACAACGCCAATCGCCGCTTGTATGTCAGTCATTCTGTAGTTATATCCTAGCTCATTGAAATCTGGCATGAGATATCCTGCGTTCTTGTGACGGTCGAGTTCAGATATCGAGGCTCCATGACTACGCAGAGTCCTCATGCGAGATGCAGCCACCTTATCATTGGTAAGCACCATCCCGCCCTCGCCTGTTGTGATGGATTTTCGTGGGTGGAAACTAAGGCAAGTCATGTTACCAAAAGCTGCCTCCATAGTCTCACCGATTTTAGCTCCGAAAGCGCATGCGCTGTCTTGCAATACTCTCAGACCATATTTCTTTGCGATTGCATTAATTCGCGGCATATCAGCACACAGTCCGAATAAGCTAACAGCTATAATAATCTTGAGTTGATTACCAGTTTTTTTATTAATCAATCGATCGTCGTATTGCTCCTGTATGAGATGCTCCAAGAAAACTGGATCGAGGTTATAAGTGTCTTCGCACACATCCGCGAAAACAGGTGTGGCGCCCGTGTAAATCACAGAGTTAGATGTAGCTGTAAATGTAAACGAAGGCACTATACAATCATGTCTCTCTCCTAATCCCATCGCTATAAGGGCAAGATGCAACGCTGTTGTGCAGGAAGTAGTCGCAATTCCATGAGCGACATTCTCATATGTTGCAACTAATCTCTCAAACTCTGCAACCTTACTCCCTTGAGCAACCCAGCCAGAGGCTATAACCTTTGCAACTTCCTCAGCCTCTCTATGATCAAAATATGGTATGGCAATAGATATTTCACTCATTCTACTCCTTCAGGCAATAAGACGAGGAGCATGTTTGGTCAGATTATATATGCTCTGAGCGTAATGCAAAGCCTTCGTCGCGTCTTCGCCATGTGTTAATGCCTGCCGATTTTCGTTAATAGCTGTTGCAAATTCAATTAATTCAGCCTTTAGTGGCTCAACATTAGGCAACATAATTTTTTCCACGATGCTCTCTTGCTTATACATAGGGGTGTATCCTACATTCAGTGCAAAGCTGGTTTTACGAGTTACATTCAAAATCTTATGTAATAAGTCCGCTTGGATAAAGCTTGTTTTGGTATGCACGTCAATTGTGCGAATTTTTTCTTCTGTTACTCTACTTGCGCATACAGTGGAAACAGCACCGGTTTTGTGTTGAAGTGTAGCATATACATAGTCGGAATAATTTTCGCTCTTGACTATTAGTGCGTTTGCGCTCATGGAGGTTACAGGTGCGGGTTGCAAGTAGTTTAGTATAATGTCCAGATCATGTATCATCAAATCAAAGATAACATTTGTATCTCCAATCCTATTATCAAAAGGACTGCAACGTCTTGCCTCTATGGCGATAATTCCATTTTCCTTCTCGAGGATTTTCTTCATTTCGATCACGGTGGGATTAAAACGTTCAATATGGCCTACCATCAGCGTTTTTCCGATTTTGGCAAACTCCTCACACAGCAATGCCCCATCTTCTTCAGTCAAGGCTATGGGTTTTTCAATAAGCGCATGCTGATTATACTGGACAGCGAGCAGACCATATTTCCTATGTAAGGATGATGGCATCGCCAATACTATAGCATCTGTATTATTTAAAAGTTTTTCTGGACTTTCAAAGCATCTTGCTCCAAACTGCTCCTTAGCGATTTTGTTGTTCTCTGGAGATGGGTCATAAATACCTACATAGCTAAACAAATTGGGCATTTCAATAATGTTTCTTACATGATTACGCCCCATATTTCCAACGCCGATAACACCGACTTTTAACATGTACTATCATTCCTTTTTGTTCTAGCTAGTGTAGTACAATTGATTCGAAGTGTGTATTGCATTTTCTAGCTGCTACTTTCTTCCAATGCCTAAGGGCCCATCCAACCAATGTGCGCATTCCGGTTGAAATCCTTGCACTACAATTCTAATCGTGATAATGGTAAGCTCCTAAGAATACAGATGGAATATCATAAAATGGACTGACCATCAAACATTTGAAATTATACCTCCCAATTAATGGTTATCCCAAGCAGATGGTCCTAACCTGACAATAATATAATCCTCAAACTCTCTAATATAACCGTCTCGAGGCCAACTTGGCATGTCGACGATTCTATATCGAAGCTCGTTCGTATCTATATAAGCTGCGTTCGGCACTACAATTTGGAAATTATGCGCCTGAAAAAATGCATAATGTTGAACGTCAAATAATTCAGAATGTTGCGAGTTACTACGCAGAACATTAAATATAGATATGCCAGCTATTTCTTTTGTTGGTGATGGGTCAGGAATAAAGCCAACAAATACAATAGGCTTGTATTGCAAACCAACATCATAAATAATTGTGTTCATAATCATTACATCTCGTTGATAGCGCTGATAATCCAAATAAAAGATTTGATTTATCTCTCGTGATTGAAAAAAAACAACCCAAACAGCTAAAAATATTAAGAGTGGCTTAATTTTGAATGCTTTATACGAAATATTTTGAAATACAAAATATATAATCGCAAATGTAAATGCAATTAGCATGAAAAAAATAAAAGTGATTCTGTTTAGCGGCATCGCATTGCCGGTCGCAAAATGTATACCATATGCTGACCCAACAATCACAATCCCTGCCAGACAAACAATAATCTTTTTTAATATGATAGATAAAAAAAAGCTAATTACTAGTAAAGTAATAGTGGCACTCCATATCAAATTATTAACTGCATTATCCCCAGGAAGCCGGAATATGTTAAGTCGCAAAAAAACTAAGACAAAGTCTATGAATGACCTTAAAAATGCAGAGATACTAGTTGTATCATAACTTACAAATCCGCCAATATAATCCAATCTTCCAACACCATATATATTTTGCAAAGCTGTTGCACCTAGTCTCCATACAAACAGACCACTAATAACCACTGCTACATATTTAATAGTCATTAACAAGAATTGATGCAAGCCGCCTCTCTCTTTAGATGACAAGAAGTATATAAATAACAATGAAAATCCACCCATAACAAATAAAGGTATAGCTACCTCGTAAAAGGCTGTTGCATACCCTAACGATAATGAGCAAACAATAAAATTCCACAAATGTTTTTTTTCAAGAATCCATTTCGTAGCAAAAGCCAAACTGATCCCAGTAAAAACTATAATTAACCCAATTTCAATAGTTGCGCCAGAAAAAATAAACAAATGTGCAATCCAAGGAAAAGAAATTGAAACGCATGTAAAAATTGTGGCTGCTTTATCATCAAATTTACCATTGGAGTATTTTTTATATAAACCACAAAAAAATGTTAACCCAATCATAATCAAAATTATAGCGATAAAACTTCGCCAAAACGGCAATATAGTGTATGTGTGGAATACATATTGCAAAGGTATGTATCCCCATCTTCCTGCCATTAAGAAATAATTGCCGCTAAAATAGATTTCTTTGACTACATCATCAACTACAATAGTTAAGTTCGTAAGAGTAAACCCATAACAAAGTAGAATAGTGATTATCACACAAATCCAATAAAACCGACTAAGATTAAACAACCCCAAAAACCCTTGTTGGTCGAGCACTTGCATATCATTATCTTCAGCAGAATTATTGACTATATTGCACTCAACAAAACTTTGAAATCTTCCGTATGTTCGGCTAACAACAATTGGTTTAAAAAACAGCAAATACAATACGATTGTACACAACAACAACAAAACAATGAACGTTACCCAAAACAGTCCTGGCAATATCATGTAGTTTGCTAGTACTACTTCATTCACTACCATGGATATATTGGCTGTTTCAGTAAGATCCAAACGAAACAAAGCATAACCTGAGTCTGGCAGAATTACATTATTAATTCCATTTCGCAACATTAATCTAACTGAATTTTCCTCGTTGAGTCCATCAACTTCATGCGCAAAAAAAATTTGCGCACTTGTCGAGTTAACGCTAAGCCTGTCTATATCTATTTTTAAGATATTTCCATAATAATTTGGATTCACAAACAAAAGAATCCATGGATCATGAGATAAAGATAAAATCTCATCGCCTATTAGTTGAAAATCATGCAAATGCTGATATACTTCTTCTTGAGTAAAGTGTTGGCTTTGCCTATATTGTCTGTCTAAAACTTTCGGAAAAAAGTCACCAGTATAATGGAATGAAAGCATTGAAAATCCCAATATCGAAATCAATACAAGGCATAGAGAAAATACTGCAGTTCGTTTATTAGCTATCCGATTCATTCGTTAATCTCCTTCAAGACAGCAGATAGTAACATAATTTATTCGAATGTGAAGTCAGTTTGCGAAACTCACTCTCGCAAAAAGCTATTTAAACGAAAAGTCCTCACAATCCAATGTTAGATTGGGAGCGTAGCAGGGTCAACATCAGTTAAGCTCCTTTGCTCGCCGTGTTTGAAGCGTTTCATACCCTGATACATAATCGGTTAGCCTTTTCAGAAGTATCCTCATATCCTCTGTTTTCGAATCCCAATGATATAGCTCTGATCCCCCTCAGCTTATGAGTTGCCGAAAAGCACTTACGTTTTTATAGAGAAATCCTCACGCTCCAAAGTCAAATTTAGGTTATAGTACGGATCACCCGCTGCTAACTCATTTGCCCATCGGCTTCGAAAAAGTTCCATCTCTCCCTGAAATCGCCTTATTTTCTCCGGCGTATCTTCATAGCCCCTACTTTTTGATTCGTAATGGTACAGTTCAGCATAAGGCGTAAAAACTATCGAATACCCTTTTTGACGTATTCGCATACAAAAATCAACATCATTAAATGCAATCCTATACGCATCATCAAAACCGCCAACTTCAGTGAAAACCTTTTTAGGCACCATCATACATGCCCCAGTAACTGACGAAAAGTTCTGGGCAGTAGATAGCCTCATGAAGTATCCAGCGTGCGATCTAGGATAATACTTATGAGAGTGACCTGCGACTCCTCCAAGCCCGAGTATTACCCCTGCATGTTGCACTGTATCATCAGGATAATATAGCTTTGCTCCAACTGCCCCAATGTCATCTCTTTGCGCAAACATTAACATCTCAGAGAGCCAATCTGGTGATATCACTTCAACATCATTGTTCAGAAACAAGAGGTAATCGCCGCTTGTATAGTTAACACCGTAATTGCAAATTGATGAAAAATTGAAACTGTCATCCCATTCAACTACTTTTATCTTATTATTGCTTCTAAGTTCCTCATAATAAGAGAATATATCGGGAATTGTAGAGTTGTTTTCTACAATAACGATTTCATAGTTTTCATATGTACTCAGTCGCTCAATCGAATTGAGACATGTTCGCAAGGTATCGGTTTCGTTCTTATTTGGTATAACTATTGATATCAATGGTTTCCCTTTGAGTTTGTATCGCACGCGATATGTTGTTGGCATCAACGAGTCATCAACTTCCCCTTCAATACCACATCTTTTCAAATGATTTAAAATAGCCTTTTTCGCTGCGTTTATTGCATATGGCTTTACCTTGTCAGCAGTTTCGGATGCTACAGATAGTGGATGAGCACGCCAATAGTACATTAATTTAGGTACATGCACTATTTTCTTCGCCTTTTCTATCAGGCGAAGAAATAAATCGAAATCTTGGCTGCCATCATACTCTGAGCGAAATCCGCCGCACTGGTCAAGCATATCTCTACGGAAACATGTAAAGTGGCAGATATAATTAACAGATCTAAAATAATCAATAGCAAAATCCGGCTTGAAGTGTATTATCTTAATCTTAGAAACATCTCCATCTATAGTTGCTTCGTCTGTGTAAATAAAATCCGCTTTTTGAGATTCTATCACTGACATCACTTCAAACAAGGCAGATGGATGCAACAAATCATCATGATCAAGTAGGCCAATATAATCCCCTGTAGACATATCAATACATTTGTTTGTGTTTCCCGAAATCCCCAAGTTTTCTGTTAACCTTTTATACTTAATGCGCTTATCTTTTTGCGCATAAGAAGTGCATATATGCATAACTTCAGTATGTTGGTCATCGCTGCCATCAGCGAGGCAAAGTTCCCAGTTCGAATATGTTTGCGCCAGAACCGACTCAATCATTTCATTCAAATATTGAATAGGTGTATTAAACAGCGGTACCAATATACTAAACGTAATATCTTGAGAGAATCTCATCTTTCTTTGTCGCTTACGTTCGGTATCAGAGATTACATAGCTATGCGCAACCTGATCCATTTTTTTCTTACGCGATAAGTAGGCTCTAGTTTTCCTGAACGTCTCTTTGCTTCCACAATGACGCAAATGCACTAGCCCTAAGTAGAATAAGCGCACACCAGGGATTGTTCTAAGAATCTTCTTTATTCCACTCGAAATAACACGCACTGGCTTTGTTAGTCGCCAGAGAGTTGAGCGTTGCATTACAGAATACTGCGCAAGATAATGATCTCGCTGCTGTATGGCCAGATGATATTCTGATTTGTAGTTGTTTAGATCGTTGTAAAGACTTCCAAACTCCGTTTGGCTTTGTCTATGCTCATTTGTACGTTGCTTCAGTATCCTTTGGCAGTTATTTAATTCGCTTTCATGTTGTTCTAGCTCACTTTGGCATTCGTTTAGCTCGCCTGTACGTTGGTTCAGCTTGTGTATAGAAATTCTAAGCTGCCTTTCGTAATCTTCTACTATATTGCTTACTGTGATTTTGTCTTCTTTTTCTACTAAAAATGCCCAAGATGCTACATAGTCAGGGACATATGTTAGATTCCGAACAAAACCGTGCTGTACAAACTTCTTGCTCCAATATTCAATTTGTTGGGCATTATAATGCGTTTCTTCTGTTACGTTATCTGGAGAAGATGAAAAAATGATCTTATCGCCAAATCTACAAAGATTTTTAAGTGACTCTAGGGAAAGCTCTTCCCTCATATGCTCCAGAACTTCAATGCTGGTTACTAAGTCGAATCTCTGGGGGAAGTGTTCAGGCAAATCTTTTGATAAGTCTGTTATCGCACAAAATGGTCTAATGTCCTCGCGAACCATATTGATTGCGAAGTGTGAAGCATCAATTCCATAAGCCTCTACCCCTAAATCCCTCAGTGCTTCAACTAGATATCCCCATGCACACCCAGCGTCCAAAACAGTTTTTGGAGAGAAATCGCTTACTATCATTCGTGCTATATTTCCGAAAAACGCTTGCCAGTACTCCTTATTGTTGTAATCTTCTCCGCAATACTCTCTATAGTAATTTCCCGCAAATATACTCGACAATTTACACACCTATTTTCGTAAGGCTGACAGTCCATATATCTGAAAAGATTGTCAAGGATGCTCTCCGTCAACTGCGATTATCCTTGTACAACGCTATTGTGCGCTTAATGCCTTCATCTAATGTTGTATCTTGCAACAGCCCAGATTGACGCAGATCTTCGTCGGTTAAATCGAGTAGCGTTCGTGGATCGGTTAGCTAAGTAAATTGCCAGCGATTCCAGTTTGTCAAGCAATGCTACCTCTTGCTGTACATCTTTTCATAGTAGTTCTGATACTCACCTGCGAGGATTCTCTCCCACCAATTTCGGTTGTCCATATACCAGCCTATAGTCAGCTTTATTCCATTATCAAATGTGGTACTCGGCAACCAACCCAAACTTTCGCTTATTTTGGTTGGGTCAATAGCATAGCGCATATCATGACCCGGCCGATCGGATACGAAGCTGATTAAACTATCGGGCTTACCAAGCTCCTGTAGTATGGTTTTTACTACGTCTAAATTGCTGCGCTCATTATTGCCGCCGATGTTGTACACCTCGCCGATTTGCCCTTTGTGTAGAATCAAATCAATGGCTTTACAATGGTCTTCTACATAAAGCCAATCTCGTACATTTTCTCCTTTGCCATATACTGGCAAGGGTTTATCTTGCAGAGCATTTGCAATCATTAGTGGTATCAATTTTTCTGGAAAGTGATAAGGCCCATAGTTATTACTACAGCGTGATATTGTCACTGGCAGTTTATACGTTCGGTGATATGCCTGTACTAATAAGTCTGCACCTGCTTTTGAGGCAGAGTAGGGGCTAGAAGTATGTAGAGGTGTTTCTTCTGTGAAAAATAAATCTGGCCTATCTAACGGTAGGTCGCCATAAACTTCATCTGTAGAAACTTGATGGAAGCGGCTTGTGTCAAATTTACGGCAAGCGTCCATCAAGACCCCTGTGCCAATAATATTGGTACGTAGGAATATGTCGGGCATTTCTATAGAGCGGTCTACATGGCTTTCAGCTGCAAAATTTACAACCAAATCGGGGTGATGCTCCTCGAAGACGGCATAGACTTCATCTCGGTTTGCAATATCTTCCTTTACAAAAGTGAAGTTAGGGTTTTTCATTGCATCCGCAAGGGTTTCCATATTGCCTGCGTAGGTGAGGGCATCAAGGCAGATTATTTTGTATGCTGGATACTTTCTCAGAATGTGGTACACAAAGTTGCCGCCAATAAAGCCTGCTCCGCCTGTTACTAAAATTTTCACTCAGCTTACTCCTAAACATAATTGCAGTCACTGTCTTTCAGTAGTGGTGCCGAAATGTCTTTTTCAGATAGCGAAGGTTCTTCTATGCCCCAATTTATAGCTAGTTCGGGGTCGTTCCAGATAATACTGCGGTCAGCGGCGGCGTTATATGGGTTGTCTGCTTTATACAAGAATTCCGAATCGTTCGTCAGTGTTAAAAAGCCATGCCCGAAACCGCGGGGTATCAGTAATTGCCATCTATTTTCAGCAGTGAGTTCAACTGCTGCCCACTTTTTATAAGTTGGAGAGTTTTTACGCAAATCTATGGCAACGTCCAATACTGCACCTTTTGTACAGCGCACCAATTTTGCTTGGCTGTAGGGTGATTGCTGGAAATGTATACCACGGAGGATGCCTTTGCCTACTGAAAAGGAATGGTTATCCTGTACAAAATCGTAATCGAATCCAATTTCCTGCATTATTGTGGCAGACCATGATTCCATAAACCATCCTCGGCTGTCCCCTAACACTTTTGGCTCTAATATATACAAATCAGGAATGTCGGTCGCAATTACAGTCATGCGCATACTCCTAGTAGATGATTTTCCCTTCTGCTACATTGCGTAGATGCTGTCCATATGAGGATTTGCCGTACGAATCGGCATCTTTTAATAGTTCAACCGCGCTAATCCACCCGTTTTGATATGCGATTTCTTCAATAGCAGAGATGCTAATACCTTGCCTGCCCTCAATCAGTCGTACAAATTCAGACGCCTCCATCAGCGTATCAATCGTTCCAGTATCCAGCCAGGCATATCCCCGACCTAAAGTTACTACGTCGAGCTGACCAGCATTCAAGTATAAGCGGTTTAGATCCGTGATCTCAAGCTCACCTCGTGCAGATGGTTTCAGGCTCTTGGCATATTCACAGACATTGCTGTCATAGAAATACAGTCCAGTCACTGCGTAGTTTGATCTCGGTTTTACAGGTTTTTCTTCAAGAGAGACGGCCTTGCCGTTTTTGTCAAACTCCACCACGCCGAAACGCTCGGGATCATCCACGTAATAGCCGAAAACAGTAGCTCCATCTATTTTCTCAGCAGCCGATCGTAAATGATTTTTAAGACCACTGCCATAGAAAATGTTATCGCCTAATACCATCGCACACGTTTTTCCATCGATAAAGCTCTCGCCGATGATGAAAGCTTGTGCTAAACCATCTGGCGAGGGTTGCTGTGCGTAGCTTAAATTGATTCCACAATTTGAGCCATTGCCAAGCAAGCGCTCGAAGTTTGGTAAGTCATGTGGGGTGGATATAATTAAGATATCGCGAATACCCGCCAACATCAGTACGGATAGTGGATAGTAAATCATTGGCTTATTGTAGACCGGCAGTAGCTGTTTGGATGTTACCGTAGTTAGAGGATACAATCGCGTACCAGAACCACCGGCTAATATTATGCCTTTCATTCCACTCACCTCTATTTCAAACGAATATGAAGCTTGCGATTTTGCGCGATATTCCATTTTTAAGGCAACCCAAACGACACATCGTCTGCCATCGACGAATCTTTGGCATGCTAGGGATTTTGCAGTATGTTTCCAACAATTCGGTTTGCTCACTATTAAGCTGATCATTGTAAG
>Ga0123355_10013813_pt1 | contig 12586 bp, 16 predicted proteins | sample TergutEmb28metaG_3_FD_89872 | JGI IMG/M metagenome (GOLD analysis project Ga0123355, IMG submission 89872) | Embiratermes neotenicus P1 segment gut microbial communities from Petit-Saut dam, French Guiana - Emb289 P1 | ecosystem: Host-associated > Arthropoda: Insects > Digestive system > Gut ...
AAGAGAGGAGGAGTGGGCTTCTCCCCCCCTTCTTTCGTGTGGGTTTTGGGGGTATATAGTTAGTTCTTTTTTTCTTTTTTTTTGGGGGTTATTTTTTTTTTTTTTTTTTTTTTTTCAGTGCTGACTAACTGCTGAATTCTTTGAGCTGTAGTAACTGACGAAGTACGAACATTCAGCAAATCTACCTTCTGCCCACCCAGTGTATTTGTGTGGGTCTGAGAACAAACAGCGATTATTTCCCTATGCAGCATTAACTGATTGGTTTTTATAAGAGAGATTTAACCATGTAAAGCCCAGTGGTTACTATATGTATCACCAGTTTATCATTCACAAATTCTGCGTTCTGCCCACACATTGTAATATGTTTTGTGTGGATCTGAGAACAAACAGCGATTATTTCCCAATACAGCATTAGCTCACTGGTTTTTAAAAGAGAGATTTAACCCTTTAAAGCCCAGTTGTTACTGTATGTACCGCCAGTTTAACATTCAGCAAATCTACGTTCTGCCCACACAGATTATTTATGTGTTTTGTGTGGATCTGAGAACAGACAGCGATTATTTCCCTGCACAACATTGAGTGGTTTTTATAACCGAGGCGGAACGTGTTTACTGCGCGGTACGGACCAGATCTTTGAATGTAATTCAGGTTAGCCTTAGTCTGTAAAGGGTGAAGCTAGAAACCTTATAACAGTCTGCTGTAACTCAGTGACGGCGCTTGCATCTGGCAGCAACGCACAGCACTATTGTCACTGGTACACAGCCAGTAAATAATACTCAGACCAACTGACGGCGGCACCCCATTGACTTTTAGCTGTCTTGTTTTCTTACCTGAAAGAAGGAATGGAAGAGAAGTCAGTCACCTTGCAGATGGTGTTAATTACACTAAGCTGTTGTGCACGTTATCTCGTGGATTGTAAAGGAGCAACAGGAGACCGATGAATTACAACAGGGCACATTTTTGGACCTGCTAAATGTGATTGGTTCCACTTGACTAAGGTTGCGACTGTATGTGAAATTGGATGGCATGGTGTCGGGAGTGTGTGCGCCTTGTACACAGAAGGCGGAGTTGTGCTTGTGCTGAGTTAATGAGCACGCCGTGCAGACATATGGAGGAGATGAGGTGTGGCTGAAAATGGTCCACGAGCAGGTGGAACACTTTGTCTTCTTCCTGTACGCATCGTTTCCCCTGCACTGCAATGTAAAGGGGTGGTCAGCTTGACTATTTACCCTAGCAAACAGCTTCCGGTGCCGCTGGAGTACCTTTCGGTCGGTCTGGACGTTGTGCTTTTGCCGGGAATCGAACTGCGCCATGTAGGCTGAGTGTGCCAGTTTGCAACATCACTATTGGTTTGTTCAGGAACAGTTTTTCTTTTTGATAGGATCCAGCCCGTTGTGTTTTAGTACTAACTTAAATATAATGCAATCAAAACACAATATTGTTGTGTTTTGACTGACCGATAATTTAGTTAGTACCTTTTCTTTTGTTGATGAGGTTTGGAACAGTAAAATGATAGGGACGGCTGAGAAGGGGCTTTGTAATAGAATTGCGTTTACCGAGGGCTGGAGAACATCTGACTGGAAGGAGCTGGGGACTCTGAATGTCACAACAGTGTCTGAGCAAACCGCTTCATATCGCGGAAGGCCAGCAGAACACTGCAATAACTGAGACCGAAAAGTGAGGTGGGAGAAACTGATCGCGTGCTGTGACGTGCAGCACACATCGGTGGCACCGTTGGCAGATTTGCACGGACAGTTTTAGTGCTTCCGGACGTTTAGAACAAACGTTATTTCTTCATCTTTGTTTGAAGATAACATGCGGATACCTGGACGCGTCGGGAATCGCCAGTCCAGCGACGCAGCGTCACGTCAGAATCACACGCTAAAACTGAGTGTTGTCATTCACACAGCACGTGGTGTGCTCTCGGTGCACAAGTTCCACTGTGCTGCTGGTGGCGAAGTGAAGAGAGATGTTTACCTGCTTTGTTTATGTTTGTGTGGTAGTATAGTACTGCCTAATGTCGGCTGTCTCGCCAACCACGAGTTTGAATTCTCTGTGGTTTTCCACATGAATGAAGTTATGTTTGGTTCTGTGTATCCTCGGTTCTTCTGGGTTTGTTACATTCGGAAATAGCGAGAACTTTACGCATCAAGAATTTCACAATTGCTGGTGTGCCTTTATTTTCCTCTTCTCTTCTCTTCTCTTCTCTTCTCTTCTCTTCTCTTCTCTTCTCTTCTCTTCTCTTATCCTCTCTTCGCCTCTCTTCTCTTCTCTTCTCCTCTCTTCTCATCTCTTCTCCTCTCTTCTCTTCTCTTCTGTTCTCTTCTGTTCTCTTCTCTCCTCTCTTCTCTTATCCTTTCCTCTCTTTCCTCCTCTTCTCTTCTCTTGTGTGAACCACAGACATTAACCGTCTCGTCTTCTCATATTCATACTGTTTCATCACGTCGTTTCTTCCTTTTTCCCCATCTTTCAGGTCTTCATTTCAGTGTCCGGCAGAACACCGTTTTCAATTTAGCTTCTTTGACTCTGCCAATCAGCAGTTCTGCGCGTACCTTTGTCGTCCACTTTTTGCCTAGTCTCTCATTTATCTGATTTTTGCAAGGCTCACACGCGTGTTCCTTGGAGACATACATTTTCTTTCTCCTGTTATTTCACATGTTAATGAAAGAAATTACTTCTGTACGTGAAGTTACTAACTGCTGTCAACACACTGACACGTAGCTGCACTTTTGCAATCGACGGTAGTACGGTCAGCACACAACAGCAACTGACTGTGTGTACATCCACATGTTGTGTAAACAATGTGCAAATATACACGTGGACACAAGAACGTGGCTGGCAGGAGTGCTGTTTATTGCTTTAGGTGCTGAGCTGATTGTCGATAAAATGTGGTTTCAAAATTAATTTTCTTAAATTAACAGTGTTCCGACGTCCGTTAAAACGTAGCTCAGATCATCAGGACTGTGCTGTTATTTTCATGCAGCAGAGCAGCTCACGTGATTAAGTGCAGCACTTGACATTGGTAATTTCACAGTGTCACTGCCTGTCCCAACATCAGGATGGCGGCGTTGGCATTCGAGTGAATAGTCATACGAAGCACTCGGCATTTGTGAGATAGTACTCGTATGTCGATGTTGCCTGCGTAGGTGGCGCATTGTCTGCCGCGTTTGGAGAAGTGTTATATGTTGCTATTGTTGCAAAAAAGAACTTCTTTTGCCGTGGCGTGGTTACTTCTCCCTGTAATGGTTTCAGACGTGTGAAAAACAGTCTTGTCGGGCCTTGTATTGTAAGTGGAGTTGACAGCGGCTGGTTAGAACAGAGGTGCGATTGTCGACATAAGCCTGCGATTGTCGACATAAGCCTGTTAATGTGCGCAGATGTGTGCTCTCTACATAGGCCTGTTAATGTGCGCAGAAGTCGTGTGCTGTGTATATAAGCCTGTTAAGAATGCAGAAATCGTGTGCTGTCTACATAAGCCTGTTAATGTGCACAGAAGTAGTATGCTATCTACGTAAGCCTGTCAATGTGCGCAGATGTCTTGTGCTGTCTACATAAGCCTGTCAGTGTGCACATATGTCGTTTTGTATCTACATAAGCATGTTAATACATTCAATTTGTAACCCTGCAGGATCTGCGACATGCTGTAACACTATTGCCTTTCAGCGTTTGAACTTCTGTTAAATATATATTTTCTTGCACGTGTGGCACGCATGGGGAGAGGCGGGATATGCCTGAAAACAGTCGAAAAGCTTGAACGGAAAAGACCGTAGAGTGGATGGGGGTGCAATAAAAGGTTGGAACAGAGTAGGTGATAGATAGGTCATGATTGGCCTAAGGTGACGTGAACCGCAGGACACATCCCGTGGAGGTATGTACTTGAGTCTGTAGTGTACTACTACTACTACTACTACTACTACTACTACTACTACTACTACTACTACTACTACTACTACTACTACTACTGTCTGCTTTTACGCAAACAGTTTGTGAGGATCGAACGTAAGCGTTGGAACGTCGAAGACCCGTGAAATGCGGGCTCCGCGCTGCAGGCTGGGCTGGGCTGTTGGTCGTGTAAGTAGTTGCACGTATGTTTATTGCTGAATGAGCAGTGGCCACTGGATAGTTTTGTTTAACCATGTTTGAAAGGAAGTGTTTGTATGAAACATGAACAGACATACTAGGACGGTAAATCAAACGTCTTGTCATATTTGTCCATTGTGCCACGCCGTGATTCCTCTTTTCTTTTCCATGGTTGTGCAGATAAAGTGAGTTTCTATCGAGAGACATTGAGTGCCTTGTGATAGGGAAGTCGCCCGCCCGACCACACCAGTACAGATTTGTTGCAGATTAACTGTCCTTTTAAGATAAAGCTGACAGGGTAATGTTTTGAAGACCTGCCAGATACGAAGTGATGTTACAGTATGCCCCCCCTCCTGGGCTCTCACCCAACTCAGCGCACCACACCGCGTGCTCTGTCTTTAGTATTGGGTAAGTACTGGGTAGTGGCAGGTGTTGGCTTAGTGCGCTGTAGTGGCGGTATTAGTGGTGCAGAAGTGGTGCGGCGAAATTGAATTCGTTGGACGGCGCTCTTTACCGTCTGTGTACCAGAGTGAAAGCCACTGTACTGGATGTCAAGGAGAAATGAGTTCTCCAGTCTCTGTCTGTCACCTGCTGTTTGTACACTAGAAGGGCCACGTACAGCACACTTGTACAGCGTACGGTATCATTGCGTTGCAATCATTACCGTGGTTTTTGTGTGGGCCGTGTTCGTACAGATGTTGCTATTAAATGCAGAATGTTGTTTGGTGCTGGTGTTACACATTTCGTGTGCTCACGTGCTTGAGGAACTGGCGTGTCACTTCGACATTATGTTAGAAATATGATCTGGTTGCATCGCTGGATGAACTGATCGCACTGGGCCACATGCTTCACAGAAAAAAGAGCTGGACACTTGAGCCGGTATGTCTTATTACGATCCTGGTGCGTTGTGCTGCAGTCGGTGTGTCTGCCAGCCCACAGCGCGACGTAGATTTGTTGAGAATTCGGTTTGATCAGAGATGAATTGGTCTAAACCTGTTTGTAATTTTGCCATATGTTTGCTGTCACAGACCGTAACCATTTTATCGACTGTTCCACCAGATGCTTGTCGTTGTGTGTGATATTTAAAGACAGCGTTGCTCTCAGTTTACTGGTAATGTCAGACGTGCGGTATTTTGCTGTAGAGGATCGTCTTTGTGGCTGTGAGCTTCATTGTTTCATTGCTGTAGTGTTTGCCGTTATTGAGTTCGTTGCTAAGGGAGTGGTTGCCGCAGTGTTTTTTCCTGTTCATTTTTCACTGCTGTTATTTACACCCATATCAATATACATATTACTCATTTCCACTTGTACCATAGTGTAAATATTTATTGAAATTGGTTTCAGGAACAATTTTGTAATTTGTCTTGGTACATCTTGTATACACCGAAGGCGCAATAAAACTTAAAAAAAAGGGAGTGGTTAGTGTTTAATGGAGTTCATCAATGGTAATTTGTATTTACCGTCAAAGACAATTTATCGTATTCGGCAGTGCTACATGTGTCGGCCTGCATGACCATCTTCAGGCATGAAAGTGCACGAAATAAGTACAAGTGAAATGCATTACAATATGTTGGTATTTGCGAGATTTCGTAGGTTTTGCCGCTGTCGTAACTTTGGTTTATTACGTAGGTGTTTTGTGCATCTTTTTGTTATTGCAACTACGCCGCGTTGCTTGTTATTAAAACGTCTGTTAAAGTGTTTTGCAGAAACTTTGTTCCCTTTGCTGTATTCGCTATAAATCTAGTTTCCCGGTGTGTGTATGTTTGTGTACACACGTTGTCTAGTATCCTATACCTTCCAGTTATATCTGTAATGAATTATAAAATGACGTCATATTTTAAGTTTAAATATAAGAATTACTAGAGTGATATTTATATGATCTATTGCGATTTGTTCGATAAATCGGTTGCCTGTGCCGCTGATGTGGTTAGTGACTTCGTAAAAACCGCAGGTCGACAGATGCTGAGTAGCAAAGACCGTCAGCTGTGCAGCGCAGTGTGGTGAGACTGTACGGCGCACTGTGGTGAGACACTGCGTTGTGGTGAGACACAGCATTGTGATGAGACACTGCATGGTGGTGAGACACTATGCGTTGTGGTGAGACAGTACAGTGCACTATGGAGAGAGACTTCACAATGGTGAGACATTATACAGCGCAGTGTGGTGAGACACTGTTCATTGTACTGCGTTGTGGTGAGACACTGAACAGCGCACTATGGTGAAACACTGTGCACTGGTGAGACAATGCGTTGTGGTGAGACACTGCATTGTGGTGAGACTGTATTGTGATGGGACACTGTGCACTGTGATGAGACACTGTGCACTGTTGTGAGACACTGCGCACTTCCGTTTGTTCATTGTGCGTTATCACTGAACTCACTTTTAGGGTAAAACTTCGGAAGCTAGCTTAAGAACTTGAGTTCTTGCAGGTTCCATGCCGGCCATTCCTTCGTATCTAACCTGAGGACGGGCTATGCCTTGGTGACAGGGATCCACTTATCGTGGGTTGACCTGGTTAGCGCTTTGTAGATGAATGGGGCCAGGAGTGCCAGTTAAGGATAGGATGGAGGAGCTTTAGTCTGTAGCTAGCTTTACACAGTGATTTACTTATGCGGTTCCTGCATGTGACTTTAGAGTTGAGGTATTTGAGGTGCTTTGCCCAATTCGTGTGTATATGAGGGAGCATTGGTGCGGTTGTGGTTCCGCCGTTCGGGGAATTGCATGTCGGAACGTAGTGACGCTGGTCTTGGTCCTTCAATTGTCTCAGTGCGATTGTGACACTGTAGTGGCACCGTTGCTAGTGTTGTGCAGTGACATTCTGTATGCTTGGTATGTTGAATAAAAGACTGCCCTGAGGATGACCGTCTGTTGGACTCAGAATTGTGAAGGATCTGTTATAAAGATAACTGTGCACCGTTTATATGAAGTGAGCTGTAATTCCTGCTTGTGTAAGTACCGATGTGAGCCCGGTCATCGATAATTTGTATATATCCCTCTGTGTGTCTAGAAAGATGCCATTGTTGCTTTGTTATTGTGGAACACGTCGGTAGTGCGTTCTGAGAGTGGCAACAGTGCGTGTGTGCATCTGACCATGCTTAAAGCCATGTTTGCCATCTGTTAGTAGGTTTAATTCTTCGAATGTAGAATTAAATATTTTTTTCTAATTGTTCTTAAAAGGGCTTGGCAAAAGAGTCTAACAAACTGGATGCTCTTTGGAGAGGTCCTCTTCCAGTTCTGGGAGCAAAATTATTTTGACAACTCGGCACACTGCTGGCAAGTAATGCTGATACATGTGTTGTGAATGGTGCCACTGAGGTCTAGGGCAGGTAAAGAAGGTTGCTTTGCGTAATTTGAGGTGTCCTGTCGCCATCCCGTTTCTTGACGATTTGTGTCCCTTATCGATTGTGTGGAATTAGCTCAGAAAGTTATCAACATTTTTCTCCGTAGACTTAGAATATCTGCGTTTCTTGTAAAGATTTTATGCAGCGTGCTGGCGAATAAATTCACCTTCCCTTCCTGGTTGACTGCAAGGCTGTCATGTAGTTTCAAAGGATGAATAGTTGTGGTGTTGTTTGTTAGCAGTTCAGCCCTTCTGCACGTGTCCTGCATGTTATTAGTGGCAAGGATGTGGGGACCTTGATGCTACTGGTCACAGAGTTTATTTTTATGCACGTGTCCGTGTCTTGTAGAGCGCTAATGCGGTGCCGCAAGGCGTTGTTATCTGTCGTGTGCCGAAATTTGCGTAGTGTGTTGCGTTCTGGAATTAAGAAGCGTTTCGAAGGCGAAGAGTTTGAGTTATATTTGAATACTCAGCTCGTACCGCGTAGTAAACACTCAGTCTCGGTTACACAAACCATTCATTTAATGCTGTATAGGGAAATAATCGCAGTTGGTTCTCAGATCCACATAAAACACATAATTACACTCTGTGGGCAGAACGTAGAATTGCTGAATGTTAAACTGGTGGTACATATAGTAACCACTGGGCTGTAAAGGGTTATATCTCTTATAAAAACAGTGAGTTAATGCTGTATAGGTAAATAATGGCTGTTTGTTCTCAGATCCACACAAAAAAAAATCCACTGTGTGGGCAGAACGTAATTTTGTGAATGTTAAACTGGTGGTACTTATAGTAACCACTGGGCTTTAAAGGGTTAAATCTCTCTTACAAAAACCAGCCACTTAATAATGTAAGGGAAATAATCGCTATTTTTTTTTTCAGATCCACACAAAGCATATAAATACACTGTGTGGGCAGAACGTAGATTTTGTGAATGTTAAACCTGGCCATACATATAGTGACCACTGGACTTTAAAGATTTGGTAAAGAGTAACGCTTCAGTTTGTAGTCGCATCTGAGGACGAGTTGCCACAGTTATCTATCGCGATGTTGTCTTTACAGTACTGACACTTGTGATTTCATCAATCCTTGGGGTTTTCTCGGCCATGAATATTAAGAGTGTGGTCTTGTGGCATGTGACGCCGTGTAGTTTGATGGAACATTTGGAACATACCGCCTTAGATGTGGTGGGTGGTAGGTTCTTGAAATACTGGCACATCATTGTAAAGTACACAGCGTCGTGTGCAGGAGCCAGTAATATTAGTTTAGAATGAGGTGGTCGTAATTTGTACTCTTCACCAGACATTTTTATGATGAAAAAGAGAAAGAATGACGATGGGCGGAGCGTACTGCATGCATATGGGAGGAGAGATTCTTGCAGGGGTTTTGGTGGTAAAAATCTGAAAGAGACCACGTGTAGACCAAGGTGTTGATTGGGGGGGGGGGGGCAGTATTAAAATGCCATTAGCGTAGACTGGATTTATCTGACTCAGGAGAGGGACAAGTGGCGGGCTGTTGTGAAAATGGTAATGAATCGTCGCGTTCCATAACATGAGGGGAATTTCTTGGTTGATTGAGGAGCTATCAGCTTATCATGTAGTTACGTACTTATTCATTCAGCCAGTAAGTAATTTTAGCGATTGCTTACGTAAGCCCTTGGAGCACACATCAACAAAGTTGTGCTTGGTGTCCGCAAGTTGCTGTTCCGGCAGTGGGGCAGCATTCTTGACAAAGCTTACATACCTGGTCTCAGTAAAGCGTGTCGGTGGACTTGTGTTTGCCGTAGGAATGGCACGTGTACACGTGGTCTGTCTGTGCGAATTAGCCGGACGTTTCGGTCCACTCGGTATCACTCATTCGAATTCCCACATCTCCGTCCGGCCACCGGCGTCCGTGACCTTAGTCTCTGCAGGCATTTCGCGATGGTACCACAAATTAGGCCACGGATAGTTCTTTCCACATCTTTGCCAATTCATAATTCACTAATCATCCTGTCCACCCGGGATAGCTCAGTCAATGTAGTGACTACGTTGCGGACTGGAGTCCAAAAAATCGTGTTTCGATGTGTAAGTTTTCGGTTACAATCAGGATGTACAGCATTCTGTTCATAATGTGTGATTTTGTGACTGAGGTAACGAACATGTTCAAGAAGTGCTGTCTCTCATCTAGAGGTTCTCGCACTGGGGTAATGTATTTCTGCAGGCACACAGAGGGTTCGTGATAGGAGGTCACGTGGTTCGGCGAGTACGTGTATTACATGTTTATAGTGACCCGTTGTTAATTGTGAGCAGCGAACTTTCCGTACGTGTAGGGCTTTCTTAACCCTTCGAAGACTAAGTGAAAGTACTTGAATATCCAGTGGTTCCCGATCCGAAAGCGCATTGCCTTTTGTAAGGCTCCCAGCAACGTGCAGGTGAGGGCGGAGTGTGGAGTAATGTTTGAGTGGGGGGGGGGGATGGAACTGCTCGGAGAAAAATCTGTCCCAGAGACACTTCATCTACCGTATATCTCACATAGAACGACTTGGATCGAAATCGGACCTTCGCGGTGAAAGTCCAGCGACTAATCGCCTGAGATTCGATTCAGTCTGTGTGTTGCTTTACGGAGCGCCTGATTGCAGTCTTGTTGTGATCTCAGAACAAACAGCGATTATCTTCCTGTATGACATTAACCGGTTGGCTTTTAGGCGCGTTCGCAAAATTGCGAAAAACGAATATTAGCTTCATCATGCCCGTCCGTCTGAATGGAACAACACGGCTCCCACTGAACGGATTTTCATGAAATTTGATATTTGAATATTTTTCGAAAAAGTCGAGAAATTTCAAGTTTTCGTTACAATGGTACAAGAATAACGGGCACTTTACTTAGAGACCAATATGCATTTTTATCATATTTCGCTCATTTCTTCTTAACAATGAAAAATGTTTCAGACAAATGTAGGGAAAATTAAAACACATTTTGTGTTTAGTATTTTTTTTTCCCCCCCCCCGAAAATTTTGCCGTTTATGAGATACTGTGGAAAAATATTGTGGAGCAGGGCACGTCACAGATGACAATATGGCGCATGTGCATTGCATGCTGGATAACTAAAGTTACACACACACACACACACAGATTGTTATACTCATTGCTCTTCCACTGCGGCAATGGTTGCACGAGTGCGCCTCATTGTTACGTTTATACATACAGGGTGGCGCACGAAATGTCATACCATTGATTGTACAAATAACACATTTTTATTATTACAAAATCATTTGACGTCTGGTTCAGAATTAATCCTCGTGGGCTGGAAAATTGTTCCTAATGAAGAACATGTTCAATCTGACCACCGTTTTGGCTCACAACCTCTTGCAAACGAACCCTTGCATTTGTCACAACTTTTCGACACACGTCTTCAGAAAGAGCGCAGCACAACTTCACTATGTGGACCCTGAGCTGCGCTACATTTTCTGGCCTCCTTTGGAACACTTTCTCTTTCAAAAATTCCCATAAAAATAAATCGCATGGATTAATATCCGGGCTATGAGGCGGCCACAATTTGCCACCCTCATGACGTTCAGGACGTTCAGTTTATGCGAAACGGTCATTTTGTATCGGAAAAAGTGAAGAACTGAATGAAGAATTCTTTGCAGTGGTCGATGAGAGATTCCTGACTCAGCAGAAGCCCTCCTTGTTGATTTGCTGGGACTTCGTGTCAAAGCCACGCGAACCGCTTCGATGTTTGCAGGTGTTCGGACACTGGCGGGACGCGGCCGCTTCTTCTCCAACACAGAACCATTAGTTTCAAATTGTTGGCAAAGTCTGTAAATTGTCTGTTTGCAAGGCGCCCACCTCGTACCAAAGTGTGCACGAAAACGTCTCTGAATCGCCACTATACTCTTTGTTTCTGCATAAAACAATACAACTTTCACCTTTTTATGTACAGTCAACCGCCCGTTGTCCGCCATTTTACCAACTGGTGTGTTGGCTTTCAATTCTGACTGTTTATGACATCTGTCGCATTTTCCATGAACTACAGCATTCACTCGCACGTTTGGAACATCGATATTATGATGTTACAATTTTAATGGGACGATAAAATGGTATGACATTTCGTGCGCCACCCTGTACATTGCCCATCTTGTTACAACTGAGGATGTGTGACGTGGCATAACGGTGCGGACGTTTAGGAGGAATATGCTGCTTCCATCTTCCCGGTATGAGGGGTTGGAGTGGGTTCTTATTTCACATTCGTATATACCTACTACACCGTGCCCTGTATGTGCCCAACTGTATAGTGTCATGTATCTACCGGACCAAACAGTGTCATGTGTCTTCTGGACTACACAGTGTCATGTGTCTGCTGGACTCTACAGTATCATGTAGCTACTAGGCCACACAGTGTCACGTATCTACAAGGCCACACGCTGTCGTGTATCTACTAGACCACAGTGTCGTGTATCTAGTATACCACACAGTGTCGTGTAACTAATAGGCCACACGCTGTCGTGAATCTACTAGACCACACGCTGTCGTGTATATGCTAGACCAGAGAGTTTCATGTATCTACTAGACCACACAGTGTCGTGTGTCTAGTAGCCACACGTTCTCTTGTATCTAGTAGGCCACACGATGTCGCGTATGTAGTAGACCACACGATGTCGCGTATCTATTAGACCACACGATGTCGTGTATCTGCTAGACCACACGCTGTCGTGTATCTAGTAGACCCCACGTCATGTATGTACTAGACCACAGTGTCGTGTATCTGTTAGACTACATGCTGTCTTGTATTTGCTAGACCACACAATGTCGCGTATCTAGTAGACCACACTTGTCACGTAACACACTGTACAGCCAGACACATGATACATCGTTTGGTTTATGACGCTCGAAGGAAGTGCTTTGAAATACTGGAAATGCAGTTGGTAGAGTGCGGCGCATGATGATTAACAAGACATGCAAACAAAGTACGTACCAACGTAACATAACGCGTGTTCGTGTAACCATTGTTACAGTGGGAAAGCAATAAGTATTACATATTGTGAGTATGTGTTTGTAGCCTTATTTATCCAGTAGGCAAAGCGCATGCGTCACGTTACATTGTCATCAGTATGGACTGTCGGGCTGTACCATATTTGTCCACACTATCTCATAAACGGCACGATTTGGGGGGGGGGGGGGGGGGGG
>Ga0123355_10013814_pt1 | contig 12585 bp, 13 predicted proteins | sample TergutEmb28metaG_3_FD_89872 | JGI IMG/M metagenome (GOLD analysis project Ga0123355, IMG submission 89872) | Embiratermes neotenicus P1 segment gut microbial communities from Petit-Saut dam, French Guiana - Emb289 P1 | ecosystem: Host-associated > Arthropoda: Insects > Digestive system > Gut ...
AAGGCCCTGTGCTAGAGGTACTAACCGCCCCTGTAACCCCTACTGCCAAACGGTTCTTCTCCAAAGAATATGTAGACGCCGCCTGGCTAGACGATAGCTTGCCAAAACGGCGTATATTTAAAGCTGTTTTTATAGGCGAAGCCGCTCGCAAGTCATTTATACATGATGTTATACGGCGGTTTGAAATTGAGCTTTCTATATTATCGGGTAATATCGAAAATGTGGGAGGCACAATGGTTGGCTCTTTGATTTTGGAGATTACAGGCAATGAGAATGTACTGGAGCAGGTTAAGCAATATTTTGATGAAAATAGTGTTGGCCTCAGCGAGCTAGGGCCTGTTGGCGGCAATGAAAAACAGACCCAAAAATAATTACATGAAAGGCAACTGATATGTCCAATAATCCATACTTCTGGGACGAACTAGCCCAGTCTTGGTCCCGAGGCTCGTCTCGTACTTTTGAAGCGTACCGCCAACACATATGGCGGATTATGTCTGCTGCCACCCGGGAAACCCTGTATATGGTGGGGCTTGCGTCCCTACTTGCAATTACTATTGGGCTTGTTATCGGCACAGTGCTTTACGTAACCCAAAAAGACGGGATTTATCCGATTGTTGTACTTAATCGCATACTAGGCACCATTGTAAATATTGGGCGCAGTATCCCTTTTGTAATTCTTGTTATGTTAACATTCCCCCTATCCCGCTCAATAGTCGGCACATCCATAGGGCCTACCGCTGCTATTGTGCCTCTTACAATTGCAGCTATTCCATTTATGTCTAGGGTAGTTGAGTCTGCGCTTAACGAATTGGGCAAGGGTATAATAGAAGCCGCAATCACTGCCGGGGCAACCACAAGGCAAATTATTTTCCGTGTCTTGCTGCCAGAAAGCGCGCCAGGGTTGGTATCGGGGTTTACGCTGCTTGTAATAAATTTGATAACTTTCTCTGCAATGGCAGGGCTTGTAGGCGGCCGCGGCCTTGGGCAAGTAGCGCAAAGCTATGGGCTTTTTATGCATCGGCAGGATATCATGTTTATTACTGTGATTATTATGGTGATTTTGGTGCAGATTGTGCAGGTTACGGGGCAGTTGATTGGGCGGAGGTTGGATAAGAGGTAGTATTGAAGCACGTTACGAGGACTACAAGAAAAAAATATCTGCGTTGCTTTCAAAAAACTATTGCCATGTCTTGCTTAAGGAAACGGAGGAGTTGCATAATTGGATAGCGCAATTACTGGAGTAGTGATAGATTATGTACAAGAAGTAAAAAAGCAATATCCAATCAAAGCAGCGTACATCTACGGTTCACATGCTAGAGGAACTGCTCATGATAAGAGTGATATGGATATAGCTTTTATTGTTGAACCCATGAACGAAGAAATCTTTTATACTCTATTTGGAGAGCTGTTTAACATTGCAGCTAAATTTACATCCAATTTAGAACCTAATTTGCTAATTGATGATGGCGACAATTGTAAATATAGTTTTTTGACAGAAGTAATGGAAACAGGCTGGATAGTAGATGTTTAGAAGGCGGCGAGGGCGTTTGGTTCTCGCCGCCAAATATTATTTATTTCGCCATCCCTTTAAGAGCAGTAGCCAACTGATCCGGGCAAGAGGTAGGTCTATTATTACACAGTATCCCGCTACATATCTTAATAACTTCCTCTGGGCTGCGGCCTTTGGCAAACTGTGCAATCCCTTTTAGGCTGCCATTACAACCGGACATAAACGCCACATCCTTAATAACATCGCCTTCCATTTCTATGTGAATCTCTTTACTGCATACGCCTTCTGTTTTGTATACCATAAAATTTCCTCCTTTGAATTAAACTGGACTCTGCCCCTTTATAAACCCGCTACGAGGCGGGTCAAGTATACCATACAAGGTGAATATATGCGCTATCACGAAAGAACCGCCCAAGAAAATATTTTAAAACTTCGAGAGCTGCAAAAAGACCTTCCACCTTTTATGCGGGACTATTTCAACAGCTTATCCGACCAAACATCATCCCTTACCAGGCTGGGGTACGCTTTGGACTTTAAAATTTTCCTGGGATATCTATCGGAGGAGCATCTGGATGGAAAGCCTATCCGGGACATAGCCATATCCGATTTAGCAAATCTTAATGGCACCGACATAGAGTCTTTTATGGAATATCTCACATACTATACCCCCCTAGATGACCCAGATGCCCCTGTAACCAACGCCTCCAAAGGTAAATCCCGAAAACTTGCGGCAGTGCGGGGCCTTTTTCGCTATTTATACAAAAAGGAAAAAATCAGTGCCAACCCTGCAGAGCTGGTAGGCTTTCCTAAAATCCACGAAAAACCCATTACAACCCTTGAGCCAAACGAAATTGCAAAGCTATTAGACGAAGTAGAAACCGGAGACAAACTAACCCCTCAACAGAAACGCTTCCACGAGCAAACCAAGCTGCGAGACACAGCAATTATCACCCTAATGCTGGGGACAGGAATACGAATATCCGAATGTGTAGGGCTTGATTTAGACCATATAGATTTTGAAACCAACAGCATCCGGGTAACCCGCAAAGGTGGGGATGAGATGATTCTTTATTTCGGAAGCGAAGTTGAGGCCGCATTAAAATCCTACTTAGAAATACGCCAAGACGCCGAAACCCAAGCAGATCACGAAAATGCTCTATTTTTATCTTTGCAAAACCGCCGCATTACCACCAGAGCCATTCAAAATTTGGTTAAAAAATATGCATCTCTTGTAACACGGCTTAAAAATATCTCGCCTCACAAGCTGCGCAGCACCTTTGGCACCCAACTCTATGCCGAAACCAGTGATATATATCTGGTGGCTAATGTGCTGGGCCATGCAGATGTAAATACCACCCGCAAGCATTATGCCAAAATGGATGATACCCATAGGCGCCGGGCGGCAAATGCTGTACGACTTAGAGAATAATGAATAAAGATTCTGCCTAAGACTTGACAAATACGAGACATTGATTTAATCTATCGTCCGCAAGAGGATATGCTTACGTTTGCATGGGGATACCCACCGCAAACACATGGGCGCATAGCTCAGTTGGGAGAGCGCCTGCCTTACAAGCAGGATGTCGTAGGTTCAAGTCCTGCTGTGCCCACTTATAGTGCCCCGTATGGGGCATTATGCCTTTTCGGCGGAATAGCTCAGTTGGCTAGAGCACGCGGTTCATACCCGCGCGGTCGCCAGTTCAAGTCTGGCTTCCGCTATTAAAGTAAAAACGCCTTCCCAATGTTTTCATTGAGGAGGCGTTTTTCATTATCGTAATATCTTTTTGCAGAGAATAATTTTGATGGAAATGATGCCGGTCCCAAGCCTTCGATTTCTATCCCCTATCCCCTGTAATCGTAAAAACCACCCATTCTGCAATATTCTCTGCATGATCGCCAATACGCTCCAGATATTTTGCATTCATCATCAAGTCTAAAGCTTGCTCACCAAAGGCGGCATCTTTGCGCAATTTATCTATTAGTTCAAGCTTCACTTTTAAGAAGAGGGCGTCTACATCGTCATCTCTCTTTAATACCTCTTTTGCCAATTCAAGATCCTTTTGCACAAAGGCTCTTACACTATCCTTTACCATATTTCCGGCTTTATCAACCATAGTTATGATATCCCCAATATGAGGAGTATAATCATCCTTAGACATGTAAATGATATTATCTGATATATCGGCGGCATGATCCCCTATCCGCTCCATGTCTGTGATTATTTTTAATGCTGAAGAAATAATGCGCAAGTCCCCTGCAACGGGCTGCTGCTGCATTAGCAGCCGCATACATAGCTGCTCGATTTCTTTTTCCATTTCGTCTACGGTTAAATCATTGACAATGACTTTTTTTGCTAGCTCTATATCCCTTTTTACCAGGGCTTCTGACATTGTTGTCAAGGCTTCGCTTAGTTGTTCGCCCATTTTGGTTATGAGGCGGTTAAGCTCGTTTAGCTGGTCTTCAAATCGTTTGCGCATGTTTGCCTCCTATCCAAACCTACCTGTTATATACTCTTCCGTTTTCTTATTCCTGGGATTACCAAAAATTTGCTCTGTTACCCCATGTTCGATTATTTCTCCCAATAAGAAAAACGCCGTTTTATTGCTTATCCGTGCGGCTTGCTGCATGTTGTGAGTTACAATGATAATTGTGTAATCTTTTGAAAGCTCTATAGCAAGTTCTTCTACTTTGCTTGTGGAGATAGGATCTAAAGCCGAAGTAGGTTCGTCCATTAATAAGACATCCGGCTCTACAGCAAGGGCCCGGGCTATGCACAAGCGCTGTTGCTGCCCGCCAGAAAGCCCTAATGCAGACTTATTTAACCTATCGTTTACTTCGCCCCACAAAGCCGCATCTCTTAAAGCCTTCTCCACGATATCGTTTAGACGGCGGCGAGATTTTACCCCATGGGTTCTGGGGCCAAAGGCGATATTGTCAAAAATGCTCATTGGGAAAGGGTTAGGCTTTTGGAATACCATGCCTACCCGCTTGCGCAGATTATTTACATCTATGTGGTTAATATCTTCGCCATCCAGGGCAATGTGGCCTTGTACTCGGCAAGTCTCTACTAAGTCGTTCATGCGGTTTAGGGATTTTAAAAGGGTACTTTTGCCGCAACCTGAGGGGCCTATTAAGGCTGTGATTTCGTTGCTTTCTACAGAGAGGGAGACGCTTTTAAGGGCTTGCTCGCTGCCGTAGAACACATTTACGTCTTTAATATCAAATTTAACCATTTCACTCACCTATAATTCCAACATAGCCTTGGGAACAGGCGCTGCCTTTGCCCCCAGAGCCTTGCTTATTACCCCAGTACGATAGGCCATTTTTGCCACCTTTTCCAATGCGGCGGCGTGAAATACAGCCTGGATAGGGCTTTCTCCCCAGGTGAATGGGGCATGATTTTTTACCAGCACACCAGGGATTTTCATATAATCTTGCTGGGTGAAGGTTTCGGTTATTAGGCTGCCAATGCTTGCCTCGTAGTCGGCGGCAATTTCTTCATCCAAAAGGGCACGGGTACAGGGAATATTTCCTTTGAAATACTCCAGATGGGTGATGCCGTAAGCTGGGATTGGCAAACCTCCTTGGGCAAAAATTGTAGCCCAGGGAGAGTAGAGGCTTACTACACTGCCTATTTTAGTGAAACTTGCATACACACCCAAATGGGTTACGGCATCCTTTGCAGGTTTTCCACTGCCTTCTACTATTTGCCCTTCCAAGTCGATGACAATCATATCGTCGGGTGTAAGATCTTTACAGGATACGTCACTGGGTTTTACAACCACTAAGCCCCGCTCACGCTCTATTCCGCTAACATGGCCCCATAGGTTATCTGTTAAGCCAAGTCGAGTTAGACGCTTGTTGGCTACGTATACTAATTTTTTTAGGTTTTTTAACATAAGTACGCTCCTTTTTGATTGGAGAAAAATCTCCTATTATGGCGTGGTTGGTCTTCGCTTTTGGTTTACAAAATCGGTAGTGTAACTTCTATTCTCGTGCCTTTTCCCAGTTCGCTTTCTAAGGATATGCTTCCATTATGGTAGCGCACAACATGCTTAACAATCGACAGCCCCAACCCAGCACCACCTGTTTTTCGCCCTCTGGATTGCTCTACCCTGTAAAACCGCTCAAAAATATGGGGTTGTACATCCACTGGGATACCGATACCAGTGTCAGAAACAATTATACGGCAGAAACTGCCTTTTCCCGTCTCATGGCTTTCATATATAGTCACATCAACCTTCCCGCCTGGCACATTATACTGTATGGCATTACCAACTAAATTCATTATCATCTCGTATACTAATAGTTTATTGCAGTTCATCATTACAGACGAAGCAGTTAAATTAACCGCTACCTGCTGTTTTTCTGCAATATGACTCAAACTTTCAACAACCTCATAAGCGATTTCCTTCACATTTTCCGATGTAAATGTCCTTTGCGCATCTTGCTCGTCCAAATTAGACAAAAAAAGAATATTCTCAATCAGGCTAATCATCCGCTTGGCTTCTACATCAATTTTGCCTGCAAATTGAGCCATATCACCAGGGGCTACTATCCCAGCCGCCATCAACTCTGCATAGCCGGAAATCGTAGTCAGCGGGGTTTTAAGCTCATGAGACACATTTGCGGAAAACTCCCGCCGCATGTTTTCGGCTTGGGCTCTTTCGGTTATATCCGCCGTCAACACAATGGCCCCTCTATTTGAGGAAGGTATAAATGAAAGCTGAACCACCCTGTCGGCCTTTTGTAAAGTCAGCTGACCGCCTATCCCCTCAAGGGCCGCATCCACTTTTTCTAAAAATACAGTATCTGCAAGCAAGTTGATTATATTCTTCCCTTCTGGTTCTTGCCTAGTTTCAAACAATGCTAAAGCCCTTGGGTTAGCAGATATTACCTTCCCTGTAGGGTCTACCATTACAAACCCGTCTTGCATATTTTTGATTAGAGCATCTATTGTTTCGCTATGTGCTCGCAGGTCGCTTACCTGGCTCTCTATTTGCCTGTCCCGAGCCATAATTTTTTGAAAAAACTCGTTTAGCTCGTTAAATATATCATCGGGATTATCTAAATTAATTTTATTAATAGGTCTGGCTATTTTCTTTGTTATAGCCCCGCTTGCAAAAACAATTAAGCTAAAAAATATCACAATAAACAAAATAATAAATGTCATCGAACCTGCTAAAATCCTAAATAAACCCGACGCCGGGCCGTAAAAAAAGATAAGTGATAAAAGCACTGCCGCTGCCAACACCAAAATAGCTGTAATCAGCAGCCCTACAAAGATTCGTCTTCCCATGTAATTTTGTACCCCACTCCACGGATTGTTTTAACCATATCGCCACACTGCCCTAGCTTTTGACGCAGGGTTTTGATGTGCATGTCTACAGTACGGTTAGATGTGCCATCGTATTCGTATCCCCAAATATGGGTTAGTAATTGGTCTCGTGTTAGCACCAAGTCTTTGTTTAGCAATAGGTAGTGCAATAACTCAAATTCCTTAAAAGTGATAGTAACAGGCTTGCCGTATACCTTCACGGCCCGTTTTTTGGGGTCTAAGGATAACCCATTTATCACAATGCTGCTTGCTTCCTCGCCCAATGTCTGTTGTGAGCCTGTCCCGCCTAAGCGTCGCAGTAATGCCCGTACCCTAGCCAAAAACTCAAGTACAGAAAAAGGCTTTGTTATATAATCATCTGCCCCAGAGTCAAGGCCCGTAATCCGGTCCGACTCCGACCCCATTGCCGTTAGCATTAGCACAGGCAATTGAGCCGTTTTTTCAGAGGATTTAAGCTTTGTAAGGATTTCTAGCCCTGTTTCATCGGGAAGCATAATATCCAAAATTACTAAATCCGGCAGTGATTTTTCCATTCCCCGCCAAAAAGCCGCCCCATTCTCAAAACCAATGCATTCAAGCTCATGGGATCGCAATGCATAACAAACCAACTCCCGTATACTTGCGTCGTCCTCAACCAAATAGATCATGTTTTTGAGAACCTCCTTGCTATAAGCCCTGATATGCCGTTTAAGCAAAACACCACAAGCAGCAGTACAACAGCTGCAGCATATGTTTCGTTTACAAAGCGCCCATAATTGGACAATTGCCACATATGCACCGTTAAGGTTGTGCCTGTATCCAATAAGCCTGTGGGGATGCGGGGCACTTGCAACGCCCCTGCCGTGAAAATCAACGCCGCAGACTCGCCTACTACCCGGCCTATTGACAAAATTACCCCAGCAAGTATCCCCGGCATTGCACTGGGCAAAATTATTTTAAACACCGTGCGCAGTTTACCCGCCCCTAGCCCAAAGGAGGCTTCCCGGTATGTAACTGGCACACTCTTAAGCGCTTCTTCTGTAGACCTTATAATAAGGGGGAGCATCATAATACTCATGGTTAATGCCCCAGAAAGAACAGACATCCCAAGTCCAAGAAATATACGGAAAAACATCATGCCAAAAAGCCCGTATACAATGGAAGGTATACCGGCCAATATTTCCGCTGCACTGCGGATTACAGTAACAAAGCGGCTGCCTGTTCTCAAATATTCTACCAAGAAAACCGCGCTAAAAACTCCAAAAGGCACGGCAATTACCAACACAATAGCCACCATTAAAATCGTGGTTATAATAGAAGGAAACAGCGATACCCCAGGGGTGGCGGAGTTTATCGCAAAAAGCCCAGGGGTTGCCAAGTGACGGAAGCCATTTGACAAAACATGAAAGACAATAAACCCTAATGCAAGCACCGTAAGAGAAGCAAATACCCATGTAAGGATAAAAAAGAACCTATCCCAAAGCCTAGTAAGCCACTTTAAAGCATTAACAGAGAGAAAAGTGTAAAGCCGCCTCATAATTGGAGTAACCAAAAATACAAAAGAAATAAGCACAACCCACCTGTTATTGAAATAGAACTGTCCAAATAAAAGAGCGATAAAAGGTATCGCCCATTTTACATACATCATGGGTTTAGCCATGGCCTTAGAAAATTTTGAACCTTCTCCTGCCCCTTTGCTTACGTTACGTTTAACAAAAAATACAAAAACCATGTTTATAAGCAGGATAAACAACAGCAGCACTACCCCTGTAGCAATAAGGGACTCCCTGTGCAGGTCAGAAGCATAGGACATTTCCATTACAACATTGGCTGTAAGAGATCGCGCCCCTCGAAGCAAGTGAATTGGCATCCGGGGCTGGTTTCCGGCTACCATGTTTACTGCCATGGTTTCACCAATGGCACGACCTACCCCAAGCACCACTGCCGCCAAAATCCCGCTCTTTGCCGCCGGCACAACCACACAAAGCACACTGCGCAATTTGCTGGCACCAAGAGCAAGAGCACCTTCAAAGTAATTATCAGGCACAGCCCGTATTGCACTTTCCGAGATACCGATAACTACAGGCAAAATCATGATTCCCAATAATATAGAAGCCGCTAAAATGCTGTTACCTGTAGGGATACCTGCCGCATCAACACGCTCTGCAAACGGCCTTAGCAAAGGCACAATTACCACCATGCCAAAAAACCCATACACAACCGAGGGGATACCTGCCAAAAGGTTGACTATGGGCTTAATAACTTTATAAAGACGCTTTGGACACATAAACGCAAGGTAAATTGCCGTAAACACGCCAATAGGCACACCGATAATAATTGCGCCAATAGTAATAGAAACACTGCCCGCAATCATAGGCAATATCCCAAAGGAGGGATTTTGGTCACGAGGCGCCCAGGTTGTACCAAGGAAAAACTCCCGTACACCAATCTCTCGGATAGCAGGCAGCCCACCTGTGAAAAGAAAACCAGCGATTGTAGCTATAGAAAGTATACTAACACAGGCGCAAATAAAGAAAACAATAGCCATTACAACTTCATTAACCCGCTTGCCTTTAACCAGGCCATGAATCAGAGAAATCGATTTTTTAACTTTCATTTTCTGATTGCTCCTATGTCAATTTTACGGCGCAAAACGCACGGGCAATCATAGTAACCACCCGTGCGTTATTTTACTTTTAAATGTACAAATTAATCAATGTTTTCCCACCGAGTTAACTCACCCATAAAAATATCCCTGATTGCTTCTGTGGTAATGTTGGCAAGGCCATTAGAGGGGTGAACGATAACTGCAAGACCGTCGTGGTTCATAAGGAACCCATCTACAGATGCCAGTTCTGTCTCCCGAAGGGCGCGAGAGGTCATACCAATATCTACACGTCCTTCAATGGCGGCGGTAATACCTGCGCCGCTGCCTGTTGAGTGTACGTCTATTGTTACACCAGGGTTGAGCTCTCTATAAGCTGCCACAACATAGCCCATCAAAGGTGCAACAGAAGTAGAACCTTCTATTACCAAAGTCCCAGAAAGGCCGCCCCCAGTATAAGCCACTGGGTTTTCAACAACTGTGATAAACCCTCGTCTTTGGATTTCGGCCTGTCCCTCTTCGCTTACAATAAAGTCAAGGAAGTCTTGTGCCAAGCCACTAAGCTCATTTGGCAACGCAAGGTAAAAACTTCTGAACAGCGTGTAAGTACCGTTTAACACATTGGCTACAGTAGCTTCAACGCCATCAACAGGCACTGCGCGTACATCGTCCCTTAGGGCACCCAGTGAAATGTAACCCATTGCGGCAGGGTTTCCTGCCACAGATGTAATAATTGAGCCGGTGCCGGTTTCTACCAAAGCTTCTGTCCAGGTGTGGTCTACACCGTCTTGATATATGCCGGTTACATTAACAAAAGCGTCACGGGTACCGCTGCCGTCTTCACGGGTAATTACATGTATTGCGCCGGATGGTACAGATGTTGTAGGGGTGCTAGTGTCTGCTGCTGTGCCAGAATCGGAAGAACCGCTGGCGTCATCATCGTTGTTGCAGGCTGCCAAAGCCACTAAGCCTAAAACCAAAATTGCTAAAATAAGTACTTTTTTCATGTCATCCTCCTAAAGAATGCAGTTGAAATTGACTTTCGACCGCATTTTATTTAAGGAATGTAAAGAGAATAAGCCCTTTGTGTAAAATCTATGTAAAATATTTTGTGCCATTGACATTGACCCTGCGTTAACTTGTACAATGTGTGTGAAAGACGATGTTTTTGACATTGGCAGTACGAATTTATTTCAGCGGAGGAAAACAAATGTCTAATAAAAAGCTCAAAGATGTTTTCATTGAAGTTCTTACCGACGATACATTGCAAAACGCATTAGATTTTGCAGAATTTTTAAATGCAAACGAAATAATTCAAACAGAGCAACATGGAATGCACTTCAAAGGCGAGTGCGTATGTTATATAGATACGAGAAACGAGTGCCCTGCATGGATTATTTGGACTGCTGGCGACTATAGCAAAGAATACGAAGATTTCCCGATAGACGAGAAAACGAAAGAAATCGCCTGGGCACATGCTAATAGCTGTGGAAACTGCGAAGGTGTTGATTGTAGTCCGGGTAAAACAAAAACGATATTTGGGAAAGAATTTAAAAATATATGTAGTGGTGCTGATGTGGATATGTGTTTCAATAATCCCGAGGCAGAAATATTAGAATGCTTGAAGAAGTTAGTGATGATGAGAAAAAATATCATCTCTAACCATACTAAATAAGTTTTATGACTATCCAGTTAACTCATAATGTAGTTAGTGATAAGCTTTACTCCCTCGGTTGCTCCGGGCTATCGCGTTAAGCAGAAATATGAATAAATGCGGAATCACTCGTCATTGCGAGCGCAGCAAAGCAATCCAAGACTTGCGAAAATACTGGATTGCTTCGTCGCTACGCTCCTCGCAATGACGGGTTGAATGCATAATTATTCATAAAAATGCTTAACGAGACAGCCCTGTGCAACCCTGACGAAAATGTGAACTTATAAGCTAACTGAATAGTCACGCAAATTTTTTTGGTCAAATTGGGTTGGCACTACAGGCAATTATTTTGTAATCCAAGAAACTGGACTGCCTTGCTCCAATACCCCGGGTCCGAAAGGTACTATTTCTCCTGTTTCTGGATTAGTAGGCTGGTCAACATAAAACAAAAAACCGCTCTTTCCATATCTACCCAGCTTGTTTTGGTCGAAGTGCTCGCCATTCATGCAAATATTGACAGCTTTCAATGCAATTGCCACTTCTTTGCTTCCTTCAAAAAGCTCATGTTCCCATAAAAATTCACATTCTATATTCAAAAAACACTCTTTAATTCGCGGCGCGTTGACCTTTAAGGATTTTTCTGCCGTTAAGCCGGACGCGGTTATTTCATCTGTTTCAAATTGATTATTGCCAATCGTTTTAATACAACGGTCATAAATATCGTTTGAGGGGAAATTTAATACACACACCCTTGTTTCTTTCAGTGATTGATACATATGCCCGCCTTTGCCAACCTTTCCCATAATACAAATAAAGTTATCAGCTCCACTTCCTGCAAAGGAAGACCAAGAGTGAAGGCAGGCATTTTCCTTACCGTTGGATTTCCAACCTGTGACGACAAATACAAGCGATGGCATAGCCGCCACAAAATCATACCATGACATATTGCCACAGGCTGCCAAGTATTGCTCCGTTTCGTATCCGGCTAATCTCTCTGGCCTCTCAAAAACAGAAATTTCCTTTTTCATTGTGAAACTCACCCTTTTATTACAATCATAACACAGCAAACACGGCAACTGCTTGTCTTATTTGATAACAAAAATCAAGGTTGCCTTATTAGGTTTCCTAAACAAAGCAACCCCTTACATAATTGAATTACGAAAAACTTACGCCAATTTCCTTTTATAAATCTGCACAGCCGCAATAAAGGACACCACAATAAACCCAATACACCAAACCAATGCCAGCATCAATGCATTTCCATCCACAGGGGTACCCAATGTCAGCGCCCGCATTGTCTCGATTATATGTGACATAGGCTGGTTGGCCACAAACCATCTAAGCCCGCCGGATAATGCCTCTGCTGGTACAAAACCCGTACTCAAAAATGGCAGTAAAAACAGCAAAAACAAAATGGAAGTCGTACTTTCAGGGGTTTTTGCAATAAGGCCGCCTACAACGCCCACCCATGTAATCGCCAGCATAAATAAAACCACAAC
>Ga0123355_10013815_pt1 | contig 12585 bp, 14 predicted proteins | sample TergutEmb28metaG_3_FD_89872 | JGI IMG/M metagenome (GOLD analysis project Ga0123355, IMG submission 89872) | Embiratermes neotenicus P1 segment gut microbial communities from Petit-Saut dam, French Guiana - Emb289 P1 | ecosystem: Host-associated > Arthropoda: Insects > Digestive system > Gut ...
CCTTGAGGGCAAGCTCGGCGCTGCGATTGATCCGATCCGTTTTCGTGCCAACGTCTACTTCAGGGGGCTGCCTCCGTGGGGCGAACAGACATGGGTCAAGCCCGAGCGCATCCTCGCGATCGGTGCCGTCCGACTGCGGGTCGTAGCACCGATCACCCGTTGTGCCGCAACAGAAGTGAACCCGCAGACTGCGCGACGCGACATCGCGATGGTCGCGGAGCTAAAGCGTCACTACGGCCACAATAACATGGGTGTCTACGCTGAAATCGTCAGCGCGGGCGAGATAGGGATCGGAGACCAAATCGCGAATGGGTGATAGGCCCTGCGGCCAAGCGTGTCCAGCCGAGCGCTCGTGTCGACCAACGCCAGTTTCATTACGCGCTGGGGAGCGATGTCGCAGAGCGTGGATCTTATGTGGATCTCCGTATAGCAGCCTGATCTGGCGCTTTTACCGCGACCTCAAGCCTTATTGCCGCAATCCGACGCCGGCACAAAAGGCCGCGCTCCGCATCCGCTTCGATCGCATCTGCAAACGGCAGACCGGTTTCGTCACCCTCGACCGCCTGCTCGCCCGCCTCTATGCCAACAAAGCCGCATTACTGACGGTGCTCGACCGGCCCGAGATCCCACCCCACACCAACAACTCCGAAAACGACATCCGGTCCCAAGTCGCCTCGGGGTCACGTTGACGCTGCGAAGGCGGGCGGCATGGTACCGAGCGCGGCGACGATGAGGACGATCGCAACGCCGAGCGCCGTCTCGATTTCCGCATTTCGGCGCAGTGCGGCGACGTCGCCGCGCGGCGTCAGACGGAGACGGTTGACGGCCGCGACAGACACCATGACACAGAACAACACCAACTTGACGAGGAGCAGCAGGCCATAGGGCGAGCCGATCAACGCCCCGGCATTGCCAACCATGAACCAGGCGTTGATCGCGCCCGTCGCCAAGATGATGCAAACGCTGACGACGCCCAGCGTCGAGAAACGCCAGGCGATTGCGCTGCCGTCCGGTCGGTGCATCGCGGCCGAGAACGGGACGAGGCCGCCGATCCATGCTCCGACCGCCAACAAATGGATAGCGCCACACGCCAAATGAATGACGCTGCCATCGGCGCCGGCATGACCCGCAGCTCCAGGTGTTGAACCGGGTCGCGCCGAACGCGCCGCGCGCGAACGAGCCCACCCGTGCCGAACTTGGGGCGCGCTCGCCCAACCATCCGACACCTTTGTGGCCCGGATCACCCCAGGCGCATCAGCGCTTCTTCGACCACGCGAAGGAACATGTCATCAGATTTATCATAGTCATGAGATTCGACGATGATGACGGATGCGGCGCAGGCCAGGGCGTCCAAGCTGACGTGGATGATGCGCGGTAGCCCGTCGGGATCTGGCGGGACGAGTTCGCCCCATATCTTCTTATCGAGGCCGATCTTGTTCACGGGTTTCAACATCTCGCCGGCGAGGAAATCGGCGATTATGTCGTGTGCGGTGCTCTTATCGGTCATAGCGGGTGTCGAGCGGCGATAGCCGATAACAGCGCCAAGGCTAGAGCAAGAACGCCACCGAGGCGGCGGCGACGAACAGTAATGCGATGACGACCAGAGCGGCGGCCAAGAGTCGACCCCACTCTTCCTTTTGCTCGTTGGTCAAACTCTCTTGGGTCAACATAACCATCCTGCCCGTGTCACCAATCTTTAATCCGGCTCGTGATAGGTGCGTGGGCGCCGCATAAAATATCCATGCGATATTCCGAGCGATATTGTTAATACTGCTTGGTACAGCGCTCGTTGCGATCCACTAGCCGCTCGGGCCAGTCGCGCTGGGGGCCAACTGATCCGTTGCGATGGCACCTCTGTCGGAAGATAGATGCTCTTGCACGTCGCTGCGCGCGCTTGTTCAGCGCTAGGGGCCGTGCGGTGGACGCTGTAGGATGGACCGCCTATCATGACCGCAGCGATGGCCAACCGCCCGGATTACGGCATTGATGCGCCTGGCGTGGTGTGCGGCCTCGCGCTCGCCGGCATCGCGGCCCTGGCCTTGGCCGGCATTGCCCTGGGCTGGCTGGGCGTTCCTTTGTTAGCGATCGTGCTTTCCGTGATCGGCGTTGCATTGCTGGTCTCGTCAGGGCTGACGTTACGCAACGCGCTCCATGGCAAATTTCGTCATCGCGACCGCATTCTCGGACATGTCCATTGGCGTGGCGACGAACGCTTGCTGGATGTCGGCACAGGCCGCGGCTTGCTGCTGGTCGGCGCAGTCAAGCGACTAGCTGCCGGGCACGGCACCGGGCTCGATATTTGGAACAAGAAGGATCTCAGCGAAAACAGTGTCGAACGCACAATGTCCAATCTTGCAGCCGAAGGTGTGGCTACACGCTGCGAGCTTGTGACCGGTCCGGCACAGGACATGCCGTTTCCTGATGGTTCCTTTGACGTCGTCCTTTCCAATCTTTGCATGCACAACATCCGGGGTTCCGAGACACGTGCCACGGCTTGCAGCGAGATTGCGCGCGTCTTGAAGCCGGGCGGTGTCGCCGTCATCTCGGATTTGATGTTCGTGAGCCGTCACGCGGAGACCTTCCGCGGGATTGGCATGACTGCCGCAATCGACGGTCCTTATCTGTGGGACGCATTTCCTCCGCAAAAGATCGTGATCGCGCGAAAGCCGCGATAGGTCTCGACCGTCACGGGAGACAGCACTGCCAGCGATAAACACCGCGGCGGCAGATCTCATGAAACGACAAGGGCGGAGTGTGCTATCGAACGACAGCAATCGGATCGGCGATCTGCTTAGTGCCGAGTGGCCAAGCGCGCATCTCTCACTCTGCTATAGGCCGGATGCGCGCGGTTCTTCACCTTGACGCATGCTTGCATTTGCCGCCGCGATGGGCGCGGCCGCGATGCTTTGAGACGATGCCCACTCTCCGACATCGATCTTCCGTTTCACCGAGGCCGCGCGGCAACCAGCGGCTTACCGCCGGGGCCGCGTCCTGATTGCGGGAGACGCCGCCCATGTGCATCCCTCCGGTGGCGGCCAGGGCCCGCAAACCGGCGTGCAGGACGCAGTTAACCTGGGATGGAAACTCGCGCAGGTCGTCAAGGGCGTGTCACCGGACAGCCTGCTCGATTCCTTATTTCCGTGAGCGCCATCCGGTCGGCGCACGGGTCTTGCGCACGCAATGGCGTCGATGGTTCTGCGTCGTGACGACGAGCAAACGACGGCGCTCCGCGACGCGATCCGTGAGCTCCTCAGCATGGCGGAGCCTCACCGGCGATACGCGGCCATGATGTCGGGCCTGGATCTCCGATACGGCCTCGGTGACGGGCATCCGCTGCTCGGGCGCCGCATGCCCGACCTCCACGTGGTCACCGACGCCGGCCCGCAACGGATCTTCAGCCTGCTCCACGCCGCCAGCCCGCTGCTCATCAACTTCGTCACGCGCGGCGCCTTCGACGTCCGACCGGTGGACCGGCTGGGTCCGGGTGGTCGACGCCGCCTACAGTTTGCCGGAGTTTCTTTTCCTAAGTAGTGGCGGATGCAAGAGTTACTTTACCATCTTCGATTTTTCCGACGCCACCCAACTGGAAGACGCAGAATTCGAGGGCCACTCTGCCGCCGCTCTTCGCTGTTCGGCCTCGAGCTCCCATGGGTTGTGGGCGCAAAAAACCCGGACCTCCGGGCGAGTGGCGGTGAACCTGCGAAGCCGATCCTGGTTGTAAAATCTGGCACGACGGTCGGTGGTGACGATCGCCTGAAACAGGCCGACCAGAGGCGCACAGCGGCGCCTGGGCCCTGTCACCTCGCGCGGATCGAAATAGGCGTCGCCGGCATGAAGCAGCCATCCGCCGGATGTCTGCACAGCGACGCCGCAATGGCCGAGCGTATGGCCAAATAACGGGATCAGCAGCAGTTCGGGCGGCAGACCTTCCAGTCCTCGCACCGCCTCGAAACCGAACCACGGCTCTCCCTCTTCGGAGTAGGTGCGGAAATCGGGTCCGTGCGCCCACATCAGCGGGCGATACCGGCGCTTGCCCTTGAAGCCGCGCCGCGCCAGCGCGGCCGTCAACTCTGCCGCATGAAGGTGAACCCTGGCGTGCGGAAAGTCCGAGAGGCCGCCGACATGATCGAGGTCCATATGCGTCAGGACGATATGGCGAACATCCTCGGGGCGCAGCCCCATTGCCTTGATTTGCTCGATCGCGGCGAGTGAAGGATCGCACTTCGGACGCGCATAGACGTTGACGAACTCGCGTCCCAGCCTGCTCGGCAGATCGGCATAGTCGGCGCTGCCGAGTCCTGTGTCCACCAGCACAAGACCGTTTGCAGGGGTCTCGATCAGAAGGACATGGCAGGTGAGGCTGCGGCGATGAATCGAGAGCCCCTGGATACAGGCGCAACTGATATGGTGAACCTTCATGGAGGTCGCCCTTCGCTGACTTTGCCACAAACGAGACAAATGTCTTATTAATGGCACGATGGAGCGCTGTCAATGAGTGTCGTGAGCCGTCCGGGAGGGCGCACGGCGGAAACCACCCGGCGCATTTTCGCTGCGACGCTCGCCCTCCTGGTCGAGGGCGGGCTGGCGGCCTGCGGGTTCTTGGCGGTAGCTGAACGGGCCGGTGTCGGGCGGGCGACCCTCTATCGGCGCTGGTCCAGTCGCGCCGCACTGGTCCTGGACGCTCTGGCGGCGCACCTGGAGGGCGCTGTCAGCGTGCGCGACACCGGGTCGTTCGCCACCGACCTGCGTGCGCTGGTCGACGATATCGCTTCATTCCTCCAATCCCCGCTCGGCCGCGCAGCGGTAGCGGCCGTCGCCGAACAGAGGATGGAGGATGCCCTCGAACCGACGAGTTTCTGGCGCGCTCGCCTCACGGCCGTTACGCCTGTCTTTGAGCGCGCGGTTGCGCGGGGCGAGGTTGCGGCTGACTGCGACCGGGAAGCTCTCCTCGCATGCGCCTTGGGACCGCTCTACTTCCGTACCTTGGTCATGGGCATGCCGATCGACGTGAATTGGGTCGATCGTGTGTTTCGACAGCTCTTCGACAACCGCGCGGGCCGGGTCGCCGGAACGAGAGCACCCGGTTGAGCCGGGACGGGAGAGGAGTCGTCGCAGACGAAATTCCGATCGATGTGGAGCGGAGCTCGGCGACGGTCCGATTCTGGTCGTGGGGACGCCATAAAATGGGCAGGATACGAGAACTTTTTCCATGATCTTCTCCCTCTCGGATGGCGTTGAACGCCTAGGCCGCGTCAACCAGCACGATTTCGGAATCGTCGAGCGCGGTGACGGTGACCACATCGATATCCTTGATGGCTGCGCCGTCGCGGGCGTCGATTTCGACTCCGTTCACCTCGACACGGCCCGTCGCAGGTACGAGATAGCCGTGCCGCGATACGCCTATGGTGTATTCCGCGCTATCGCCTTTCTCCAGCGTCGCCCCCAGAACCCGCGCATCGGCGCGGATGGGAAGCGCGTCGTTGTCGTTGGCGAAACCGCTTGCCAACGTCACGAAGCGGCCGGAGCGATCGCCTTTCGGAAAGGGCTTGGAGCCCCACGGCGGCGGGCCGCCATCCTTTGTCGGCAGGATCCAGATCTGAAAGATCTTCGTCGCCTCCTGTTCGAGATTGTACTCGGAGTGACGGATGCCGGTTCCCGCGCTCATCACCTGCACATCTCCAGCTTCGGTGCGGCCTTCATTACCCATGCTATCGCGATGGGTGATCGTGCCCTCGCGGACATAGGTGATGATCTCCATGTTGGCGTGCGGATGGGGTGGAAAGCCGGTATTGGGTTCGATTTCGTCGTCGTTCTAGACGCGCAGAGCGCCCCAATGGACGCGTTCGGGATCGTAATAGTCGGCGAATGAGAAGTGGTGTTTGGTGTCCAGCCAGCCGTAGTTGGCGCCACCGAGCTCCTTGAAGGGCCTCAATATGCCCTGTCGGCTGTTGCAGACGATATCACCGCCGGCCGGCTTGTCGTCATCGAGCCCGAGGGAACGCCAGCCGACATGAGCATGCCCATGTCGCGATCTACCAATCGCCGCCGGGCGCTGAATGATCAATCGCCTCAAGTCAATGATGGCGGACATTGACAGTGCGGCGGATCGAGCGTCGGAAGAGAATGCTCGCGATGCCGTAGCGGAGCGCGCTCGGCCGTGCCCCCGACATCGCTCGACTTGATCCCTGATCGGCGGTCGCACATGGCGCCCATCGTACCTATGGGCGATCCATTCGTTTGAAAGTACATGGAGCGGTCGCAGCCACGCCCCGTGCCCGGCGGCTTTTTGCGACACCACGCGGATTTAGGGCTTCAGAGCCGGATTATGGCTGTGATCATGAGGTACAAGCGTCATGGCATCTTTCATTGCTCGCCGGCATCGGCCAACGAACAGCCACCAACTTGCGCCGCAGCCGCGCAGAGGCTGCGGAGACCGCTACTTCGCTTGAAAGAACCTATAGCCAGAGAAGCAGGCTGGAACCTCCATCCCGTTAGCTTAATGAGCGAGGGTCCGTTTTAGCCGCGGCGCAACGAAATCGAGGAAAGCGCGCACTTTGATTGGCAGAAAGCGATTGGCTGTGTACACGAGATTAACCGGTAATGTTGGCGGCTGGAACTCGTCCAGCAGGGTCGTGAGCATTCCGCGGTCGAGAGCTGTCTGCATGTGGTATGAAAATGCGGAAACAATCCCGATGCCGGCGGACGCGGCATCACAGGCTGCCTCAGCGCTTCCGACAACGAGCCGGGAGCGCACCGGAATCGCGACATTCGTTTTATCCTGGACGAATGTCCAAAGATCGGGTGACGCAAAACCTGAATAAGTGATGCAGTCATGTCCCGTTAGATCGTCGGGCGTCCGCGGCGTCCCGCGAGCCGCAAGGTAAGCGGGGCTGGCGCAGACAACCCGTCGAATCGTACCGACCCGTATCGCGACCATGCTGCTGTCCGGCAGCGCGCCGATCCGCAGCCCGACGTCGACCTGCTCCTGAAACAGACTGAGCACTCGATCGTTCAGGATCAAACTAACCTGGATGTCCGGATAAGCCTTCAGAAAATCCGCCAGGATCGGGATGAGGTAGATGCGTCCAAGGCCGACCGGGGCCGTGACAATCAGATCGCCGGTCGGCGCGCTATATTCCCCGGAGGCGGAGCGCTCGGCTTCCGCCACGTCCGCAAGAATGCGTTTGCACGCGGCAACATAGGAGCTACCCGCATCGGTGAGCACCAGCTTGCGGCTCGACCGGTTGAACAGCTTCGTCCGCAGATGTGACTCCAGCTCCGAGATCTTGCGGCTGACCGTTGCGAGTGGGGTGTTTAGTCGGCGCGCCGCGGCGGACAGACTGCCGGCCTCGACCACGGCCACATAGGTCGACATCGCTTCCAGCCGATCCATCGGAGCATTCCATAAGTTGGAAGGGTAGCTCTCGATTTTGCCATGTAGCGTCAGATTTCGGGAGACCGTATCTCAGGGCCGCAAGGAATCTTGGAGACTGTCATGGATACCATATCGCTCCAACGGGGCACGACCGTGGCTGTGGCGAAGAAACGGTCGAAACTCCACCCCAAGACGCTCGCGCTCGCCGGCCTCGTGCTGGCGTTGACGCTGGGCGGCGCCGGGTACGGCCGCTACTGGTGGACCACCGGCCGCTTCATCGAGAGCACCGACGACGCCTATGTCGGCGGCAACGTCACGCCGATATCGCCGCATGTCGGCGGCTTCGTCGCGCAGCTCCTGGTCGCAGACAACCAGTATGTCCGCGCCGAGCAGCTCTTGATCCGCCTCGATCCGCGCGACTTCCAGGCCGCGCTCGACCATGCGCGCGCGGTCGCGAGCGAGCGCCGGGCGGCACTCGCCGGGCTACAAGCTAAATATATCCTGCAGCAAGCGATGATCCGGCAGGCGCAAGCCGATCTCGACGCCAAGGTCGCACAGGCGAATTTTGCCCGCCGGGACGCCGTCCGCTATCGCGAGCTTGCGAAGACCACCTTCGGAACCTTGCAGAACGCAGAGCGGACAGCAGCGCTCGACGTGTCGTCGCGATCGACGACCGATGCTGCGCAGGCATCGCTCGACGCAGCCCGGCAACAGATGAATGTGCTCGACGCCGAGATAGCGGAGGCGCGCGCGGGCGTCGCTCAAGCCGAGGCCGATCTCGAAACCGCCCGCCTCAATCTCGGCTATACCGAGATCCGCGCGCCGATCGACGGCTATGTCGGCAACCGCAATGCGCAGGTCGGCGCCTATGTCGCCAGCGACGCCTATCTCATAAGCGTGATCCCGGCCGAGGGACTGTGGATCGACGCCAACTTCAAAGAGGACCAGCTCGCCGATATGCGGCCGGGGCAGCCGGCGGACGTCGTCGCCGACGTGCTGCCGGGCAAGGTCTTGCACGGCCATATCCTGAGCCTCGCGCCGGGCACCGGGGCCGTGTTCAGCGTGATCCCGCCGGAGAATGCCACCGGCAACTTTACCAAGATCGTGCAGCGGGTGCCGGTGCGCATCGGGCTTGACCATGAGCGGCTCGGCGAGTTGCGCCCGGGCTTGTCGACGACGGTCGGCGTCGACACGAAGCCTGGCGCCCAATCCAAGGAGTGACGGCGATGTCGGATACAAGCGCCTGGCTCAAGAGCCTGCTGCCGTTCGTCGTTCTGTGCTTCGGAGGCTTCATGGCGCTCTTGGACATTCAGATCGTCGCGTCATCGCTGCAGTACATCGGCGGCGGGCTGTCGGCGGCGCAGGACGACATCAGCTGGGTGCAGACAGCCTATCTGATCGCCGAGATCATCGTGATCCCCATGTCGGGCTGGCTCACCCGCGTGTTCTCGACGCGCTGGCTGTTCGCCGCCTCGGCTGCCGGTTTCACGGTCAGCAGCCTGCTCTGCGCCGTCGCCTGGAACATCGAGAGCATGATCCTGTTCCGGGCGTTGCAGGGCATGCTCGGCGCCTCGATGGTGCCGACCATGTTCACCTCGTCCTTCTATTTCTTCCAGGGGCCGCGCCGAGTTTACTCGGCCGCCGTGGTCGGCACGATCGCCTCGATGGCGCCGGTCTTGGGCCCGGTCATCGGCGGCTGGATCACCGATACCTGGGACTGGCACTGGCTGTTCTATGTTAATCTGGTGCCCGGTATCGTCGTGACGATCCTAACAGTGCTGCTGGTCAGGATGGACGAGCCGGACCTCTCGCTGCTGAAGGGGGCCGACTATCCAGGTATCGTGCTGATGGCGGCGGCCCTCGGCACGCTCGAATACGTGCTCGAGGAGGGCGCGCGCTGGAACTGGTTCGACGATGCGACGATCCGCCATTGCACCTGGATTGCGGCCGTTGCCGGCGTGCTGTTCATTGTCCGCAGCCTGACCTTCGCGCGGCCGGTCGTCGACCTCCGCGCGCTCAAGAACCGCAATTTCGCGGTCGGCTGTTTTCTGTCCTTCGTGACCGGCATCGGGATCTTCTCGACGATCTATCTGACGCCGCTGTTTCTCGGATATGTGCGCGGCTACAGCGCCTGGCAGACCGGGCTGGCGATCCTCTCGACCGGTGCCGCTTCGCTTGCCGCGGTGCCGGTCTACACCTTGCTTGCCCGCAAATTCGACACGCGCTGGCTGATGATGTTCGGCTTGGCGATGTTCGGCGTATCGATGTGGACCTTCAGTTACATCACCAGCGACTGGAGCGGCGCCGAGCTGCTGTTGCCGCAGGTGCTGCGCGGCTTCCCGCAGGTGTTCGCGGTCGCGCCGGCGGTTAATCTCGGCCTTGGCAGCCTGTCGCCCGAACGCCTCAAATATGCGAGCGGGCTCTTCAACATGATGCGCAATCTCGGCGGTGCAGTCGGGATCGCCGTGTGCGGTGCTATCCTGAATGCCCAGACCAATTTCCACTTCTCCATGATCGCGTCAAACCTGACGCCGGCAAACGGGCCAATGAACCGTCTGATTGCGGGTCTGACGCAGCGCTACAGCGCCCTTCCGGGCAGCCTCGATTCCGGTCACGTCGCGGCGCTGAAGCAGCTGTGGCTCCTCGCCTATCGCGAGGCCTCGACCTTGGCCTATGCCGACGCGTTTCGCGCGATCATGATCGCCTTTGTCGCCGCCACCGCGGTCGTGCCGCTGTTGCGCCAGGTCGCGCCGCCGAAAACGCTGTCGACACCTTCGCACTGAAGCCGGAGGGTGAGCGCGCTAAGTGGAGGTCGGCTCCATCAGCAGCAATCGTAACAGCCGTTGGATTCCCCGATCTTGGCCTGGACGATTTTTTTTGGGAAGACAGCCCGCGCGCTCGGCACGTATGAGCAAAAGGCCGCAAAGAAATGATGGGCCCGAATGTCCACAGGACCTGGAACAACAGAAGGACTTGTCCGATGTCTGAGGAAATCTATTTCAACCGCCGGCGCTTCTTCGGTACGGCGGCAGTAGCCGTCGCAGCTTTCAAATTCGGCGTGACAGCGGCTGCGAATGCGCAACCTGCCAAGCCGAGGTCGGTCTTGCCAGCAATCAAGCCTGGGACGAACACATCTTTCGGATCGCTGCAGCAGATTGACGCGGGTGTCCTTAACATCGGATACGCCGAGGCCGGTCCTGCCGATGGCCCTCCGGTTATTCTCCTTCATGGCTGGCCCTACGACATATACAGCTATGTCGACGTCACGCCGATGTTGGCCACAGCCGGTTACCGCGTGATCGTGCCTTACCTGCGCGGCTATGGCACGACGCGCTTCCTGTCTAGCAGCACGTTCCGGAACGGCCAACAATCCGCAGTTGCTCTCGATTGCATCGCTTTGATGGACGCTCTCAAGATCAAGTCGGCGATCGTCGCGGGCTTCGATTGGGGAGCACGAACGGCCAACATCATTGCAGCGCTTTGGCCAGAGCGCTGCAAAGCGCTGGTCTCTGTGAGTGGATATCTGATCGGGAGCCCTGAAGCCAACCAGGCGCCATTGCCGCCAAAGGCCGAACTCGCATGGTGGTATCAATTTTATTTCGCCACGGAACGCGGTCGGCTCGGCTACGAAAAATATCGTCGCGACTTTGCGAAGCTCATTTGGCGGCTTGCCTCGCCAAAGTGGAACTTCGACGACGCCACGTTCGATCGCACGGCAACGTCATTCGATAGCCCCGATCATGTCGCCATCGTGATCCACAATTATCGCTGGCGGCTGGGCCTGGCGCCGGGCGAAGCAAAATATGATGATCTGGAAAAGCGGCTGGCGAAACTTCCGGCCATCACCGTGCCGACGATCACGCTCGAGGGTGACGCCAATGGCGCTCCGCATCCGGAACCGGCGTCATATGCCAGAAAGTTTTCCGGCAAATATACTCACCGCCTCATCACGGGCGGAATTGGCCACAATCTGCCACAGGAAGCCCCACAGGCTTTCGCCAAAGCAGTTGTCGACGTCGATCACCTGTAATCGATCAGGGTGTGTGGCGCCCGACGCTTTAGACGTTAGGGGCTCGTTCGACCTGTCCCTGTCGAAAATCAAATCCGAACCTATCGGTGGCGCTGGTGGCCGCCGAGCATCGGAATCACTACCACACGGCCCGTACGTTTTGTGGGCTGCTGGAAAGGCGCGCCTTGCCCAAAGAGAGGCAACTTCGTACCCGGTTGTGATAGGCAACAACACAGAACTGCGGTTTGGCTGGGGCCTTGCAGCGCAAAATCATTTGCTAATGACGAACGACTACAATCTCAGCTTCGAATCGAGCTGCAGTGGCCATACCACCAGGCGGCGACCTCCGTGGCGTAGGCGTCGGCCGCGTCCTCCCAAATGAAGTGGCCCGCATCCAGCAGCGCCAGTTCGGCGTTGGGCAACCGCTCGACCAGGAATTCGGCGTTGACGATCGGCACCGCCTCGTCGTGCAGGCCTGAAATGACTTTGACGGGCATGCGGATCTGGGGCAGCAGGTCGCGCAAAATCGGCAGCTCTCGCAGGTATTCGCGTACATAGCTCATGGACTTAACCCAAAGCATTTTGTCCGTCTTCCGAGTTGCAGATTGCATCAGTGCGCACGCTTCCGTTACGCCGCCAGAACGCCGAGAGGGGCCATTCTCGGTTGATCAGATCAAGGCCATCTACTTCGATGCCGTCTCGGATTTCTTCCGAATGAGCCTATAGCGAGGGTGACGCAAACCTGAATAAGTGATGCAGTCATGTCCTGTTAGATCGTCGGGCGTCCGCGGCGTCCCGCGAGCCGCAAGGTAAGCGGGGCTGGCGCAGGCAACCCGTCGAATGGTACCGACCCGTATCGCGACCATGCTGCTGTCCGGCAGCGCGCCGATCCGCAGCCCGACGTCGACCTGCTCCTGAAACAGACTGAGCACTCGATCGTTCGTACGAAAGCCGAGAAGTCCGGGCTCACGAGTGGTAATCGCGTGGAGCCGATCCCCTGTCCGCCCGCCTCCTTATAAGTGCGCACGAAACCGTTCAGGGCATCGTCACCGGCCGAGCGGTCACGCTCGCCCGACCCACAGTTCAATTCAAAGCGGACCCCGCCCAACGGTGCGTGCCACAATGAACTGTGAGCGATTCGTCGTTGTTTTCCCTTCAAATTGCCTTGTCGACGTTCAACGAAATCATGAATGGGCACGCA
>Ga0123355_10013818_pt1 | contig 12584 bp, 5 predicted proteins | sample TergutEmb28metaG_3_FD_89872 | JGI IMG/M metagenome (GOLD analysis project Ga0123355, IMG submission 89872) | Embiratermes neotenicus P1 segment gut microbial communities from Petit-Saut dam, French Guiana - Emb289 P1 | ecosystem: Host-associated > Arthropoda: Insects > Digestive system > Gut ...
CCTGAAATCTTCAAGTCATCATTCATGCGTGGGATGTTCCATCCTTGAATGAATCCGTGAAATCGATCAATCAAAGCAGATTCATGAAATACAGGGGGGAGCTCCTCAAACATACTTTCATATTCGCTCATTTTATCTTTTGGGATATTCCCGCATAAAATAACACCAGCATCGGCTTTGCCTTCAACTTTGCCGACAGTATATACCCCGTTTTCCATATATCCTTTAAGTGCTGCACGCATTTCATCGAGAGGAGAAAAGTTTATTGTCTGCACTTCGTCAAAGACGACAAAGTCGTGTCCCGCAATTAACCCGTGCTCTTTTTTTGAAATGTCGTAAAACAATTTCGCTCTTGTCATCATTCCGCCAGACGATAGCCAACCAAAACGGCTCACACGACCGAATAAATATGATTTTCCTGTTCCTTTTGGAGCCAGTTCAACTAAATTTACGCGCTTTTCAATAAACGGTAGCAAGCGCGTTAACATGGTTAGTTTTTGTTCATCATTTGTATAACCCATTGTATTATAATCAATTGCACCTAATAAAACATCAATCCACTCTTTTGTCGTAAACTCTTTTCGGAGATCTTTAAAATAATCTACATCAATTTCGTAAGGACAAAAATTGGTGAATTTTTTCATTTGGATTTTACCTTGGCGTTTATATTCTTCATCAGGCTCCAGATACTCAAGTTCAACCACGCCCCAAGTTTCATGGCCTTTTACAAGGTCATTTGCACAAGTATACCACACTTCAGGCGGAATGTGGGTTTCTTTTGTTGTTAAACCAAAGTCTGGCAAATTGAAAGAAACTGTGCCCGTTTTGATATCAACATCAACAGAAACCTTCGCTAAAAACCGTACCCGCTCTAATTCTGTAACAATTCTGCTTTTAATTGAAATCCAATCCTCTTTCCGTGGCAAATTTTGCTTGATGAATTCAAGCATTTCTTCTTGGTTAAATTCGCCTGTTTCCGCCATAAACCTTTTTAAGAGCCAGTCTCGCATAAAAGATGGTAGAGACAAGCTTGAAAAGAAATTACTGTTTTTCAAGTCCTTGAAAACCACCATCTCTTCGAAATAGTATCTGAGTTTATCAATCATATTCGCCGCCTCCTAAAATATATCTCGTTCCACCAAACCTTTACTCTTAACGGTGAATTCTTTGCTGGCTATCTTATTTTGGTGTTCAAATACATCTAGCGTGTATGTTCCTTTCTTTAAATCGGGCATAATTACTCTAAACTTACTTTTTTCTAATTTTTCAACAGTATAGGAGTTTTCGCCTACTGAGGCAGTTATATGATCAACATCTGGTGTAACCATCAAAATAAGTATGGGATCAATTTTATAACTAACCTCTATCACATTATTTTGCAGTAAAACATCAACATTGTCAATCAAAAGGGTTAATTCGATTATTGGTACAATAACCTCTTCCAATGTGGCACCTCCGTGGATTTCAACACTTGCGCTCCTTGAGCCTTTAAAACGTGAATAATCGGCAATTACAGCATATTGTCCATCAATAACTATATTATGAGCAGTTGGTAAATTCTCCCCAATACAGTAGCGTCCACTTGATTTGCTCTCGCATCCATTGTTTGGGATTTGAACATCAGAGCTGATGACTGCCAAACGGCTAGCACCGTGGTCAGATGCAATTACTACCTTCCGAAAACCACCAGTTTCCAATTCTATTTTTGCTCTTTCTAATGCCGTTTTTATGACATCAAGCTCTTCTGCTAAATGGATGGGATAAGGTGAATTGTTGTAATCATAACCACATTCTGGATCATGCTTTAATTCATCCAAATCTTTTATTGATTTCTTTTTACCGTTCCATTCATCATAAAAAATTCTGTTGACAGAAGTAATTGTTGGAAGTTCTGCTCTTGTTATGCTGAGTTTAAAGCGCAAACTTAACTCAGCACATTTTTCCGTAACATATCCCAAATATTCAGCGCCTAATGCATCCAAAAAGATAAGTAATGTGTGTCCATCATCTAATCTTGAAATCAGTGACGAACGAGCCGGTAGCGAATTATACGGTCGTGTGGCTGAATATTCATTAACGAATCTTTTAAAATCCTCATCAATTTTGTTTGATAACTTATACCTTTTATACTCCTGAAAATATTTAGTAAACCTGCTATCTTCGAATATAAAAGTTTGCATGTATAGGTGTAAATCGGGATAGTTTACAGAAAGACTATCATCCTTTGCACCATCACATAAAGCCACAATCATCGCCCACTTTTCCACTTTAGTGATATCGGTAAGATAAGCAATTCTGTCTTCTCCTTTAAGGGGCATTTTCCTAGTAAAATCTGCCATGTCAACATCGGAACAATTTTTAAATAAAACTTTTCGTTGTTCGTAAAAATCTTTGAATCGCCTATCTGTAACAGGAATGTCAAGAATAGCGTTTTTGGCGACAGTAAGTAATTTATTTAAAACACCACACTCTGACACTACATATCCTAAATAACTTTGGCTATTTGTGTTAAGTTTAAGATACACAAAATATAGCCACGCCTCATAATCATTTCTCTTTGCATAATCAAGGAAAGTATGTTCCAGTGCGGTGAAGTTTTTTGTTGCCAAATACTGCTCTATACTTTTGTTGGCTTTCTTTGTGTTTTCAAGCAACGTTCTCCAATTTTCAGTAGTACCTACATTTTTTGTGAGTTTACTAAAGGTATGTGGAAAATTATGCTTTAGTTCATCAAAGGCACTTTCAAGGTTAATGATAGTTGCGTTTTGTATATTACGAGCAGTTTTTACACTTCCTATACTTTGACCTTTTTCACAAGTTTCCAAATATGCCTTTATTCCATACACAAGCTCGTTGCTGCTTACTGTAGTAATTGTTGGAGCATTTTTTGGCAAGACGATTCTCGTTCTAGATCTTGGATCGGAATGATATATTTCTTTAGCGATTTGATACATATCTGCCGAAAGCAAGATAACAATACGGGCGTTATTTTGCAAAATCAAATCTTTATATGACATGAGCGTTTTCTTTGCCAAATCATTTTTGCTTGCCAAATAATCGCCAAGCCCAATAAGCAGATGTTTTCCGATTATACTCGCTACATCGGTTTGTAATTTGTCTGTATCAGGATCTTTATCATAACCAACACAATAATCACTTATTTTTATTCTAGGAGTACTTGAGAAAGCATCGAGGATTCCTCTGTATTCATCCGAAGACAAAACAATCATAAGTGGATATACTGATGTTCCTACAAAATATTTCTCGATTTTCCGTTTAATGTCGCACACGTTTATCCACCCCCGCCATCTTCCAAGATTTCAATTCCAACTACCATGTTTTCTTTTACAAGGCGTTTCAAATAATCCCTTAAATTATCCCCATCCATGCTGTCAATGCGTTTCATTACACGTTCATACGGCTCTTTGCTGTATTTACTTTGTGCTAACTCTTTTACGAGCCTGTTGATTTCCATATTCCCACACCAATCATATGGGCTGACTTGTGTGTGATTTGCCAAATAATTTCTGACTTCGCTCAAATCGGTTAATATGGACTTGAAATTGCCAAGAATGGTATTTACAAAGGCTCTGTCGATTTTTTTCTGTTCACTAATATCGTCCCAAATTGGATTAGCATGCAAAAATTCTGACGCAAACTTAACTTCAGACTCCTCAGGATTTTGACGATTAACTGCACCAAACGCACGCTTATAGTCATTCCACATATTCACAGGAATGCAAGAAAGAAGCGGGGTTTTATAAGTTATCGACCACTCGTAAGGATGATCTGTTCCTGTTTTCTCTTTCCATAGAGTACGCAGTTGCAGTTTTGCCAAATTGCTTTTGTAATCAGCCACAATCTGTTGTATCTTTAACAAATATTCCTGCTTGCTTAACACGAAGCAATTATTTGGAATGTTTCTGTAGATATCGCTGATTTCTTGTTCAGATAGCTTTTGTAGCTGGAACGCACATGATTTTGTAAAAACCTCCTTATCTCTTGTCAGAAAATCTACAATGTTTGCTCCATGTATATCCAAGCAATCATAGAATTCCTTAAGGTAATCGCGTCCTACACCTTTTGCAACATTATACAAAACTGCAATAAATGGCCTATAGGTGGGGCTTTCATGGGCAAGTTCATGGGATATTTTCGTAAACTTCAATTTTTCTTGCCACGCAGCAAAGGAATCCGTAACAGATGAGTTGCGTTTCATCAAAAGTTTGTTACTTTTTTTTATAAATTCATATTCCTTTATGACTTTGCGTATTTGTCCTTCACCAGTTTCTCTGTTCCAAAGCCAAAGGCCCTCATTATCATCACTAAAGTACTTTCCAATATCACTTACAACTCTGTCTTCTACTCCGATTTCCTTTGCAAGGGCAAGTAAAACCCCATCCTCAAAAATCGTCAAATAACTTTTCATTGATTCACGGCGGTTTTCATCAGTCACAAGCATTTTCAGTTTTTGCGTCAACATTTCATCGCTATCCACTAGCTTACCAATGTTGCTACTAATTGTAGAGATATTGGTATTTTGCTCTGGATTTAGCAGCTTCACAAATTCCGAAATAAAATCAACTTCAATACCGCTTGCTTTCTCTGCTAATACCCATGCCGGCAAACCTTTGGATTTTTCTTTACTACGAACATGCTTAATTGCATCTTCAATAGACCCACATTGATTCTCGGATATGTCAAAAACCTCGCTCATCAGCCTACAGAAAAGTCGCTCTTCGTGAGACATGATGCGAATGAATTTATCTCTGTAGCGAGAACTAGGCATGTAAATCTGCTTAAACCCTTCATCAATAACACTTTTCATTCTTTCCACATTCATTTTTTCGTTGTTGGCACCATCACTGAGACGGTATGCGTCATTTGCATATTCCTTAAGCAAGAAACCTGTTATGAACGAATACAAGTTGGACGGCACAAAACCATATTCCTCACATAAAAACGAAATGATATCGAATATGGCGATTTTTGAATTCTCCTCAAGTTCTTGTTTGATTTTCTTTTCAAGTGCATTCTTAACCATACTTAACGAACTATGTGCATCGGTTATCCAGTATTCGCTATCTTTCCGAGCAGCATTAACAAGTTTTTCAGCAGACGAAGTTACTCCCTTTGATTTCCCCTCAATCCCAGCTTCAACCCACTGTGGTCTAGAACCGCTTTGCAAAGTCACTTCACTCAACCCTTGGGTAAACTCAAACGTCTGCGGATATTTAGCAATTACTAACTCCCGCAAGCCGCCCAATACCTGCTGCCAATTGTTATACCGCTTTCCATCAGGATTGCCTTTTGAGTAAATGATTATCTGATTATTGTAAATTCTATTGCCCCAACTGCTCACTACCATTTTCCCTTTGCCCAGCATATCATTGGCAGCAGCATTATCTTTACCGCGTTGAATTTCACTACTTGCCATATACTCAGCATATTGGTCAATGCTGTCCACACCGAACGGAGTTGGAGTAGTATCGATAAAGACAATGTTTCGACCATCGGGAACAATATTCTTGATTTTATCTTTCATCAACTTGTGGACAAGAACAGCCTCGTTGTCGTCTTTTGCAATGCCAACAATCGCGTGAAACGCATTGGAGGCATCGTCATTGATTAAACGATTTGTTTTACTCGTTATGTCATCGTAAGCTGCAAAGGTTAAATTATTACCATAGCGCATCTTCAAAGGAGCAGTTAAACCGAAAATTTTTGCCATATCCTCAGTGCATAACTCAAGGGTTTTTAGGTCTTCAATCTTCTTAGTTTTTTTCTTATCAAGCTCAGCAGCATCACCAGCCATGACCATCGTTGCATAACAGAATTTATTGTTTCCTAAAACCTTTTTATAAAGGACTCCTTCACGGACTAATTTTTCCGCAATGGCGGGAGCTTTATGTTCATAATCCGTTCCTTCGAAACAAAGATACAAATTTTGCTCGTTGGTTATAAATAAAGGTATCGCATCGTTAAGGTGCGTTGATACAGCTTGCATAATCAGGATTGTTTTCAATACTTGTTCTTCTTCGGACAGCAGTTTATGAGATTCCGCCTTTTTGTAAGTGTCGAGAATATTACGAATTGACAATGCAAGGTTGTCCCGTCCTGTTGCGTAGAAAAAATCCCAAAGCATATCAACAGTCAAAAGTGCTGTTGTGCCATCAAGCGGACCATGATGTTCAATAAACCATTGAAAAGCCTTATAATCACCATCGTTCTTGATGAAATCAAACATGCTTCGCTGATTAGATTCAAACGCAGCGGATATATGTTTTAAAAGCAAAGCTGATATAGGATGCAAAGGCAAAATGCCCTTAAGGACTTCATCTCTTATTCCAGTGCATTCAGACACTGCTTTGCGAGATTTTTTTGTGGCATCCTGAAGATCATCAAGTTTGCCATCGTTTCCATTTTTGCCATACCAATCTTCTTTTACAGTTTCATCATCGTTTATTTTCAATGCATCACGCATTAAATCAAAGGCGATGTTGTCAGGCAAATCAATATCAGCGTTTATAAAACGTCCCTTTATCTTCTTTCCGATATCGTTTTTTTCGTGGAAATAGCTCCCCATATCATGAGCTACAACCATAAGATACAGAGGGATTTCAGCGACGAGTTCAACTAGTTTTTGAAAATCGGTCATTTGGTTACGATTATTCTGGAAGAACTCACTAAATTCATCCAGTACAAAAACGAGTGCATTCAAATGATTGCTTGTGATTATATCCTTGATATAGGCAATCAAATCATCCATATTCATTTTGATGACACGAATGTTAATTTCATTAGCCATTTGATTGATCTTGCCAACGAGGTCAGCTGAATTTTCGGACTTGGAAAGTTTTTCGATAATATCATCAGTAGTCCAGCCACCAAATAAATCTTTATATTCTTTTTCTACGTAGCCGTTGAACAATTGCTTATGTCTTTCGTCTTCCAACCACGCCAGTATGCCCTGTTTCAAAGTCTTTGCGCCAGTATGTTTTAATCCAGCTTCTTCTATAGCCTTGGCGATGAGCTCTTGTATTACGATGATCAAGTCATTGCTATTATTTATGGATGATGAAGCATAACGATAACAGGTCAGGATTGGCCCCTTGTTTTTAACAGCAAGAAGCTTTTGCATCAGGTCTGTTTTGTGAGTAGCAAGTACCTCATATTTGTTGAAATATGCTTCAACCTCTTCGCTCGGAGCAGTAAGAAGTTTTTTAAGTGAAAACGCTGCATAAGACTTACCAGTGCCGTACTTGCCAGAAATCCATATGGAGCGTTTTTCTCTGCGCGAAAGTATCCGCTCTGTTTTTACGAGAAGTTCAATAAATTTCGAATGTGGATAAAACTTATCCCACTCTAATCCTGCATTGATGGCAGATTCATTCACGCAAGGATAGTAATTCTCATCAATTTGAAAATAATCTTTGTAAACAGTAATCATATTTTTCTCCCCTCTCTTATAGCAAAGACAAAACATCGCTTGCTTTTTTATCTTTGTTAAGCAAAATTGTGTCCAAATCAAGCGTAAACTTAGCAGTGATAAAATCCGGATTACTTGCTGATAATCCACGAATTATGGTTCTAAGCTCGTCTCCTTCAATACCAAATATCTGTGTTGGACTAATACCATCAGAATCAATGTTGTAATTAAGTAATCGACTGACCATGAACTCGTAATAGTCACCACAGGTTTCTGCAAATTTATAGAGGGAGTATAAGATGATGAGCGGATTTGGATTTACCCAATTCCATCGTGTTATAGAGAGTAATTTTTTCTTCTCCTCGCCGTTTTTATCAACTTTTCTTTCAATATCAGGTACCCCGAATCTGATCTCATATCCATATGGCATCGTATCAAGAATTTGTTTAAAAGCATTCCAAAACTCACTCATAGCTTTATTAGTCACAATTCCGCTCAAGGCTATGCTTAAATTCTCAAAAGTATAAGGTTGCCCAAAAGGAATGTTTTTAGTGAACCATTTAAAGGCAGGTGAATACACTAATTCACAAAGCATCAACGCCCAAGCTGTCGTATCAAAAAGCCCTATTTCTTTTATTTTTGTACCAAACGAAGTAAACTTTTTTTGCTTCAAAACTCCAGCATCTGTCAAGAAAGCATACATGACATCTGTTTTTCTTGCGCCAGGCTCATCGGCATTTTCAAAGAAAAATTGAAGCCACTCTCTTTTTACTCCCACACTAAGGTATCTGTTTAATCCAGTCATTTGTTTCGCTCCTTTTATCCCTTTAATAGAATCGTAATATGTACAACCATTTTTCATTTTCAAACAAGCCATACACCTCACACATTTACCATCAAGCAAGACAGTATCTTTGCCTTGAGTTATATTGCCATATGGACATTCAACAACACAATCACCACAACCTATACAGTAATACGTTTTTATAAATACCGCTCTCAAATAATGGATAAAATCCACCGCATCTTTTGATGATCTTATCGCATTGACAGAAAATATAACTTTGTTATTCTCCTCTTTTAGATGCGCTATATAATATTTGCCTTTATATTCTAGTTCAAATCTCTCTTTCTCTATTTGAAATAGATTCCCAATGGTTACATACCACTCTTTCCACTTTGGTAAATATTCATCAAGTTCAATTTCATACCCTGTTTTTGTTTCATTGAATTCAATTCGTCTTTTTGTAACAGTTAATTCGTGTCCACTTGTTCGCATTTTCCAACCACCATTAGCTAAAAACAATTTGCGGTTTTCTCCACTCAAATCTTTGGTAGTAGTATCAGCGATAATATCTAAGTATCTATCCGTTTCGTCCGTGCATCGAATACGTTTAAAATATTCATGTTTTCCTGTACTATTAGGACAAACTATGCAACCAACTCTATTAAAACCAAATTTATAAGCATGATTGAAAATAAGTCCGTTATTATATATGTGTAAATAGATTTCTGGAGAATTCCAGTCTAAAATAGGGTGAAAACTATATTGCCCCGCTACTTTCTTGCCTACGCTAAATTCTTCATAATCCAAACGCTGAAGGCTTTCTCCAGCTCGAACACCAGTTAGCATCATAACGTGTGCAGCGTTATGATTTTCTCGCAGTAACTTCATAACAGGTGCAGTCTTAAGAACAGTACAGCACCAACGTATACGTCGTGAAGGCGGCCCAAATTTCAACCAACTGTCATACGCATCCATATGACTCTCCGCTCGATAAAACCGTATACCTTCTGTTTTGCACTGCTCTTCAATTTTATCAACAACATCATAAGTATCGGGAAATTCCATTTGGGTATCACCAAATACAACAACAAATTCGTCTTTCGGCAAAGCTTTCTTTACTAAATCAAGCAAAACAATGCTATCCTTACCACCAGAAAAGGCAACATGGAATACATCAAGCCTACTTTTGTACCGCTTCCAAATGTCATAGATTTTCTTAACGGTTTCTTGCTCTAACACCTGCAAAAAATCCGCATTTTTTTCAATCATAGCGTTTATATCCACAGCTCTAAGTGGTTCACACAGCTTCTCTTTTATTTCGATTTCAGGGGCAGTATATAAATTCCCTCCTTTGACTTGAGCAACAAGTCGTCCAAAGTAATAATATTTGTTTGCTTCTGCCCACATATAGGGAAACGCATCTTGTTTCTCATAATTCCAATATTTATTAAACCCTAGCAGATCTAATTCTTTATAGTAAACCGGACGCGGCTCCTTGCTGAACTGCATAGGTAATGTATTCAGTAGAATGCCGCCTGTTTCCGAGTCGTAAGTGTAGTTATACATTTAATGAACTGCTCCTTCTCTAATACTTTTCGCCATCTTTAGTATACTTTCCTCATTTTTACCAAGATTGCGCCGACCGATATATCCGTTATCGAACAAATAATTACCGACCGCTTTTTTGTCGTTAAGGTTAACCAATGAGTTTGCAAGTGCATGAGTCAAAACATCATCATACTCATCGTATACAAATGATTTTTTGATGATGACACCTATGTTGGCATTGTTAGCAGCACGAACATCGTATTTGAAAACATGACTAAATTTACGGACATAGCTTTCAAGTAAAAATAAGTTCCAAGAGTAACCAGCGTATGGAAGTAGCGAAAAATCCTTAATATCGCGCAACGGTATAAAATTGTCACGACAGTATAGAGATATTACTTCATCAATTTTATCAGTGTCGAAGGTAACATTAGATTCTGCTACAAACAAATCTGCACTCACTCGTACCATTGTATGATGTCCAGCGATTAGACATTGCGAATGCGTTTTGCCTTCTGGATCAAAAGTTGCTTCTAGTGTAGTTAACTCTTCAAAAGAAACAGTTTCTGCATCACGGCAATACTGTTCCAGGATGTCAAGAACACGTAGTTTACTACCTTTCTTCGTTATGATTTGTCCACTCTTGTTGTAGTTGTTAGCGAGAAACTTATAAAAAACAGCATCTCTGACAGCAGCAAAAGGACAATGATGATTGAGATTTTCAAACACGGATAAATCTAATTCATTAGCAGTTGCATAACTTCGTTTTTGTAGTTTATCCTCGATAAAAGCGATAATTTTTTCACCCTCGTTGTCTGGTAAATCCAAGTGGCTTATATGCGTATAGGTTCCTTTGGCTATGCGAAAATATTCCTCTCCATTAATCGTCTGCCGAATTGTATCAATTTTTAAGCAAGGTAGTCGTTCTTGCAATTCGTCAAATGTCCATGTTTCCCGCTCACCGAAGACTTCTTTGATTTGGTCAGCTGGTGTTATACCCTCTTGCATAATTATATAATTCCATTTTACCGTGATATCAGAAAAAAAAAATTTGATGAATGCTTTTAGTTTGTCACTCGAAAAAATATTCAGCTCATAAAACTCGCCCGAGAACTTATCATAGAAGAATTCAATAAAAATACAAGGTGACCCCATCTGTTCCAAATGCACTCGGACAAAGGTAACAACATCATCGTTATAAATATAAGCCCTCTCATCATAAATCACTGCCTCTGATGAAATAAAACGATTAAACCAGTCAGCATCTTGCTGAAATTCATCACCATATTTTTTGGCATAAAACATTTTGAAGCGGTCGAAATCTATGCTCGACGATACCCTAAAACCATTCCTAAACTTTTCTGTAATAAGGTTTATTATTTTTTCTTTTTCCTCTTCGCTCAAATTAATGATAACTGAACGCAAAGGTAAAGGTGTCGTGGTTTGCGTTGTATCGTATCCCAAGCACATATATGTCCCGTGGTTAATTCGTTTGAACAACTTAGGCAAATTGTTATTCAAGCTGCTTTCATAAATGTCAGGAAGTATTGAATATTCATTATATCCATACTTTGCAACCAACTCATCTACAATTTCCTTTTTTGTTTTCGTTTCACCTTTATGGTTGTTCGAGTATTCAATTAAAGCTGCTTTGGCCGTTGTTTTTCTTGAACTGGCACCGTTGTTTTGTAGTGCCGAAAAAATATACTTAGTAGCAGATGTGGTTCTATTCAATTCAATGTTCCTAGCCATCTTTTTCATTCCTTATTGATTATTTCGCATTACATTATTCATCTCACTCAACTTCCATAACGTCTCCAATATCATATTTTAGTGCTTAGCAAATCTTCACCAACACTTCAGATGCAATGTTTTCGTTACTTAATAATTTCGCTAACGTTGGACCACGTATTCCTTCTTTGCAAGTTTACCTTTTTTTATCAATCATCACTTGAACAATTTAGTGTAATTCACATCCACACATAACAGCTCCTTTGAAGAGGGAACTTAATGAATTCATGCCTTTTCAGTATAACATATAATTTTTAAAAAATCGACAGAAACACTTGAAATATTTTAAAAAACTGTTGCTTGTCTCATCATTTTATGTTACCCGAGTTTGACAGTTTCACAATAAATGTTAGCGTTTAAGAATAAGTGGCAATATCATGTTTTGCGCTTTCAAGATGTTGATATTTTTATTATACATATAACCAAACCATGGAACAGTTGATCTTATGATGGGGTAAACGCATTCCTATATGGATAGTCGAAAATATCATGAATCGGAAAGCGATAAACCTATTGATACAGTCATATTGTATGCGGTTAAATTTTATACCCGAAGTGATGAATTCGGGAGGGATTTTTCGTATTTTTCTTTTTCATACAAGTGGCAAACTCGGAACACTCAACTTACTCCCCAAGATTGGGAAGATCTCAAATTCTCTTCTCACAATTTACTTTCTAATGTTGATGAGATTTTAAGACATTTTAATTTTTGATTGACAGCGAAAAAGTTGTTTAAAATACGAAATTTGTGATATAATTGGTTTATCTAAATTTGGGAGGAGATTTACATGTTAAACTTTAATTATCAAAACGAAACAAAAATTATCTTCGGCAAAGGGACTGAGGAACAGTTAGGAACTGAATTAGCAATGCATACTAAAAAGGTACTCCTACATTACGGTGGTGCTTCTGCGAAAGCAACTGGCTTATATGATAAAGTAGTTAAGTCATTAAATGAAGCTGGAGTTGAGTTTGTCGAGCTTGGTGGCGTTAAACCAAATCCACGTACTGATTTAGTATATGAAGGAA
>Ga0123355_10013819_pt1 | contig 12584 bp, 7 predicted proteins | sample TergutEmb28metaG_3_FD_89872 | JGI IMG/M metagenome (GOLD analysis project Ga0123355, IMG submission 89872) | Embiratermes neotenicus P1 segment gut microbial communities from Petit-Saut dam, French Guiana - Emb289 P1 | ecosystem: Host-associated > Arthropoda: Insects > Digestive system > Gut ...
ATTAGGAGGGTTCAGGTAAACCAGGATGGCTTGAAACTAAATGGTACACATCAGCTTCTGGCTTATGCCGATGATGTTAATATACTGGGAGGAAGTATACATACGATAAAGGAAAATGCAGAAGCTTTAGTAGCTGCTACTAGGGAGATTGGACTGGGAGTAAGTGCTGATAAAACTAAGTACATGGTCATGTCTCGAGATCAGAATGCAGGACGAATTCAAAGTGTGAGGATAGATAATAGTACCTTCGAGAGGGTGGAAGAGTTTAAATATTTGGGAACAACTTTAACACATCAAAATTCTATTGGGGAAGAAATTAAGAGCAGATTGAGGTCAGGAAATGCTTGTTATCATTCGGTGCAGAGTATTTTGTCTTCCAGGCTGCTATCCAAAAATTTAAAGATCAAGATATATAGAATTATAATTTTGCCTGTTGTTTTGTATGGGTGTGAAACTTGGTCGTTGACATTGCGGGAGGAAAGGAAGCTAAGGGTGTTTGAGAACATGGTGTTCAGGAGAATATTTGGACCTAGGAGGGATGATGCAACGGGGGAATGGAAGAGATTGCATAATGAGGAGCAAATGATTTGTACTCTTCACCCAATATTGTGCTGGTGATAAAATCTAGAAGAATGAGATGGGCTGGGCACGTGGCACATATGGGTGAGGAGAGGGGAGTATATAGGGTCTTGGTGGGGAAGCTGGAGGGAAGGAGACCACTGGGGAGACCTAGGCATAAATGGGTGGTTAATATTAGGATGGATGTCCAAGAGGTGGGATGTGGGTATATGGACTGGATTGGGCTGGCCCAGGATAGAGACAGGTGGCAGAGGCTTGTGAGTGTAGTAATGAACCTTCGGGTTCCGTGAAATGCGGGGAATTTCTTGACTAGCTGCAAACCAGTTAGCTTCTCAAGAAAGACTCTGCACCATGGAGTAAGTAAATAAGAATAACAAGACAGACAGTACTGTATGCAGGTTTTTGTCAGCTAGTTGTCAGGACTCAGTCTAATACATGTCCTGTCTGTGTCAGACATGATATATACTGTCTTATTAAATATAGTACCTAGTGTATTAGAGGTTAAAAACAGGAGAATTTACAACAAAACTGAATAATGAAAATTAAATAAAAGAACTTCAATATTCAATAGTTCTTAGAGGAAGCAGAGTCATACAGTCCTTCACCATCACGTGTCTTCTAGTAGTGTAGCCCACCATACAGAAACACAAAAACTGTATCCAAAAGCTATACAAGTAGCCACTGCAATTTGCAGATGTGCAAGGTAGTTAAGAGGACATAAAAATCATTTTTATCTCTGTCAGACAGTGTAGTACATACTGTTAACTTCAATAAAGCATAAACTTGAATTCCAGACTATTTAAACTGCTTTGTTATGACATGGGCAAGTCAGTGTGAAACTCTGATTTTTCATACCAACATTTGTTGGATGTACTGTGGCAAGGTTCTGATGACAGTATTTTGACTGAGGATGGAGTTGCAATTTTTTTGTCTGCAACAGAAACACAAATAGCTGGCTATTTCTTAGTTGTTCATTGGTTGCAGCAGCTGACAATCTTGCTGATAGTTTCAATAAGTTACAACGAATTCACCCAGTCAATGCAGCGCCTCAGCACAACGGTTCTCACATTGAGGACAAGTGGGCACAGTGAAGTTAAAACCTATTTCTTGGCACCAATGTTTGTGTGTAACTAAAGAAATTTATTTTGAAAGAATGAATCAATATCTTGAAGAATTGGGTAAAGTGGTATCAGAAAGTGTAAAACAAGCTATAACTGAGCATCATAGACAATTACAAAACTCATTTGAGGAATATTTTCCACCAAACAATAATGACAATAATTGGATGAGAAATCCTTTCAGTGGCTGAATCCAGAAGGAAGACTTCTCATTCAATGAAAATGAGCAGTTTATAGATACTGTGAATGATTCAGTTTCAATGCATATGTTTTCCACTATGTCTCTTTCCAGTTTTGGCCAGTTTAACCAAAGGGTACACTGAGATCTTGAAGTATGCTGTTAGAAAACTGCTGAAATTTCCAACCACACACCTTTATGAATCTGGAATTTCACCATAAATTATGACAAAAACTAAATACAGAAATAAGCTGGATCCTGAGTCAGATCTCAGAGTGCAACTGTCACCCACTACACCAGATTTGAAATTCATGTGTTCTTCAAAAAAGTCTCACCCATCACACTGAGAAATTAGTGTACAATAATTTGTACTGTTTTATATTTAAAAAAAAATTAAACTACTTACAGTGCCTACAAGCCAAAAACAAAATTACCTATATTGCCAACCTGAAAAACAGAGATGGGATCCATGAAATATTTCAAGTCTGAGAAAGGGCCACAGACAAAAAATATTGAAAAGCATCACACTAGGCCATAAATTCACCAATAAGCAAGAAAATATGATTTATACGTAAGAATTCTTCAGTTATCATAAACATTGTAAGGTGATGTTATCCACGTGAAGGTCATGAAGGAATATGAGGGAATGGAGGTACAGCTCCACCCATTCTTAACCTTGGTCTTAGGTGGAGTTGAGTGGCCCCCTTCATGCCCCAGCTGCTTTACCCCTGATACCCACCGCAGGAGGCTGGGTGGGCCCCACAGCCTGTACCCCAGTCTTTATATCAACTACACTGCCCTGGCTCTTCTTCAGTTACCATGGGTGAATATGTTCACTCCTGGAACTGACATAAATGAAACTTCATACAAATAGATGAATTCATTTCTGAAATTGGGGTTTCCACAGATTATTCAATGTTGCTTGCACATTTAATTTTTTTTTACAGGGCTTTTGTGCCTGGAGTGAAACACTGAAGAGAGTTGACAATCTGAAGATCTATAGTCAGCAAGACTGTACAGCAATTTATGGAAAAGGACCAACACAAGAAACAATCTGCGCAGGAAATCCTGATCGTCTGGAAGGAATATGTGATGTGAGTTGAACAGAAGCCTGTAAACTTTACATGCTACAGAGTACTGCTTGCAGGTAGTACATCAGCTGCCAACATATGTTCATCACACCTGATCTCTAGGGGACAGGAATGGAAGGAAGGCAGTCCTGCACAAAAGGGAATGCACACAGCCTAGCAGGTTTTGTAAAGGACATAAGGAAGGGCAGAGCCCATAGCATACATCGGACGACACTGATTTTATAACCTTGTAATGTTTTATGTGTACCATGTACATCTACACCAATCACCACAGCAAACCAACTGAATACATTTAAGTCGGGGTTTCCAGCTGCTTTATTAAACTACCAACATATTTAAGCCCATTTGGGCCATGACCAAGAGTTCAATACATACACAAGTGAAGTACCATGGGCTTTACATATCCAATTATACACAAATGGTACAAAAAGACATAAAAATTAAAGATAAAAATTATGGAATCCACAATTAGAAACTCAATACAAATTATATTCCTAATGATATATTAGGACCTATACGACCTGTTGCTATAACAAATGTTGCTTCTAAAATAGAACAATGTCACTGAACGTATACAAAGGTCAAGCAGTATGAGTAAATACTATCCAGCTGTGGGCCCTGTTATCTAGACTGGTATAATACATTTGTATGCTGACAGCATAAGGGTTGTGTTTAAATATCCACAGAAATATTCAAATGATTAAAACATACTACAACCACTGTTCAAACCCATGCAGAAGCATCACATGTAGTCAATGCCGTCATCCACCTATTTTCCAGTGACAAATCCTGAGAGGTTAAGGAAGTGGAACACACACTGTATGTGGCTCTGTTAATGTGACAGAGAGGTGCTTAGGGGGTTGTTTGTCTGTGCATCTTCCTCATGAAATAATGTGAAATGCCAACTTCATGCAACGGCACCGTCCACACAACCTACGCGGCGGCTCTCAAGACCACCATCCATCCACAAACTCGGTGCAGAAAACCATATGCTGCAACTCAACATCTAATGCTCCTGATGATGGGCGTATGTGCCCAAAACATGTAGAGCTAAGAATACATCAATAAAATTACCTTGTTGCATCAAGTTGGCATTTCACATTATTTCAGAAAGGTGCTTAGTTGATTTGCCTTAACAAAAGACACTATTTGTTTCAGGGTGACAACGGTTCCCCACTCATGAAAAACAATGTGATTGTTGGCATCGCATCTTGGATACGATATCCATGTGCTTCACTGCCAGCAGTATATACCAAAGTCTCACACTACAAAACATGGATTTCACGTATTGTTGAACATACACATGTGTGAAATGTTACAACATAATTTGTGATTATTGTTGATATAAGGCTACAGGAGGAATTTTAAACACAAACTTTGAGACACATGTTGTTAATCAATGTATGTACAGCAACACTTCTAAATAAATTGCTGACATCCTAATTTAGTATGCTACAGGACATTATTATCTTTGTCAGCTGACATGGCATCAAGTGATAAAATAATCACATACTGGATAGTTTGGAGGGTACTAGTCATGACATATTTTATGTTACTATAACAGTATTTACTTTGAGAAAAGAGTACCCAGTGTCCATATAAACATTTGGAAAATACTGCTACTAATTCCACAGATCATCAATGTTTTGTCTGGTTGTGAACTATCACTCTCAATTACAAAAAGGAGCAACGGAATAAAATGATATGCCACATCTGGACCACAGAGCAGGTGCAAATACTGTATGTCAGGAATAGGAATGAAAGGCAAAGATGGAATGGATAGTGCAGCCACGGCCCTCAAACAGAACTGGTCAACTGCAATAACCATAGTAAACCTTACTGAAATTTCATAATGTATGTAATACTGGAATTAATAAAGTGCAGTGGATTATTCCATGTTTCCCAGCACTTGGCCACTCTTATACCGAAACCAAGCATCTATACAGGGCCAGGTGAATGAGGGAGGATAGTTTCACATCTTATATAACATGCAAGGTACAATATGTTAAGATTATACACAATGCACTTAGTATCAGTTTCTGGAAAATATCCAGTTTCCAAAATTGCATGTTCTGTTTGATACCTCTGGCTTGTGACCAAGCCACTCTGGGTTCAAACCCCCTGCCCAAAGGACAAAATACAAAAATATAACAAGTTGTAACTGAGTAATACAAGATAGAAAATTAATGAAAGTAGCAGCCAGAAAGAAGCCAAAGTCACAACCTCTGAAAACTATGATAGGCAAATAGGCATAAGTAGGAAAAGACTGCAGCTGGCCGTGAATGAAAAATATTTTGTGAAATATAAATTTTAATGGCAGTCTGTTAAGACACTGTGTCATTCGGTATCAGCGTTTAAGAGAAACCCGCTGTCTCCATCTTCAAAAATGAACATACTTTGCAATATGTGCCGGAAGATAACAATCTTAAAAATACAGTGGTAATTAATGTGGTGCACCTTGATGGCTATGTTCAGTGCTGTCTGGTCCAATATGAAAATATAATGTTTGAAGTGCTAAGATATTACATATATCCCCTGTGTATTAACATATGGATTGAACAGTTGAAGAATAAAAGACCAACTTGATGTTACTTGCTATTTTATTTCACTTCTTATGTGCTCAACATGTTTCGGATATTTATATATCCATCATCAGGTGCTTGCGACTATTCTGTTGAATTACCACATTGGTCGTATTGTTATTGGTTCGATGTGTGTTGGAGTTTCGGTGTGGTTGGGTTGGAGTGGTATCCGTGTTGCTGGCTGAAGCCTGCAACACGGATACCACTCCAATCATTCATAAGCTCCTGCTGTTTTCTGGAGATCCTCTCACCAGGCATATCACAACTGCCTCATGACTGTCATCAGATCATAAACACTCACAGACTCTCCTTCAATGACAAAGACAGAAAGACACCAGAGAAGTAAAGAGAGATCAGAGGTAAAAGCCACACTACATTAGATCAACTACTTGTGTGCTAAAATGCCGCTGCTACTGTAAATTACAAAGATGAATGCACCCGACATGTGTTAAATTGCCTGTGCAGCATCTTGTTGCACAGAGCATCAGTCCAGTTGTCAGGTAGTGCACACTGCAAAATCCACCAGACATTATTTCTTATTTCAATACAATGTTGCTCCCTCATCCACAGAAAATGGTCCTTCAAAATGAAAAGTGGTTTTTGAAAGAGTACTTTCATGACACACCAGCTTTTACACACTCACATACCACAGCTGTCAGAAGTCATTTTGTACACATGCAACGAACCTGTTTGTGGTGTTTGTGGAAAGATTACTTCAGATAGGATGAAGGGTGTGGACAGGATTGAGCTAGCTCAAGAATAAAATCAGTGCTAGGCTCTTGCACACAAAGTAATGAGCCTTCAAGCTCCATAAAATGTGTAATTTCTCCACTAAGAACCTACCTGATTCTCAAGAACTGCTCCATGGATGAACTTAGTACTATACTATTATCGTTAATACTAAAAATGTATGCACAATTGAATCTACTCATGTTAAGAATAATATATTCTTTAATGTTTACAGTAGATGAATTAGTGGTAAAGAGAAGTTTTATCTGTCAGATGGACTAATCATGAGAGGCCATGATTTGTCTTAGAAATTTCTTGAATATTTTTTATGAATAAGCACTAAGCCTGTCCCAAAAATTTGTCAGTGGGGCACAAGAAAAAAGGGTAATGTTTTGTTTGTCCTTAATGGCAGCATAGTATTGTGTATTGTATCAGTAAAGAATACCTAGTATTTATTTACTTCCATCCACCTCAATATAACTTTAACATACCGTATACAAATTAAAATGAATAAATTAAAATGGCAGCACATATCAATATCTGTATGCTGCACCATCAAATATACACAGAGGCAAGCAAAAAGACAAACATTTGTCTATCTTATGCAAGACCCACCTCAACAGTCACATTGCCATTAAATGCACTAGGCCACAGTATAATGAAATGCAACACCAAGTAGATCACCAACATAAACATATGATCTTTTTATCTTGTATATGTCAAAAACTGTGTCCATACAGGCACCACATGGATCCAAAATTCAAGTTTTTCTGATGTCACTGTCTTCATACTGATTTTGGGGCTAAATATTTTGCCTTATTATCCTGGTGTATTCCAATCTGTAATGAAATAAAAGTTTAAATGTATGCAATATTGTTGGATAAAAGTTTGATCTGTTGCCTTATTTCTATGTCATCTATAGATGTTGACCTTTCCTTTCCAACTGGCAATACAGAGCATCCCACACAATGTGAAACCCACTCACAGACTTAACAACAATCTCATTTACATAACATAATGAACTCCACGTTAAAGCAGGTGCTAGACATGACCTACGCTCTCATACATGACTGCCCCCCCTAGTGAATATATGGTTCAAAATGGTCTGAAGTTCTTGCCTTTAAACTGCTAATACTGCATATCAGATAATTTCTTTAAGGCTATCCCGTGTTTTTGTGTGTGTGTGTGTGGTGTCAATCATGGGAATTAGCAAAAGGATGGTCCCAAAAGTGTTATGTATGGCAGCCACCAAACTAATGGTTAATTGGTGGTTGCATTGTCTTGTTGTAAGCATCTGTACTTCTTCTTTTTCCCTTCCCCAAAATTTCAAACTATGGTTCAATAATTCTTGTGGCACTGATGCCACACCACATTCCAACTTTGCAGCCAAACAACAGCACCTTATACATAGACCTGTGTTTTATCTGCTGAACAGTTAACTGATATAATGGGCATTCATATGATCATTACATTATTAATCTTATCTGTAATATATGTTGGCAACAGACTGACTGCACTACTACACAACGCACTGCTTCACAAAACTGTTTACGTAACTATACAGCGACAGCAATGAACCCTATGGACATGCTTCCAAACATACTCCAATACAATCTTGGTTACGACTATCTCCTGGGATGTCCTGCAAAAATATGTTGTAACAGAAGTCCATTATAATAAAGGTCATGTTAAGTTATATTTTCAAATCCAACCAGAATTAATACACTTTAAATCGGTTTCTTTCAGCTTGATAATTAAGTCTGAAGTTCCTTCACATCAGTGAACAGACCTAATTTCCCATTAGAACCATATGTGTGTCGTAGTACTGAGTAATGACCTTCAAAACTATCGGAGCTTCCTGCGCTGTGATAATTCAGCATTCAGTATAATACGGCTGGATATGGTAACTGTGCAACAATCAGTCGGAGCATCAGAAACTGCTGTGTTATCATCAACAGGGAGGTATAATCATTAAAGCAGAATGTGAACAGAAGTATGGCACTTATGTGCATCCCAATCAATTCTGTCAGTGTCAAAGGCTGCAAACTATGATAAATCATTTCTCATATCTACTCTTATTTTTCTTGTCATTACTAAATCCCATGAACCTGTAACATGTTAACACTTTAATATCAAACATCAGCTACATTTAACACACAGTGTGCTGATGAGAGCACCGAAGGTCAACTCATCATCAAGAATGCGCCAATTACAGCACAAGCTTGTAATGGATGGTGCCTGGAAGTACCTTGGAGTAGTCTGGAGGCACTCACAGGGGAGCTGGCAGGGTTAAGTACAACACACAGCCCTTAACCACACTGATACTGGCTACGTCCACCACTGAATTACATTAAAATTGATACAGCATTACCACCTTCATTATATTTTTTTTTTGCTCTCAACACACAAGAAGGGACAAAAACTGATGATGACACCCTAAAGGAAGTACTGGCTGCTGACAGTGCATCAAATACAGCCAGTAAATGATGAAGAACAAATGCAAAAACACCGAAAAGTACAGGACAAACAACAAGCTGGAAGCAGTGGCAGAGGGATACTCATCTCTGTGATGCGTCAAAGAAGAAACAGTAACATTCATGCTTTGTCACACCTCCCAAAGGACTGCAAAATAATGAGGCACCAAACACAAAGACAGCAATCCACTGGCTGTGCTCATGCTATTATTTACAGATATTTTGCAGCTGCTGGTGGAACAGACTGACCTTTACTATCAATAACACTTCAACAAACAAGCCAGACCAAGCTGCTTTGCTGATATAACAATGCTGACCATAATGACTTCTCTTTCCTTGGCTCTACAGATGGAGCATGACCTGAGAGATGAACTATGAAACTACAGTTCCAGGCTTGAACACTTTTACATTCCATTTTACAATAACACTACAACATGTGATATTTTCTTGCATATACTGCAAATTTACATTTTGCAGACAATTCAAAAAGAACTGACCAAGATAATGAGCATGACCAATCATGGCAACTATGGATGATCTTCAATGTACTGAACCAGGCCTAAGCTAAATACTGTAACTCCTCACAGCATTTGGTAGTCAAGTTTACCTGTCATATTCAAAGGCAGAGTTATTTCCAAGCAAAACATCCTGAGAAGAGGAAACATTTCACAATAAAAATTTACAAACTGTGTGACAATCCATGGTATACATAATGGCATGAAGGTCTCTTTATGTAAGGATGCAAGGCCCACTCCTGGCAATATGACAGCAGCACATTCCGAAGTTTGAATTCTGAATCCCGCATTTGAATGCACAGGCCGTAAGTTATTATGGGCAACTTTTTCCTCAACCACACAGAGACAAGAAAAATAAATGAATGTGGGCCAGCGTGGCCCAATCAATAGGACACGCCCCTACTACAAACCAAAATGGAAATGGGGTGACACTCATGTAAGAATCAGGGGGGGTTAACTGCAACTGTGTGGAAAAACAAAAGAGAAGGTTACAGGCTGAGAAAAACACCTTAAAGCCATGTATCGTAGAACACTACAGCAAACACCTGCAGTATGTTGATGAAAAGGATCAAGAATTCGACAACTATTCAGTGAGTTGATATACCTTCAAGTGGATAACAGACTTTTATACACTTGCTGGAACTTATGATAAAAAACAAATTTAGTGATCTGCATGTGGAACTCAATATTCTCACCAAGATTTCAGACTTCTCTTGGTAAGAAATCTGACAGAACAAATGGGAAAATGCCTCAATCACCCCTTCTCCCAGATGGCAGGAAAACCTAGCATAGCAAGAACAAGTGTAACAAAACTCAAGTTCCAACGGTTCATCGTCAAGTGTCCTCCACTTGTGGAATGAGATCTGCTACTTATTACAGGGGCAGGAATTGCGAAATCAGACTGTGTGTGGTACTTCGTTTTGGTGAAGAGCACATCAAACTTAACTAGTAAATACCTCACTTGCAAGTAGTAACTTAACACAAAAATATGGTGTAGATATAAAACAGTGATCCTAGGTGCCCAATACCATCAGCAGCAGTTAAAATTATGAAATATAAATGCCTACACTACATTTTAGATAACACACAAATTTCATAGTCCTGGCTGTACTACAAAAATATGTGAACAATTTTGTCCGAATTAATTCATTTATCATTAAGTTTTAAGGAAGACTCGAAGAGATATGCTCTCTCTTGTGTGTATGTGTATGTAAGAGTACTGCACTTCATGGTTTGACGACTGTAAAGACAAAAGTTTAGGGGCTGTTTAAAACGCCTGCTCTATAAAATGCAGAAAATTTCAGCTACCTATGTCTTAATGCCCTAAAATATAAATTTAAACAAGTGCATGGTAGACTAAGGTGTTAACCGTTTGCAACTGTGCATCCTACATATAGGACCAGCATACCACTACTCCTCAGCAACCACATTTTACATATTTAGTCATCAAATATACTTACTGAATTTTGAGACATGCTGCACAAACTCCGTTTTTTTTTTTCCCTCCACAAAATGCTATGCACTTCATATTTCATCATTTTCGGTTCATAAAATATTCACATACAAGGTTCTCTAAAATTTATATGTCCACAGGTTAAAGTTATGCACTCTCAGATCTATGTGTCTGGTCATATGCAGCAATATCTGCTAACTGAAACAAACAACAGACAACAATCAGTCCACCAAAGCTAAATAATGAAGTGGGGAACCAGGCTTGTACTGGGGTGCTGATAAGTCCTCAGCCTGATCAGGAAGGAAACAAACTTGGAAGCATGTCAGGGATGTGCACAATTTCAACAATATCAAGATGCGAGCTGTCATCAAGTTTTTTTATTCCTGCAAGGCAAGGCACCGAAGGATATTCATGCCATTCTGACAGAAACATTAGCTTGTTTCCTTCCTGGTCGGGCTATGGACTTATCAGCACCCCTGTATCATATGCCAACACAGCACAGCAACATGCATGTAATATGATACCCAACTGCCAACTTAAGCAAAACTAAAAATTGCTACGTGATGTAGAAATATTTACAGTACAAACATTGACATTCATGAAACACATTTGACTACAGTCATGATGGAAAGTCTCCTCAGTATCTCCATGTAACAAATAATGTCAAATTACAAACTCACTCTTCATGTCTCTGGAATGAGTTACTGAGGCACCAAGAGGATTTTTTAAAACCTGCAAACACACTCTAACCATTGTATAAAGTGTTCATTTTTCGTCAAAAACAGTACAGCCCAGGAAAATAAACTACTAAGCAATGTTGGAGAAAACCAATATAACCAAGGTAGTTATGGTCATATGACCCAGTAGAATGGTTTGGGAGTAAAAAGAGATGTAACAACCAAAGGATTGTTGTAATTGAGGCTTGTGCAACCAAGGCTGATTGGATTTTTTAATGCTTCTTCTGAAAAGAATATGTCATTTTTACTCTGACTTCTCTACCAAACAATATGTTTGAAACTTGTACACCAGTCTATGTATTGCTGATTTTGAAAGAACTGGAACACCAGGAACTGATAGAAGTGAACTGTTTGAAGTTCCATTGGTATGTGTGAATCAGACCCAGCTGCCTGAGTGGGACTCCATATATTATGCTAATGTTGGTACAAAAGCTTTCTTATATTCACATGCATGCATCAGGCTGTCTAATCACTGCATGCATGTGCTAAAGTATGTTGCTATCTTAATTTAAATAATTTAATTTGAATGGATTACAGTTCAGTTCATTGGACGTGGAGAAATACAGTCATTATTTTATCTCATCAATAGCGTTTGTCATTCCTCCCTCTATTACAGTTTACCATGAGCCAGGATGCACAGGTTTGAGTTCAGTGTATTGCAATTACGATTCTGTTTTCCCTCAACACATTTTCAAACGTTTTGTAAACTGTTTCCTGCAGCTTACAGAGACATTTTAATATATGGCACCTCCTTTCTGTCTCAAACATTATGGTTGATCCCCTAATGTATATACCTATATATATATATATATATATATATATACAGTGATACCTTGGCTAATGAAGATAATTCGTTCCGGAATCACATTCGTTAGCCGAAACGTGTATTCCTGTAGGTTTCTATAGAAAATCATTTAATTCGTTCTGGATGCTGCCCACTATTTAAAGATAAGTTTTATAAAATAGTAAAAAGCACACTATAAAAGGGCAAAAACTCACCAAAGGCCGAGATGAACAGCTACCCAAATTGGATGAAGGAGAATGGGAAGTAGAATGAAAAACTGACGATCTTTACACTATTATACTGAAAATATATTATACAGTACACTTTATACTATTAAACTGAAA
>Ga0123355_10013820_pt1 | contig 12584 bp, 8 predicted proteins | sample TergutEmb28metaG_3_FD_89872 | JGI IMG/M metagenome (GOLD analysis project Ga0123355, IMG submission 89872) | Embiratermes neotenicus P1 segment gut microbial communities from Petit-Saut dam, French Guiana - Emb289 P1 | ecosystem: Host-associated > Arthropoda: Insects > Digestive system > Gut ...
ATAAAGGTGCAATGCGTGTCAGTGAATGGATTGGATATAAATATGTTTTTCGCGAGACGACGTATTTGGTTGGCGAATAGAGAGACATATTAATGCACCTGCACTATACACGGTGATAAAATTTTAAGGTAAATACAGCTCCACACTTGTTGCCACCGCCATCTACCACGATATCTCCATTTTGCCCCTGCATTATGGCAAGCGAGAGAGGTAGACCAATTCCTGTACCTTGCTTAGAGTCTCCAAAGCGCTGGAACAAGCCTTTTATTTTGGTAGGTGGAATGCCGTCGCCGTTATCGGTCACGCTTACCCACCTCGTAAGGGGATTTTCCCCAGCAGTTACATCTATTGTGCTACCTTCCGGTGAATGTTCTGAAGCGTTTTTGATAACATTAGTAAGTGCCTCTGCTGTCCAGTTTTTGTCACACCAAAGAGTAATGTTACTAGCCCCGGATGCATGGGCGAGCAGTTCGCCTTTAGGCGAACGACCAGCCCCGGATGCATGGGCGAGCAGTTCGCCTTTAGGCGAACGACCAGCCCCGGAAAGCTTTACTTGTTGGTTTTTTATGTCTAGTAATACTTGTAGGGGTTGTAATGCCAATTCTAAAAGGGTGCTGACTGGTATATTTATCGGTGAAAAAACCACACTCCCGGAATCTAATTTGGCCATTTTTAACAGTGAATTTACTAGCCAGCTGGTTTGATTCAGCCCTTGTTTCAGATTGATGATAAATTCTGCAGCTTTTTCAGGTGGCGCATTTTCTAGTAATTCTACCATCACCATCATGGCTGTTAAAGGGGTTTTTAGTTGATGCGATATATCTGCTAATGTGTTTGAGAGGGCGATCTTTTCTTTTTGCAAAATATTGGTTTGCTCGTTTAGGCGCTCGGCAAGAATGTGGATGTCATTTTTAAGGATTGAGAGTCGCCCTTCTAGATTATCCCGCATATCAACAGCCTGACCATCAATAATACGGCGGATATCAGCAGTTAGTTGCTCTATTTCTTTTCGCCTTACTATCATTAAAGTCTGCTCCTAAAACATTAGTTGACATCTCCGCAAAGGATGTTACCGTGAGGAGTCTAGCTAACTCTCAGCCCGATATCCTGCTCCGCGCACGGTTTCAATTTGCACCGCGCTGCCTAGTTTTTCGCGCAGGCGTTTTACATACACACTCAAGGTATTATCCTCAACAAATATCCCCTCAGAATCCCATAAATGGTTAAGAATCTGCCCACGGCTGAGTAATTGCCCCTTATGATTTGCAAAAATCAAAAGCAAACGATACTCAAGGGCTGTTAAGTCTATAGCTAGGGCATTGTCTGTAACACCAACAAGGGCCTTGCCGCCAGCAAGGGCATTACTAGTACCAACACCAGAAAGAGATTTATCTGTACTGCCAGCAAATACTTTACCCTTGCTTATGTTGATTGTCACATTTCCTATTTCTATGATATTACCCTGCCCGGTACGACGGCGCAATGTGGCTTTTATCCTTGCCATTAGTTCTCCAAAACGAAAGGGCTTGGTCACATAATCATCTGCTCCACCTTCAAATGCTCTAACTATATTGCCCTCATCATCAACTGCCGTTAAAAAGACCGTAGACGTATCGGCAGACTTTAACAAAGTCACAAGGTCAAAGCCTGTGCCGTCTGGTAGGCCTATATCCAAAATAGCTATATCATATTTTTGCGATAGTGCCGCATTTTTTGCTGCGGCAACGGTATTTGCATGGGTGACAATGTAGCCTTCTTTTTCTAAGGCATATACCAGCCCGGCCGCAATTATCGGGTCATCCTCTACAAAAAGCACCCGCCAGTTGTTGTTAGCTGTCAAAGCCTCGTTCTTCATTATTTCTCTCACCCAGTCCGACAAAAATAACAGCTACAGCCACAGCAACCACCAACACCGGCAAGGATACCCCAAGTACCATGCCTGCACTTGGCAATTCGCCACCAGAAAACGCTGCCTGTCTCAGTAGTATAGCGGTGCCCCACAGCCTCTGATCCATCGTATAAATAATCTGATTATGGCTGCCGCCCCATATGTTAGCAATAAAAAGCCCACAAAACGCGACCAAATACGGACGCGCTGCACTAGTAATATCACCAAGTGAAGTATGACAATTTGCTTCTGGTATGGGTCTTTCCTTCATCAAGGCTGCCTTTGTGTTAGAAACCTTTAATCTCGCCAAATAAGCCAGAGGTAAAACAAACGCAAAATTAAAAGCATTGGAAAATATGACTGCCAAATGGGTATTAACCAAGCCCAATGTGTGATAAAAAAGAAACTCACCAATAGTATTATTAGACATGGATACCAGCAAGAGGATAAAAATCACAGCACCCCTATTATGAATATTTGTACAAAGCCACACTGTAAGCATAAATAAAGGGATACTAAACAATAATGCTGAAAACACAGTGGTCAAAGCACTATTAACAATTGCTTGCGGCAGCATATTGGTCATGACGCTATTAATAGTTAAGTGCGGTGCATCCATAAACGGGCTGCTATGTGCAAGTGGTAAAAATAAGAAAACTAAAAGAGCCAGCGCGCAAAGAATTGCTGGTGCTATGGCAATGGGGTTTTTTTGATCGCTTACGAGTTCATCTACAATTGGTGTTTCTTCATTAAGCCCAGAGCGAACACATAAATACACAATAAAGGATACTAAAATAGCTGCCAGCACCTGGGGTATAGTTCTAAAAAACCATGCCGCAGAAGCAAAAGAAAATTGTGCCATAATAAGTCCTTGGCGATAGATAAAATGGTCAAACGTATCGGTAGCCGAAAGCACAAGAGGGTTAACAAGTAGCGTATGAAGCTCAAGATTACTTGTTAAAAACCGTACAACGCTTACCGCAATGCCCACAACAATACCAGCTGCCGCACCATGCGAAACACTTTTATTTCTATCGTTATACAACCCCGCTGCACACGCACCAACAAAGGCGCATACCGAGGCTGGCCTAATAACAGAGAGTAAAATCAACACAACCCGAAACGAGTTTGGGTTAGCCAGCGTCGTACTTGGCAGCGTGTAAACCGTAGCAAATGCGATAATAACATCTGGAATAAAGGCAGGTAATAATAGCGCAACCATTGCCATAGAGCGCTGCCTGCCTGGTGTCATGCCTCCAACCATTAAAGCGCCCGGAAACGCAATGATTATAGCAACAATTGTGGGTACTATAAATAAAACAATTGAGTTGGCAAGTAAACTAGAAAATGCATACGAACTAAATAATCTCTGAAAATTGTCAAGCCCAACCCAGGGGCTTCCAAAAGCACCACTTACAATAGAAAAATAACGAAATGATAAATTAAACGCATATAACGTCGGAATGCCCTCTAAAAATAAAAAGATCCCAATCCCGACTAATAAAAAGAAAATTAAAACTCCCCGCAGTTCATTGTTTTGCATATTTGCCCTCCTAACACCTATTAAGGATGACTTCACCGGTTGAATAAGAAAAAGGTTTGCCCAAAGTGTCAAAACAGGTAACGATTTTTATTGTATCTTACATTAAAAACCCTATTATGCAAAGTGTAGACAACAAAAAAGCGCCCCAGAAAAAGGGCGCTTAAACAAAACGCGAACCAGAAGGGACTCGAACCCTCGACCTCCGGCGTGACAGGCCGGCGCTCTAACCAACTGAGCTACTGGTCCAACGCGGAAAATTATATATGTGGTTGAGTTGTATGTCAAGTAAAATATGGTGATATAGTAATTTACACTTTTTCCCATACACGTGCTGCTAGTACTGTCATATCATCTTTTGGTAGCCCTGCAAGCCTTTCTGCTTCTGCTAGTACATATTCTGCTACATCTTGTGGGTTGTGGAAGCGGCAATGCTTTAATATATCCGTCATCCAATCTTCACTACTGTTAATGGACCCCACACCTTGGGTTACGGCTTCTGTAACGCCATCTGTGACCATAACAATTATATCATCGTCTTGTAGTTGACCTTCAGATACTTCCAAATCTACGTCGTTAAGCATCCCTATGGGTAGCGATGAAGATCGGATGATTTTTACTTTGCCATCGCGCAGTATAAAAGTGGCAGCTGCACCGATTTTTATAAACTCGGCCTTGCCTGTGTACAAATCTACGCTGCAAATATCTAGAGTCGAAAAAGACTCTTCATTGCTTTTTAGTACTAAAACTGAGTTTATCATGCGTACTGCCAAATCTTTATCAAAACCGCTTTCTATAAAATCTTCTAATAGGCCCACTGTTGCTGCACTTTCTCTGCGGGCTCTCTCGCCAGACCCCATTCCATCACTTAGCACTAATAGACATGAGCCGCTTACAAGCTCCATGCACGAATAACTATCGCCAGAACCTTTGGAGGTTTTTGCACGGTGGGCAACCCCTGTTGTCATGCGTAGCTTTTGGTCTTCTATAAACCGTGCGCTGCACACCCCTTTTTTTATGTCGCAGTCTACGCATTCTAGGCGCATCCGACGTTTGAGTACATTGCTTAGTACCGGGCGGATATCGTTTGAACATGTTTTATTGTTATTACAGGGCTGATGGTTTACGGTTACACGATATTTGCCGGCTTTATTTTCCAGTACGATGACGCTGTTTACTTCTATCTTTTGCTTTAAGAGGGCCATTATCATTTCTTCTTCCAATCCCTCGTGAAACCTAAGCGATATGTCAATTTCATCGGACAGGCGCTTCACAATCCCGGAAACACCTTGGAGTTGTTGACTTACAAGCTCTCGGCTTTCTGCTATCCGGTTATGCCACCTGAGGTTGTTTTTGTATAACGTAAATATACTGTTAAGTTCGCGAAGCAGGATATCTGGACTTTTGCATGATTTTTGGAAATCCTTGTCCATGTCCGAAAGCCCTACTGCACCGTTTTGGGCACAAGCATTAAGCAAGGAAAATACATACTGGTGAGTAAGATATAAATCATCCTCCCAACATCTGCCAATATGTGGGCAGTTGGCACATGCACGGCTGGATAAATCATCTATTAATAGAGATATATCATGCTTGTTTAAGGAATGTTTTGGTTTTGACAGGCCGCTAAAAGTATCTGCAAGCTTTTCAAATGCCATTGAGAACTTATCCAGCCTACGGGTGGTTTCCTCTTTTATCTTGTCCATATAATCATCAGCAGAATCCAACACGGGCGTAATTGCCGACGCTACATTAAAGTAAAAAGACTGCGGTGTAAGCATAAACGCAACACTGGATGCAATAATAGCATACACCAGCGAAAATGCCAGCATATAAGGAGCTATTATTGCAAGAGTACCACCACCCACAACTGCAACCCCCACAATAACCATTGGCCGCCCCCAGCGTTTACAAAACCCACCCCCCATACCAGCAAGGCCCAAAACGGCCACAATCCCTGTATCCCAATGGCCGGCAAGGTGCAAAAAAAGCCCCAAAAGCATTCCTGCCGCAGCCGCCATAGAGGGTCCACCCTTGTAAGCTACAACACAAAGTACATACACGCAAAAAAAGAACCGCAAAGGCATGGCCCCAACGTATATATCACTTGCGCCGGCAATAACACCTGCAAGTACAATGCTAATGGCAATAATATCCTCGCCAGAAAGCAAGTTAGAGCGCCGCCTTCGGGCAGTTAAAATAATATGTGCACGTTTTACAATTAATGTAAGTGACCCGGCAAGCACGGTCTCAAGCACAGCAACTGCAATCAAAAACGGACTAAAATCATAAATAATCGTGAATACTATCCCAGAGATAAACATAACCAGTGCTGCTGATAGGGCTACAAAGGGAAGCTTAAGCCAGACATTTGTAGTATCAAAATTTTTGGCTATCCGAGTACCCGCAAAATGATAAGTACACATAATTCCAATGGCTAAAACATACCTAAGGGTCAAAAGTTCTCCAAGCCTGGTTGCAAGGCCCAAAATCAAAAACATTGCAGTCCAATAAAAAGCCCGTCCGGCCCCCATATATACCGCCAAAAATGGCAAAGCCAGCGGGTTTATAAATGTAAACACTATTGCACGCCCTATAAAAAAGCCAAAAGCCCCAATAGTCACAGTGGCAATATCCCGTTTAGATACAAAAGTAGCGTTGCGGCGCTTGCTAACAGATAGTAAATTCATCTTTTCACCTTATTTCATATGCTGCATGACTAAGTTTTTATGCTGCTTGTCCTAATATATTAATCCGATGAAGCAGCATGTTTTGTCATATAGCGTGGCAATGACCATGATGGATTTTGGAATATTGTGCTATGCTTTTTGTTATACACATAAAAAACACCATCTTTCGCATACTAAGGCAAAACGAAAAAATGGTCTGCCTAAACTATGACGGTATACAAGACCAACACTACGTATGACGAAAGGATAGGTTCAAATGAAACCTTTGGTTAAAAACTCAATAAAGGCTTTTATAAAATCAGGCATAATTTACCATATGATGGTGCTGCTTCTTGCTGTAGCATTTCTAGCTGCCAATCCAGCAGAATCAGCTCCAAGAAACGCTGAAACAGCTCCGGCCTTCAGATCTATATTTGCATCCAAAACAACCAAAAATGATAAAAAGCTGCCAATCTACAGTGTAGAGCGTCCAGATAACAAGATAAGCATCTCCTTTGATGCCGCCTGGGGTGCAGATGATACAAACAACTTGCTAGAAATCTTAGAAGATAACGATATACTAACAACGTTTTTTATATGCGGCACCTGGGTAGATAAATTTCCTGAAGAAGTAAAAAAAATAGCTGCCGCCGGTCATGATATAGCCAATCATGGTAACAAACATGCCCATGGTGCAAAATTAAACCTGGAGCAAAACAAAGCCGAGATTAAAGGCTGCCACGATAAAATCAAAGAAGTAACTGGGTTAGATGCAAACTTGTTTAGGCCACCATATGGCGAGTACAATAACACGGTCCTAACCGCCGCCGAAGAGCTTAATTACTACACAATCCAATGGGACGTAGATAGTCACGACTGGATGAGTAAGGGCGTAGATTACGAAGTAAAGCAAGTGTTAAACCACAAAAACCTCAGAAGTGGCTCGATTATACTTTTTCATAATGGTGCAAAATACACCCCACAGACGTTGGATACGATAATTAAAGGGTTAAAAGAAAAAGGTTTCGAGATTGTGCCGATATCTCAGCTAATATTTAAAGACAATTTTGATATCGACCATACTGGTCGGCAGATACCCAAAGCATAGTTTAAAGGTTTAATGACTATGTTTACGGGTTATGTTTACTGGTATCAAAGAGATTGATGGTTATATCCGACAGTAAAGTAGACACTGCAAGTATAAAAAGCTACCGGCCAAGTGCCCGTAGCTTTTTAATTTACGCACAAAACCTATCTAAGCTATAGCCAACTAATTCCCCCTATGATATACTCCATCGGGTTTCATTTGAAAATGAGGAATATTTGTCAATACAATCTATCCCTGGAGGCATAAGCAATGAGTAAAGCCAATAATCATAAGTTCACTTCTGAGTACGAAAAAACAGAAACAAACAAAATTAAATTAACAATTACCGCAAGTCCTGAACTGTTTCGAGATGGCCTGCAAAAGGCATATCTCAAAAACAGAAACTACTTTAACATGCCAGGCTTCCGCCAGGGCAGGGCTCCCCGCAAACTTATAGAGCAAGCGTATGGCCGTGATATATTCCACGAAGATGCTATAAATATCATATTACCAGACGCCTACGAGCAGGCCCTAGAAGAACATGGGCTAGAGCCAGTTTATAAGCCAGAAGAAATCAAACCCGGGGAAATGAGTGAGGCCACTGGGGCAGTTTTTTATATCCAAGTTTATGTACGCCCAGAAGTGACAATAGACGGCTATTATGGCCTGACATACCCAAAAATGGACACCGCGGCCACAGAGAATGATATACAAGAAATGCTTGAAGCTGAGCAAAACAAAAATGCACGTTTAATAGATGCAGACCGTCCTTCGGAAAATGGCGATACTTTGACCATTGACTTTAAAGGTTTTATAGGTGACGAGCCATTCGAAGGTGGCGAGGCTAAAAATCACAACCTTGTACTAGGCTCTGGCCAGTTTATCCCTGGCTTTGAAGAACAGCTGATTGGTCACGAAGTAGGCGATGACGTAGAGGTAGAAGTAACATTCCCAGATGACTATGGTAGCGAGGAGTTAGCTGGTAAGCCTGCCATATTTGAAGTAGAAATCCTAGAAATAAAAGTAAAAGAATTGCCGGAACTAAACGATGATTTTGCCCAAGATGTATCAGAATTTGACACAATGGCCGATTATAAAGAAAACTTGGCAAAAACTATAACAGAACGCAAAATCTCACAACAAGATGCTAACAAGCGCTCGCATTTGTTAAAGCAGCTAGTTCCAAAAGCTGAAATGGAAGTACCGGAAGCCATGTATCAAGCCCGGTTAGACGAGTCTTGGGATTCTTTGGTCAGACAAATTGAGTCACAAGGTATAGACATGGAAACCTATATGCGCATCACCAACATGACCGAGAAGCAAGTACGCGACAACTGGAGCGAAAGCACAGTAACCAATGTAGACTCACAGCTTGCATTAGAGGCAGTAGCCATAAAAGAAGGCTTGACAGTAAGTGATGAAGAGTTTACAAAACATGTTGGCGAGATGAGTACAACCGAAGGCGAAGAGCTTACAAAACTAGTAAGCAATATCTCTAATGCCTCACGAAAAGACCTAGAACGCGGCCTGTTATGCACAAAAGCCCTAGACTTTGTAATGGAAAAAGCCATAGAGGTAGACGAACCAATATTAGAACAACCAATAGTGATAAATGACCCTGTAGCGCCAGCAACAGAATCAGACATAATCGACGGCGAGGCCAAAGAAGTCAATGAGGAGGAGAATAATGGCTAATTTAGTACCTTATGTAATCGAGCAAACTGGCAGAGGCGAACGTTCCTATGATATTTATTCCCGTCTGTTAAAAGACCGCATAATCTTTTTAGGGGACGAAGTAAGTGATGTCAGCGCAAGTTTGATAATCGCACAGCTTTTATTTCTAGAATCTGAGGATCCAGATAAGGATATCAGCCTGTATATCAACTCCCCAGGCGGCAGCATTAGTGCCGGGATGGCTATTTTTGATACCATGAACCATGTGCGTTGTGATGTTTCTACAATTTGCGTAGGGCTTGCTGCCAGTATGGGTGCGGTTTTACTAGCCAATGGTGCAAAAGGCAAGCGCCTTGCTTTGCCAAACTCGGAAATTATGATACATCAGCCTTTAGGTGGTGCTAGAGGCCAGGCCACAGATATCCAAATCCAAGCCCAGCGTATCTTGCAAATGAAGCAAAAGCTTAACCAGATACTCTCTGAAAAAACCGGACAGCCCATTTCCAAAATTGAAATCGATTGCGAACGTGACAATTTTATGAGCGCAGATGAAGCCCTATCATATGGCTTAATAGACAAGATTATCACCCGGAGGGATACAGATGCGAAGTAGATTTGACGATAGAGGAGTGCGTTGTTCGTTTTGCGGCAAGCATCAAGATGACGTTGACAATATAATTTCTGGCCCAAATGTTACAATCTGCGACGAGTGTGTGGATGTTTGTAACACTGTGCTAGAAGAATATGCCAGCACCGTTCCCGCCGTGGATGACGATAATTTCAACTTACCAAAACCCAAAGATATAAGAGGGTTTTTGGACGAATATGTAATTGGGCAAGACAGAGCCAAGGTGTCTATAAGTGTAGCTGTATACAACCATTACAAGCGTATAGCCATGGATAAACAAGGCCAAAGCGATGTAGAGTTGCAAAAAAGCAATGTTCTTTTAATAGGTCCAACCGGCGTAGGTAAGACACACCTAGCCCAAACATTGGCCAAATACCTGCAAGTACCTATAGCCATAGCCGATGCCACCAGCCTTACAGAGGCTGGATATGTTGGCGAAGATGTGGAAAACATACTGCTCAAGCTAATCCAGGCTGCCGATTTTGATATCGAAAGGGCCGAACGTGGGATTATTTATATCGACGAAATTGATAAAATCTCACGCCGGTCAGATAATCCATCCATCACCAGGGACGTAAGTGGTGAGGGTGTGCAGCAGGCGCTGCTAAAAATCCTAGAAGGTACAGTTGCGTCTGTGCCGCCTCAAGGTGGACGTAAGCATCCGCATCAGGATTTCTTGCAAATTGATACTACAAACATATTATTTATAGTGGGCGGTGCATTCAGCGGCTTGGATAAAATTGTAGAGCAACGCCTCAACAAAAAGATTATCGGATTTGGCGCAGAAGTTAAAACCAAGTCTGAAAAAGTTACAGATGATATCTTACAGCAGGTTCAGCCAAATGATTTGCAGCGTTATGGTCTAATTCCAGAGCTTATTGGCCGTTTACCTGTTATTGTGACACTGCACAAGCTAGACGAAGACGCCTTGGTGTCCATACTTAGCCAGCCGCGTAATGCACTTACTCGCCAGTATCAATATCTTTTGGAACTGGACAATGTTCATTTGGAATTTGAAGAAGATGCCCTTCGTGCTATAGCTCAAATGGCACTGGAAAGGGAAACCGGTGCCAGGGGACTAAAAGCGGTTGTTGAGGAAATACTCACAGACACTATGTATGAAGTGCCTTCCAATAATACGGTCGAGCGCTGTATCATTACCCGGGAAACGGTAGAGTCAAAAAAACCGCCAAATCTGATATTTAATGAAAACCGCCAGCCAATATATCGCAAAAAGACACGCAGGAAGCCTAGACAGTCTGTAAGTTAGTAAAGGTGTTATGCTTCTGGTTTATCATTGTTATTACTGTAAGTGAGATTAAAACTGTGTATATGCATAACATTCTGTGCTTATACGCAGTTTTGTACATAACTGAACTGTAGGAGCTTTGCATGGATTTAAAAAACCCTTCTTTGTATATAAATCGTGAGTTAAGCTGGCTGGACTTCAACGAGCGTGTGTTGGAAGAAGCACAAGATAAGACCAATCCTTTGATGGAGCGGTTAAAATTTTTGTCTATAACTGCGTCAAACTTGGATGAGTTTTTTATGATTAGGGTAGCATCACTGCTTCAAAGTGAAAATGGCGCACCAGATGCTTCTGGTATGACTCCTGAGGTTCAGCTAACTGCTATTTCCAAAAAAGTTCATGCAATGGTCGCAAAGCAATACAACTGCTTTACACGCAGCTTACTTCCTGCCATGGAGCGTGAGGGGATAAAGTTACTTTCCTACGAACAGCTCAGTAACGAGCAACAGGCTCATGCGGATAGGTATTTTAATGATGTTTTATACCAAGTACTCACACCTATGGCAATAGACCAAAGTCGTCCATTTCCTACACTAAACAACCGCACTGTTAATTTATTTATAGAGCTTGCAGCAGACGCGGCCTTACAGGTACACACAACACAGTGGCTAGAGGATGAGGGGCGCTGGAAGATAATGGAGGACAGCAGCACCGGCCCACTTTATGCGGTAGTGCAAGTACCAACAGTAGTACCAAGGCTTTTTAAGTTGCCTTCACCGGAAGGTCAGTATCATTATATTTTGCTAGAAAAAATAATATTGGCACATATCAGTCGATTATTTCTTGGCCATATGGTTACACGTACGGGCTTGTTACGTGTTACTCGCAATTCAGATTTTACAATAGAAGAAGAAACAGAGGATTTGCTGGACGAAGTTGCACGCTCTATAAGAGATAGGCGCTGGGGTTACCCAGTACGTGTGGAAATTTCTAAGGGTATTGGTAAGCCAGCTATGCACCTGCTAGAAAAAACTTTAGAATTGACCCCAGATAAAATCTACGAAATAAGTGGCCCATTGGATTTCACGGCCTTTATGTCATTTTCAGCACAAAAGGAGTTTGCAGGTCTAAGAAACATCCCAAGGCCACCGAGACCTGCGCCAGATTTTCACAATCAGGCAAGTATGTTTAGCGTAATAAGAAAAAGAGACGTACTAGTACATCATCCATATATGTCATTTGATTCTGTGGTGAGGTTTGTACGTGAAGCCGCCCAAGACCCAGGTGTTTTGGCCATAAAGCAGACTTTATACCGCGTTTCTGGCCAGTCTCCGATCATAAATGCGCTGATACAGGCCGCTGAAAACGGCAAGGAAGTTAGTGTGCTAGTAGAGCTAAAAGCCCGCTTTGACGAAGAAAATAACATCAACTGGGCCAAACTTTTAGAAAAGTCTGGCGTGCATGTTATATATGGCCTTTTAGGGCTTAAAACACACTGCAAGGTTTGCCTTGTTGTGCGACAAGAAGAGAATGTGATACGAAGGTATATGCATCTTGGTACAGGCAACTATAACGAAACTACTGCAAAAATTTATACAGACGCAGGCCTTTTTACTTGCCGAGAAAGTTATGGGCAAGATGCAACAAACCTATTTAACGTGCTTACTGGCTACTCTAAGGCCACAAACTGGCAAAAATTTGCTGTTGCACCCGGTAGTTTGCGTGCAACATTTTTGCGACTAATAGAGCAAGAAATCCAGTATGCGCAGTCAGGTCAAGTAGGCGAAATTACGGCAAAAATGAATTCGCTTTCAGATATCGAAATGATTCAAGCCCTATACCGTGCTTC
>Ga0123355_10013821_pt1 | contig 12584 bp, 3 predicted proteins | sample TergutEmb28metaG_3_FD_89872 | JGI IMG/M metagenome (GOLD analysis project Ga0123355, IMG submission 89872) | Embiratermes neotenicus P1 segment gut microbial communities from Petit-Saut dam, French Guiana - Emb289 P1 | ecosystem: Host-associated > Arthropoda: Insects > Digestive system > Gut ...
ATTGTGTGGGTGAATTGTGTGGGTGAATTGTGTGGGTGAATTGTGTGGGTGAATTGTGTGGGTGAATTGTGTGGGTGAATTGTGCGGGTGAATTGTGTGGGTGAATTGTGTGGGTGAATTGTGTGGGTGAATTGTGTGGGTGAATTGTGTGGGTGAATTGTGTGGGTGAATTGTGTGGGTGAATTCATCTTACAGATTCACAACATATAATCAAAGGGATAAGTATATTCACTAAATTATATTAACAGTAGATATTAACTTGGAAATTTTCAAACTAAAAATAAAATTAATTTATTTTTTATGCTACAGCCATGTTCTGCTCCTTAGTCACATGAATGGGATCTGAGAGAGCAGACGATATGTTACAGTGACGTATACAACAAACATGCATCCCCAGATCAGTCACACAAGACAAGCATTATTGCAGCAGTGGCATATTTGTGGGATTTCCGCATGTCTGTGTGCAGATACTATTTTCGAGTAATTCCCCAGACTGTTACATAATTAAAATGGATTACAGCTGGATTTGGTGTTGATTATACTTCATAAAAAATCACTTTTAATGTGACTGACGAAAGGGGAATGGATTTGAAGTTCACGTGCACGTATCATTTTTCCCCCCATGGCGCTACAGCCCCTATTTGGCCAGTCTCCTCATTATCGAGGCTTCACGATTACACTCAGACACGCCACACTCGGTAGGACTTCTCTAAACGTGTGATCACCTGTACGCAGAGAACTCTACCTGACAAAACACAACATTCACATGAGACAGACATCCAGGACCAGGGTTGGATGCGAACCTATAATGCCAGCAAGTGAGAGCCCATAGACCCACGCCTTGGACCGCGCGGTCACTAGGGTCGACTTCGTGTATAAATACAAGGGTGAATGTATAAGACAGGAGAATTACTGACTCTGTATATCGAAAGTAAAATTTCGTAAAATTGAACTTTACGAAAAGGACCCAAATAAATTTTAATGCGTTTAAAATGTTAATTACAGACGGACGTACAGAAAAAAGAGACTTTTTTTTTTAAATTTAAAAAAGTTCTTTACTTATTCTGTAACTCATGCAAAATTGTTCCTTCATACAATTGAAATAAATTAGTTTTTTATTCTTGCACGGAGCATCTTACGGTGGATGCACGTGCCAACAAATTTCTAAATATTTGAACGGACAAACCCCAGTATGCCACGTTTGTACTGCTACTGCTTGGCACATCACAGTCGGTACCGTCACATTACAGCACTTCTTCACAAAGCTACATTTATTGCTGTGGACACATCCTTCAAGAAATCCAGTCAAGTGTTTAAGAGTACAATCTGTTTCAAATGAAGCCAAATAGTTGCACACTACTTCTTAGTATATTTATTTCAACTTCTTTACATATTTCGGGCAACTATGTGCACATCATCAGAACTTACTGTATCTATGCGACACTGGTATTTTTCGTTCTGTATGGGTGACTGTCTTGTCTGCAGACAAGACAGCCACCCATACAGAACGAAAATTACCAGTGTCGCATAGACACAGTAAGTTCTCCTCATGATGGGCACATAGTTGCCCGAAATATGTAGCGAAGTTGAAATAAATATACTAAGAAGTAGTGTGCAACTAGTTGGCTTCATTTGGAAAAGATTGTACAGGGATGCGCGGTCAAAAAAAAAAAACACACAGAATACACTGCGACACGACAAAATTTTCTGATGAAATAAATTACTTTGTATAATGGATAGCCTGCATCGAGTACTGGAAGAATGAGCTGTAGGCCTGGTCCTAAAAGAAACGATTTCAGGATGCTAACTTCGAGCTAGAAGGAAATGATCAACTTCCGGAATTGAGATAACCTGTTCCAAAATATACATGTTTTTTGCCATATCCCTGAAATTTAGTCATCCAATATTTTGATGTTTTTATTTTGAAAAAATAATAAAATGCTCAGAACTTTGCCCATAGAGGGATAACCCTCAGGTCAATAACACTTAAAGCCTCTGTTTATACCTCAAAATTGCATTTCCCATTTCTTTTAGAAAGCCAATTATTTATTTACTATTGTGACATTAGAGAGTTGTTTAAGAAAACTCTTCAGTATGTTCTGAAAATTACACATATTCAGAATTTCTCTATTCTAAATGGTGATTTATTGCAGTAAATGAGTCACGGTGTGTGTACTTAGCGTTATCCCTCTAAAAATATAATCATTAGAGGTGAAGGAAGTTCTCAGCTTCATTTCAGATGGTAAACACTCTAAAAGTGTAACTGGTAAGTCGGAAAACTTCTCCACGAAGATGGATCCGAATGACATGTAACGTTACAACCCACCCACTAACGCTGATGGCATTGTGCAATTTGACTTTTACGGCGGTATGGAATTTTCTTATGCCCATCTGAATAACAGGCACAAAACGTTTTGAAATGTAAAGGTAAAGGTTTTAAAACCATGTTTCTGGTGTCTTACGTGTTGATGACAGCACAGAAGAACCGCACAATATTTCAGCACATTTGCAGAAAAGTGAAGAGATGTGGTTGTGATTCTATTTCTATAGTAAAACCAACCAGATGCACCAATGTCTCAAATTGATTTTATTTTGGAATAACTCTACATGTTTCGGACGGCCTTTCCGTCCATCATCAGGAGTTCACGACTGTACACAGCAAGCAGTAACAGTATCTGTTTGACATACGCCTGTTACTGTATGTAGTCTTGAACTCCCGATGATGGACAGAAAGACCGTCCAAAAAATGTAGATTGTTACGTCAAAATAAGTAAATTTGAGACACTGGGGCATCCGGTTGGTTTTACTGTAGGAATGTATTACGATGCCTGGCACTATGAACGTCAAACGTGGTTATGAATTGAGGTAAAAACATAAAATTAAAAAAATGAAAATAAATATGTTCTAATATTTTCGGGGGTTGGTGTTATGAAAATCGTGAAATTTTCGAAGTTATTTTTAAAAATCATATCCTGTAGAGGGTGAGTAAACTTCCACAGGAAAACAGACGAGCACTCTACCACCATCTAGTGATCCTGCTTTAAACTACACCCACCTTTCATCTATAGATTACATTCACCTTTACTCTTCAACAAACGAGCACAAATGTAGGAACAGACCGTGAAGTATCACACATTTTAATTAACTCAGGATTTTATATTTCATTTCCATTTTTTACCACGTTATCAATTTATCAGTTCACATAACATAGATCTGAGGGTGACAGATGAAAGACGAATTGTAATAATTTGCGACGACACCGTTGTGGTTTAATCCAGTAACTATCCTTAGCACGTGTATGGAGGGTCTAAACAAAAACACCAAAATTCCAGGCAAATTAATTGGTCTGAATCCGAGATACAAGTCCGGAATATTACCGCTGCATCAAATATTTCAAATTTATGGTTAGCGAACGGAGGTTTTAGTAATTAAAATTAATATACTACATACAATAATAATAATAATAATAATAACAATAATTTATTAATGAGTCACATTAGAGAATTTCAGTAAGGTGCATGCTAACAAAAACTCTATGCAGTGCACATAACTTATTTTTGTCTTAAATTCAACACTGTTTAGAAATTTCAAATTTAAATTATCTACAAAGGAAATATTTAATTGTGCCCGTTCTGAGTTGGAGGGCTGCAGACAATAAGGCTTGCAGTCAGTTTGATCCCGGGCAGCCCTTCCGTGAACACATCTAACAATATATCTCAGTAATTAACCAACTTATTGCACAAAATTTTTGTTTTACAATACGTTTATTTCATGTCTTTACATGTTTCGAGCACACGTGTAATGCAATTTTGATCTCCTGATGATAAGCACATGTGCTCGAAACATGTAGAGGCATGAAATAAACGTATTGTAAAACAAAAATTTTGTGCGAAAAGTTGGTTAATTACTGAGATAAATATACTGAGATTCACGGTCAGCAAAACGCCAAATATCTAACAAGTCTGCCGTACGTTTAATTCAAAATGTATCTCGCACATTATTCATACTATAACTGAAACAACAAAATCTCATACATGCATTTTTGGCTTTGCTTGGTGGAAAGTCAAGAAACACAAACGAGGACAATCATTTCTTAATGTTTCGGAATTTCCGAAGCTTCCCATTTCCTTTCCAGTACCTTCAAACATCCGATAAATTCCGCAGTAAATATTCACCGCTGTTTAAAGAAGCGAAACAGACAGCTTGATAGGCGTAATTTCCACTTCAAGCATTCTGTCTTGCATTTCAGCACTTTGGGGGTGCAAGTGAATTATTTATGTAATATACTAAACTTTTTTCTGTATGTATATATTCCATAGGCACACCTATTTACACTGCGTTAGTACATTATTTTCCAAGTTCAAATTTGTGTATTTCTCAAAGTGTCACCTTCAGGGAAATTAGTAACAACCATGCAATATGTTGGTGTCTGCTTTAAAATAACGTGGATTTTATTGTGTCACTGTGTGTTTGTGACTTGTCTTGTTGAGCATGAGTCTCTCATGTAGCATCAGACTGTTTAAAGTATATGTTGTATCAGTGAATCCAGTCTCTTACGAAATCCCGTAGACGGACCTCATATTGCGGAAACCACACAAATAGTGACGATGCGCTATGCATAAAATATAATCTCTACTTGAATTAAGTACTGTATATAAGATATCTCAACTTTTAAAGTAATCTGAAAGGCCTCGTACCTCTAGCAAAACCTACATCGTCTGAATGGAAAGAACCTGTAAAAAGTAGACCAGTTAACTGTGATCAGTTTCTAATGTTCTTCATGCACTTCTTTCTAATTCTAAGGATTTTCAATAATCAGTGCAGCTTCCTAGACGCACTGCGTAGTTTTCTTCATTATAACTTCATAGTAACAATGCTTTCATGACGCCTCCTTAAAATGCAGTATTTCTCTGTTTCACTGGCGACAATTTATGTGCATAAAAAAAGGCAGCTGTTCTTCGTGAGATTCCGTGTTATGTGACTTATTATACAGAAAAAGTCTTAAAAAGTCACATTAAAACCACAGTCATACAGGAGTAACTAGCCTTCAGGTTTGTGCTTCTACTTTACTTGTTCCAGTTCACCTGATACGTAAAAGTTAAATGGAAATGTGTCCCTCTCCAAGCCATAAAGGCACATGAGGTGGGGAGAGCGAAGAGGTTTAACTCCACTCGTTCTTAACGTCGGCACTAGTTGGAAGTCCGTGGTCAACTTCACGTCTCAGTCATTTTACCCCCGGGAACAAATCCCGGTAACAATTGAATATGAGGCTGGAGTGGTTCCCAGAACAAATGTGGAAGATTTCGAAGAGACAAATTTTTCTTTTGCGACGATTCGAATACCGAGTCGTTCAGTCCATAGCCTGGTCGCCGTATCAACTAAGTTACTTTCGCTCTCGTTCAGTTGATGTTTATGTGAAGATATACGTAATTTTCAAACTCTACCTTATGAAGTCTCATAGTGCTTTCACTAAATTGCTGCTGTGAAAATACTAGTGTCCAGTGCAAGGAAGTATAGGACATGCATGCTTAGAAGTTACTTTCTTTTTTAGAATATACTACTCTTCATACTGACAGAGTCAAACTTAATTTTGTAAATAAAACCAACTTGGTGCACAAATTTATTCTCAGCATATTTATTAATGAAATAAAGTGAAATGCCAACTTGATGCAACAAGATGATTTTATTGATGTATTCTTAGCTCGACATGTTTCGGGTATATACGCCCATCATCAGGAGCATTAGATGTTGAGTTGCAGCATATGGTTTTCTGCACCGAGTTTTTGGAAGGGTGGTGGTCTTGAGAGCCGCTGCTTATATCGTGTGTACGGTGCGGATGGTGCCGTACGGCACCATCCGCACCGTACACACGTTGGCATTTCACTTTATTTCAAGAGGAAGATGCACGGTCAAACAACTCTTCTACGTTTTTATTAATCTCTACATGTTTCAGGCGACTATGTGCCCATCATCAGGAAAAAAAAACTGTGTTTTTGCGACACTTGCATTCCACCGTGCACACCAGACAGTCATCCACACAGAATAACAAGTACCAAGTGTCGCAAAAACACAGTTGTTTCTCCTGATGATGGGCACATAGTCACCCGAAACATATAGAGATTGATAAATATACTAAGAATAAATTTATGCGCCAAGTTGATTTTATTTACAAGATTATACAAATATGCACTGTCAACAAAACATTAAATTCAACCTTAATTATTTTACGGTTTTCTTATGTATTTGTGCTGTTCAAATGAATGCAAGAACGAATATTCCTGAAATAAATGTCATCATCTAATCATTCTTTGTATAACATATCTCCACTTGGTCACGTCTGTAAACAAAATGTACAGATTTTGTAAGTAGTAATACGATCCAAAGACAAGGCTAATGTGTTCGATGTATTCCTTTACTTATGCTGCAACATGATGCCTATTTTTGTAGCAAAGTACGTGTGTAGTGGGTATAAATTCTATCTTATAGAATTACGCTTTCCTTTACTTAAATAAATATATCCTCAAAAAGGGAAACTCGATAATTACTGTTCAGTTCTTTATACATACTTGTAATTCAGCGAAGTTATAATCTTTCTGGACTTAAGGCTTGGCTTTGCGTATAGCACAACCACTAATATTTTGTGTTTCAATATACATAACATGTGGTATATGACGATTTTCCAGAGAAATGTACAGAGTGATCCAAGAGCCACGGTGCACCTGCCTCAAACTATATCAAGAGCGTCCCTTTGCATTAGTACAGAAAAATGTCTCGTACTTATACTTAGGTTATATCAAGCATTGGAAATTGACCCAAATTGCGACAAGTTTCTTATGTCATGATATTAAAGATGAGGGGATTGTAACATTCATACTAAGAGAGAGAGAGAGGCGGTTTTATCGTTTATATTATAGGTGTACCGTAACTACTGGCTCATACTGTACATAAAAATATTCTTGAAACAAGTATTGTCTAACTACACAAATGAGTGAATTTATTGGCATCTAATATTGTATTGTATGTAACACTATACACCCAGGCAAGAAAAGCGCAACAAAATAAATTTGTATTAGTGAGTTGTCAAAAACCTGTCTATTTGTTTCACACAAAATTAAAGAAATTTTGTAATTTCTTGTGTTCTCTCACTTGTTACTGTGTTGCCTTATGGCTTGTCAGATACAGGAAACAAATTAGAAAATGTACACATTTTTCCAACGTTGGCTCACAATATATACAGCACTTCCAGTAATTATGATTAAATGATCCAATGCGTGCTTATTATGAACAGTTTTAGTACAATTATATCCGAAAATTCCTCGTGACATTACAGGTGATAAATTGCTGCAACGAAAAAGAAGAAGAAATTTGTGACGCGCATGACTTTTCAATAACTTGTATATGACACAGACTTGGAGAGAGAGTTTGATCAGCATTCAACGACTCCCTGATCGTCCTTCGGACTAGAGAAGAAACTTCAGATAACATTCTTGAATTAGACTGGAAAAGCGCACATTGAGGAGTGCCATGGTTTGTACCCTTTACCAAATATTATGCAGGCAACCAAATCACAAACGACGAGATAGGAGGAGTCATTTGACATGCATGGGAGAGGACAGTAATGATTACCGAGTTTGAGTAGAGATACCTGAAGGAAAGAGGCCACTTTGAATAACCAGACGCAGATGGCAGAATAATATTACATTCCACGTGAAAGAAGATAAAATGGAAGTGCATCGACTGGATTAATTTGGATTAGGATAAGGAGAGTTTGCCGAGTGTTTTGAGCACGTAAATGAGCCTTCGGGGTCCATAGATTACATACGAAGAAAAATTAGGTTCTTAAGAAGGACTCTGTCCCATAGACTTCGTGAGTACTTAAGTATTAGTTCAGTTCAATCATTGGCTCTTTGAACTACAAACTTCAGGTACATAATTTTAAAGTACAGTTTTCTTTATATCAAAAGAATGTACGAGCTGCGGTATCTACAGGATGACGTTTGCCTGCTGTTTAATTTAAAACAAAAAAAAAAACTTTAAAAAATTATTAACACAATTTACACTTTGTACTAAATTACACTGTAGGTAGAGCTAGAGTCAGCTGTAAATGTAACAGAATAGCGTGGCGTGAAATGCCTACAGCTATGGGACTTTGTTGTCAGTAAACAAAGGGACTTATCTTCGTATTGCATGCATACGAAACCAAGCATGCCAATTTTGTAGTGAACATTTGTTAATGACACTTGATACGTACGGAAGTGGTTACATCGGTCTGCACAGCAACAGTACTGATGCAGTGTAAATAATGTCCATGTGTTTGTGTGAAATGCAAACTGATTAGCACACTGAACCGAGGGTGATTACACGTTTCTGCATAAACCTGCACTATTGCTAACATGACGTTCAAATTGTTTAGGATTACTATCAGATACTGAAGTACAACACACTGTATTCAGTCTCTCATGACTAGTACATCACATATGAGATATTTGTTTAATGTAGCTGGGTTTTCACCCGTTGACAGTCGTCGGTAAACTTGTACAAAAATAGGAAATGGACAGCTATAAACAAACATCTTTCCGTTTTCACTTCCTTTCAATACAATGTCTTACCCACTACATAATGTAGCTTATCAACAAGAAATAAGCATTGCCAACACATTTTTTTGTTTTGATGGTTGTCATCACGCTGTGTTTGAATATCAATACACATAAATATACAAATTTTCTTCTAACAACACTATTCACTTTTATTGCAACACAGCTACATATTTCGGTCCACTACACGACTATCATCAGGCTGTCGAATAAAGCTATGAAAAGTAAACAAGCACAAAAAGTATACACTTAATTTATCTGCATGCGATATCAAAAATTATGGAAAGTGGTTGAAATGCTTCCTTATTTCGTCGATCAGTAGCTGTTATTTATGTAAATACATCTGTAAGGATTTACCACTACTCGGTGCATAATAACCCAGAAGAGTGCAGTTCTTATCTACTTCGCGGCGGAAAACTGAAACGCCACTGGTGGAAGTTTCTGCCAGGATATTAGTTCTTTCAGAAGAAGAATTTGTGTTGAACGTTTGGGCATTGGACACAGAGACACTGGGATCGGGGTAACTGAAAACTTCTAAGACTGGACATTGGTTGAAGGTCTCAGCGCTGCAGAGAAACCGAACATGACAATCTTAACTACAGCTGCCTTTGGATTTACCTTAATATTCGGAAAAAAAACATGGATAACGTCAGTCAGGTAGCCGAATGGCGTTCGACATTAAATCTGAGCATTCATTAAGCACGTTGTGACGCCACTGTGTTAAAGGAACCTAAAATATTGTAGGTTAGAAACTCAGACAGTTATATAAACAGACACAAAATCTTGCGCCTGACACAACTATTCAGTTTTATTGCAGCATAGCTACATGTTTCGGTCCACTACAGAACCTTTATCAGGTTGGCAAAACCTTCCTAAAGGGTAAACATACACATAAAGTGAACGTTTCATTTTTTACAAGAACTAAAAAATTACGAAAATTTGTTTAAATGCTTCATTTTCCGTCCCTTTTTCAAGGATTCTTGGTCCTTGAAGATGGGGCCGATAGGTTGTCCCGAAACACCTGTAACGATTTACTACTACCTGTGTAATGACTCAAAACGAGTGCACTTCTCTTCCGAAAGAAACAATGAAGAAAATACCGTCAGCGTAGCACAATTTTGATTACAGTTTACGAGGCGTCCGTTTCCAATTCCAGGCAGTCCTTTCGTAACAAAGGATGGTGGAATATATCTTAGCTTTAAGGTTGAATGGTTGGCTGTTTTATGGCTTATTTTTACAACCTGAAGATGGAGAAAGCACTTTCTTCAGAAAAGTTAGTAAATATACATCATAACAAATTACACGGTGTATGTCAAGAGGTTTCTACAGTAAGTTTACTTACTTACTTCCTTACGTACTCCATGGAGCAGAGTCCTACTTGAGGAGCTAACCGGTTCTCAGCTCGTCAAGAAATTCCCCACATTTTATGGAATTCGAGGGTTCATTACCGCAGTCACAAGTGCCCACCACCTGTCCCTTTTCTGAGACACATCAATCCAGTCTATGCCCTCACATCCCACTTTCTGAAGATACGTCTTAATATTATTCTCCCATCTACATCTGGGTCTTCCAAATGGTCTCTTTCCCCAGTTTTCCTCACCAAAACCCTGTATACACCTCTACTCTCCACCATACGTGCTACATGTCCCGCGGATCTCATTCTTCGAGATTTGATCACCCGAACAATTGTTGGTGAAGAGTACAAATCAGTAAGCTACTCATTATGTAGTTTGCTCCACTCCCTGTTATTCTTCAGTAGGCTTACTAGTGAAAATTGGATGAGAGATAGATACACATAGAATTACATACAAATAAATGGTGGTAGTGAAAACAGAATACCATATTTGGTCTTAAGGACAGGCAGTAAGCCAACCCCGTCTGTTTCCTTTTTTGTTTAATTATATCAATTATGTCAACTTTTTTTCTCATTTCTTCCAGGCGATTTCCGAGATTTGTGCCCTGAAATATTTTATGGCTGCCTTCTTCCAAAATCCACATGCTCAAAATTAATTATACACGTAACTGCTTTATATCACTCAGAGCTGTAGAAACTGTAGTTTTGGAAGTGTAATAATTATACAGCCTGATTACAGTTACTAACAAAAGGCAAAACTGGATAGACTCACATAAAAGTGATCTCTCCCGCAGTCGGTAGGACTCGAACCTACGCTCCCAGAGGGAATCTGATTTCTAGTCAGACGCCTTAACCACTCGGCCACGACTGCTCCACCTAAAATGACGGACCGTCATGCCGAAACCTAAGCCGCCTAACATGTCAATTTTCCTAGTGGATTGTGGTTTGTTTTGTGAAGATGACTGTGTCGAACTACACACATTTAGTCATTTATCCTTGTAGATGCAAGAGAGTAATTGACACAGGCCACGATCCTGTTTCTTAAGATTTCTTCCATTCGACATGGCACAACAATCCACAGTCAAAGCGAATGACAAGGATGTTATCTTACCATTACAGTCCTTCCGCCAGCATACGTGGATTTCTCCATATGAAATCCACCGGATATTTTTGTATGCAGATTGAAAACTGCGGATAAAAAAAAACAAGAGTAACTGAGGATCCTATACTGCACATCCCCGGTAGGCGAGTCATCATCCCTAACATGCTACACAACCTTTTCGATTGGTCGAGCGTCTTTAAATAGCACGAAAAGCAGGCTATAATTTTATGACGACAGTATTTCATAGCGAATAATTCTCGCATTGATTTTATTAAGACATACAATATGTGTATGTAAATGAACCAATGAAAGTATCAATAAGAATATCAAGCACAGTATACGATGATCTCATAATTAGACTATTATTAAAGACAGTCTTGAAGTTAGTATAAAATTTGTTGGTTTGTTTGTGGTGCAAGAACACCCAGTGGGCCAGGGCTTCCTCGTTCACGAGGAGAAAGTTTAGTCATGGATATGATATACAGTACAGTTAGGCGTAACGGGCATTTAAGAGTTGCAACATCACGTAGAGTGGTCTTTTACTGAAAGAAACGTGGTCCAGGAACCCTCTCGTGCACTTACATAAGGTGAAAATAAGTAAATTACTTGTGCATTGAATATTTTACATCAATTAACGTATATTCAAAAGCACAAAGTTTGCGAATCTTAGCCTGCTACTGCCTTCAAGAAGACATTTATGGAACCTACAGCTTTAGGCCCATTTTTTTTATTTGGCGCAACAGCCCCCCAGTGGGCCATGGCCTCCTTATTCACGAGATTTCTAGATCACACACAACGACGCACCACAGTATGTAGGACTCCTCTGGACCAGTGATCAGCCCGTCGCAGAGACCTCTACCTGACAACACACAACATTCACTTAAGACAAACATCCATGACCCCTGTGGGATTCGAACTCACAATCTCAGCATGCGAGCAGCCGCAGACCTACGCCTTAGACCGCGCGGCCACTGGGACCGGCTTAATGTAATGTAGGATAAACGACGAAGAAGACATGTTACATAGGCCTAAATAGTCCGAAACTATCCTAACACATAGTGCTCGAAACATGTAGAGGCATATAATAAACTTATTATAAAACAAGATTTTATGCATTAAGTTGGTTAACCTTTTGGCGCCGGAATTTTTTTTTTTAAGTTTTAGCACATCCTGTATATAAAATGTGAATAAAACAGGAACCAAATACATTAGAATTATGAAACAAACTGCATTTTGAAGATAAAAAAAACGGAGCCTATATACCATGTTTAAAATATTCAGTACCTGCATTTGTTGAATAAACATAAAATGCAACGTTTAGAGGTTATCGGTGCGGTACGACCACTATAGGGGTCGTTAGACGTCAAAGGGTTACTTACTTACTCCATGGTGCAGAGTCCTTCTTGAGAAGCTAACTGGTCTGCAGCTAGTCAGGAAATTCCCCGCATTTCACGGAACCCGAAGGATCATTACCGCACTCACAAGCGTCCGCCACCTGTCTCTATCCTGGGCCAGCCCAAACCAGTCCCTATAC
>Ga0123355_10013824_pt1 | contig 12583 bp, 5 predicted proteins | sample TergutEmb28metaG_3_FD_89872 | JGI IMG/M metagenome (GOLD analysis project Ga0123355, IMG submission 89872) | Embiratermes neotenicus P1 segment gut microbial communities from Petit-Saut dam, French Guiana - Emb289 P1 | ecosystem: Host-associated > Arthropoda: Insects > Digestive system > Gut ...
TAAAAATTCCCCTCCAAAAAAAAAAAAAAAAAAACCATCTACACAGTAAGAACTCAGCTCTTCAATTACTACGACGCCGAGTTTCACTGTATCCCTTGTTTTGCTTTATTCCCCATCTGTATTGCAAAATACACTTTCGATATGACAGTTTGAGTTACCCACCCATTCGCAGTACTGTGTCTTACATACTGTATTGGCCTGCAGTCCGAGAAATCTGGGTTCTCTGCACACTCAGTTCATAGAGCATTCGCCGAAAAATTTGGCACAGAAATACAGGTAGAGAATTGTATTCGGGAGATACACAGATCGAATGAATCCCTGTCATATTTATAGTACAGTGACTCTGGTTCACAGCAGTGTTTTCGTCACTACACACCAATGTCCGGATGTATCCTTAAAGAGCTGACGATGGTCTTCTTCCAAAATCTTACCTATTCATTATTTTCATCGCATTCCCAACTAATTCTAAACTGGAAACTCTGAATTTGAAACAACGTTGTGAAATAAATTTTGAATCACAGTTTTTGAGTATACAGTGTTATATAATGGAGACACCGATGGCGAATATAAACGGTCGGGCGAAACCACCCCCTCTCCGCGACGAGACGTTTCGGAGAATGTCTGTAATTCTGAGCGATGTTAATCCCAGATCTTTCAAAATACTGCCTCTGTCAGACAGGATGGCATCCATTCCGGAAGAACCTAAAAATAAATTTGGCATTCTGTAAGTTTCGAAACAGGTCCCTGACCCATGAGCCCCTCCCACGCCACTCAATATGTGGGGGCCTTTTTTACGCCATTGGGAAACCTTTGTTTCTGAAACTTGCCCGTAGACTTTCAACACACACACACACACACACACACACAAAACACAGAGCTTAGCGGTCGAATGCGGATTGGTAACGGAAACATCGACAATAAAAAGGATATGGAAAGACTGAAAGTTCAGATAAAATTATCAGAAATCTTGCAGGTGGCTCAAGAAGCGAATATTTGCACACTGAAGCAATTACGAAGCAACTTAGAGATCATCGAACTGTAAACAATTTTGAGACCTACAGATTACAATGGAGGAATTGTCTGGAAAGAAAATACTCGACTTCCCATGTCAGCGTCCTGTTTGGACCCAGAAACAGAAGAAAAACTACACGTCCGGAAAAGAGCTAAATCGCGGAGAAAGCTCATAGTAAGTTAATGAAAATAAGAAAACAAGTGAGGCTTATTGCGTCAATACGTCCATCCGTGTAAGCTTTTAGATTCCTTCTACAAACTCTTTTGCAAAATTCACCGATTTTCATAGGCGTAATAGGCACACTATACCAGAAAATGTCGGCTTCAAATAGCTGAGGTCCCAACGTATGTGTGTACTTATAAAGTACTTACAATAAAATTAAATATTCAAAAAATACGGTAATAGTAGCGTATCGAAACTCCTGCTGTCATTCGATTAATTTTATAGAACATGACGGTGTTAAAAGCCGAAACATGCAGCCAGGCAGACCACCGATAATGAAAGAGAGTCAAATTTACTACTGTGAATAATATTTCATGATTTTTGTACCGTACATTGTTACATAATTTTGCAACATAAACCAACATAATGCTCACTTTTCAAAGTAACAGCGTAATTAAATTTTTTACGTCTTCTACATGTTTCGAACTTCATGGGTCCATCGTTAGGAAGACAGTTGTATTTGCAGTTTTTTGTACGGTATGTTTATATACACTGGTGTGGTAGATTCTTCCACTTCCTAGACCTTAGTATCGAACACACTCTTCCACCTGCTAGACTGTTCACACCAATGCATGCAAACATACCATACTAAAAACCGCGAATACAGCACTCTTCCTGAGGAAGAACCCATGAGGTTCGAAACATATAGAAGACGTCAAAAATTGAATTGAAGTATTAATTTGAAATGTGTGCATTTCGTTGGTTTGTGATGCAAAATGTGGATTATATATTAATTTTTGGTGCTGAATATTCAGCGGTCTGTAGGAACACTACGTGACGAAAAAGGAAATGAGGAAAGAAATTGACACAGTTCGTTACCTACTATACCTAATCACCTTTTATGTCGTGGAAAGTTTTAACCTGGAAAAACACGTTTAGGTTTCTCATTTTCTTCACAAATTCTGCTGAAGGGATTCACTTCTCTGCTGGCTGAAAATGTCCCACTATGAACAGCGCGCGACTATACCTGCTATTTGTATTCAGGGATTTCACTCGGAGTTAACTTCCAAGATATGCGAGTTCACTGTTTTGAATGACAACAGGAATAACGTTGGTTTGTCTACTTGTCCAGATAGAAGCTACCAAGGGTGAACAGAGAATTATGTACAGGCATAAACAAAGGGTAACTTACTGTGGGCCCAGGAATTTTGGGCAGCTATGGAAAGCACGCCAATGGACTCTGTCATACCCATAACGTACATGGACAATTTTCATGACAACTCGCATATACACGCTCGATTTCTAAATTCAGGTATATATGTAAACACTTTTCTTGTTTAAGTTCTCGTGAATACGTTCGAATTTACCCGGATAGTGGATGTTGTTCAGTTAGTGTAAAAACAATAATTTGTTCCGATGAGTTTATGGGCACCCTTATATTTGGGCCGCATGCTTTGCACTTTCTTGGTATAGGGTATATACGCCCCTACTCGGGCCGTCACAGTTCCAATATCTGCTTTCCCTTTTCAATAATCCTTCTTTGCCTAAGGTGCATAAAATGCATGCGCAATAGGGAGGTCTCACGCTTACGTCAGTTTCTGCTATTTCTCACACAAGCCGATCTATTTCGATTACGTGTGATAATGGGGATTCAAGCACAAAAATAAGCCCCAACAAAATAATAAAACACGCCGTTTCTCTAGAAAACTCCCCACCTGTCCATAACTAATCTCGCACACGGTGATTCGCAAATTCGCGTCGTGAGCGGTGAAGATAACTCCCGGTGCAAACCGGATAATTGCAAAGTTTATCATCACACGAAGCACAAATTTCTCTCTAACAAACCTGCTTGTGAGAACTACAACGGTGTAAGTCAAATTTTTTTACCATCTCTGGGAGATTTGTTATCATATCTGAGATAGTACATCATTTTTCTTATAATTTAAAGCTCTCTCAGACGCAGATGAGGTAAGCCCGCGTACTGTCCCACCGTAGCTGGACCAAGAACTAAACAGCAATACATCACACACTGATCTAAAATAAAAACAATGCATTATATCAAATACAAAACTGGACTTACAACGTTCTGCGTCTCAGGTCCAGAAATGTCTCCGTAAATTTCATCGTAAAAAATTTTGTGGGCCTACGTGGTGCAATGTGCATACCTCATTAAAATCCGCGTGTTTATTTGAAATAATTTCGTACGTCACGGTCAAAACAGTAACACTCCTACTTAGCTTTCGGGGTAGGGCCGGAAACTGCCTACATTAACTGAGCTAAAACCGGGGAAGGGCCTCACGTTACGTCAGGCCACGACCACTGCTTGTCACATCTCATTCCTTATTTACTGCTATATGACCTAAGGCAACCATCATTAAATGAGGAATAAATAAATAAATTTAAGCGTTTGACACTTTTGCCATGTGAAAAATGCAGTCTGATAATTTTTACAAAAATTTTAGGTGCAACAGAGAAGCAAATAGGACTGCCTATGTGGGGCAGAGAATTGCAAAGAAAGAGTTTGCGAATCAAGTCTTCTTCAATGAAGTAACACTTAACCCTAACGCTTACCACACTGCGATCTATTTCGCGTTTCTGCTTACACTTGTGCAGCTATTTGGTCACTCAGGTGCAGCCAGTGTAACAATTTGCCCCTTTTCTCCTTTTAGCCTACAACATGTGACCGGAGTCTGATCTTCATGGTGTTTTAATATTAACCATGGTGGCACATATAGTAATTACTTAGCTTTAAAGTGTTGCCCAAATGCAAAGAAAACGTGGACGAAAAGACAGGATAATTTCTTGTTTAAACTTTTAAAGCCTAGCGGCTGTTTAACCTACCACCAAGTCTAACATTCAAACATTCTACATGGTGCTCATATTGCATTTAAATGTTCTGTATGGACTTTTGCCTTGCACTACATTCACAGATTGGTTGTGTATAACTGAGGTGGAGGATGTTTACCGCGCGGTACACACTGAGTTCTTATACAAAACAGAAACGTTTCGTCTTTAAAGGGTTAAAATACGCGAAATAACATTACCACCACGGAAGAATACACTTAGTACTTCGTAAACGGATGGGTAAGGAGAGCATCAAAACTTCAGCTAATGAAGGATCTAGTTTTAAGACATAAGTCTTCTGCGATGCTGTTTTTCATAGAATTCATGAGTTGCACCCGGAACTAGTTGTTACCTGACGACAGGCTAAAATCGTCAGATACGCCTAACGACAAGCAACCACAGATCTCATTCTCAAGGGAACAACCTGGATATTAATTGGAGGCAGTTCAAAGTTTCAAAGTGACCAAAAGTAATTAATTCCTTTAGAATATGCTACAAAGATCTATCAAGGGGAGAGAGACTGCCCCTATAAACACAATATTTATTCTATATCTGCAGAGGTCTTACTGCAAGACTGAGACAAGTCTGCTAGACAACATGTTTTGTTACGCCACACTGAGACAAGTCCTTTGTCTTATAACAATGCAATAGGAACAAAGCCCTCAGACAACATTGTTCTGCATTAGTGCCTTATTATGTGAATACTTGGTTTTCCACACGTTTCGACGCAACATCATCCATGTGCACTGCAGGTTTTCAGACTTCAGTTAACTGTGCCATATCACCTTCATTGTAACTGCGGTTTGACCGAATGCCAGAGCTCGTGTTTACACAGCTGTATAATGAGGGTTATTAAACGATAAATTTTAAAATAAATCAATAATATACAGACCGATATAAATATACGTAGTGTAGATATATGTGACATCACAAGTAAATTCAGCCAATTTAGTCACAGTTATGAAATAATTAAATATTTTATATCGCTAAATTATATCACGGGTCCCACTTTCCTCTTAGTTTTTACGTACGCCATACTTGCTAATAACAGGAACATAATGACGTTATACGGACTTATATAAATGCCCCCTTTTCTTGAATAATAAAACGCCGCCATGCATAATTAGATGAATGTGTTTGGAAAAAATTAAGAAACGTGTTTTGTTGCACAATGAAATAACCTTGAGACGTTAATGTGTATGTGTGTGAGAGGTTACAAAACTAGGTTTAATAAGGTAGTTCGCGTGTTTCGCAAAGTGCTATATTGTGTCCTTTTGTCTTTGGAATCACTTCGGCCTAACTTTCCAAACCCCAAACAAATCTGTGATTTAAAAATCTTGGATGCGTAGGAACAATGAGCGTTGCAGACGTAACAAAATACACAAATATGAAAGACGAAATAAGTTAGAACCGAAAGGTTTATATGTAATTTGTCTGGGTGTAAACAGACGAATAATTATCTGTGTTGTCATCGCGGGAAATATTCCTACTACTTGAAACATTACAGAGCCGGACATTCGGGGTAAGGCAAGCTTCAAGCTGCAATTTTAAAGGAATATCCGCATTAAAAGAAGTTCATCAGCAGAACACCTTTCAAACTCAGGGTTAACCGAAATCCACTTGCTACAAAAACTACGAATTCAGGTTTAGTGCAAGAATCTGCATGTGTAAGACCTGACTTTGAACTTGAAGTTTAGCCAGTTCCATGCACCTCGCACTCTCAAACGTGTTTTCTTAAGCACCTGTCTATATAGACTCATAACCGAATTCCAAACACAAATTATCATTTTCCTAAAGTCACCAGTGGTTGTTTTGAAGTATCACACCATAGCCAAGCCTCTGTTAAAGTCCTGCACAGTAAAACTACTTTCCAGTGAAATGTTTTACGTATGAATCCGAAAACAAATCAGGATGGTCTCTACATGTTGGCTCTCCGCGACTGTTTAATCAAAATATTAGGACCTACCACTCATATCTGGATAATGATTCCTCCATCCAAAATACTAGAATGCGCCATGTCGCTGCGATACGAAGTCCAATATAAGCTAATTTTATTCCCAGTCTAACATACTTTTAACTGCGTCTCAAATGTACACACAGCGAGTGTCAGCAACGACCGGTGAACGGGTTTCTGGACGTTTGTGAAATACGCAGAGTTCAGATATACAAAGAATTAAGACTGACAGAAAACTGCGGAGATGATTTGCTAATGGCGCACTTTAGCAGAGTTTATCTCCAATTTTAATAACGTTCATTACGCCTAGCAAATGGTGTTTACAACATGTCAACACATTTCACATGTCAGGTTACAATGATTCATCGATTATCGCCATTACACCAAAACATACGCGCCTTTGCCATAAAGTTATTTTTAAATTTACTAGCAAATTGCAATAAACGTCTAGATGAAAAATGTTTCTTTTTTTATTGTGAAAATAAGAGTGTCTTGATACTGCTCATACTATTCTACACTGAATTAGGCTGGTGTATTCTCATCTCACAAGCGTGCAAGGCCGCCATTCTGGCATTGATGTCAGTGAGGTGTCAAAGCGACGAGGTGTCTAATGACAAGGCTTTCACAAGGAGCTTAGGAAACCCGTCACTTTCAAGGTGACACTACATGACAAACTTTGGGTTAATTTCCGAGGACAAATACAATTCCTAGAGGAAAGTATTTTGTGTTTTATGTTACTAACCTTCATGTATTAACATATTTTCAAGACGCTCAGTAAAAAAGCTCCTCCCATGGGAAATCACGTCGGTATAATGCGTAAGTTAAATTTATTGTTTTAAAGGCTACATCATGCAGCGAGTGCTAACATTTAAAATGTGATCATCACAAGCGTCATTAAATGCGTTGGTTTTGTTTTATAGCGGTGAATCGATATTTTGAACAACACATTGAAAGATGGTTCTATCAGAGAGCATAAATAAACCGTATGTTGTACATATGACTTCGCTGCTACACTGAGAGGTGCTGACGACCGAATCGTGGTGAATTTTTCATGAAAATATTGTTGTTGGTGGGAATTTGTGTCTATGTAACCGAAGCTTGTATTCATTTTGATAGAGAAATCGGCTTTGTTGTTGGAAATATTAACAACCTACACAAATGCTTCTTCCAAACCCAAAAGTGGGAAACGAAATAAAGCAAAATGTATTCTCTTCAATTGAGCCATCGTTTGTACGCGTATATTTATGTGGGTACACATGTGTGTGTGTGTGTGTATATATATATATTTATATATATATATATATTTATTTATATATACCTAAGAAACCTATCCTGTTAATGAAACGGAGCTTATTATACCAATAAAATGCGAAGAAGAAAGTCTGGAAAAAATCTATTAGGTTTTAAAATTTACCTCTCTCGAAATCACGTCGAACCTAACCCAAGAACTGCATTAGGACAAAAATTACTACAATCACCTGGACACTATTTCTTTGAACAGTAAAACAATTAATTTCGAAGATATAAAATTTTTAATTGAATACTCGATATGCATAATTTGGAATAAGGTAAACTCATTCTAATTAAAAAGATTATCAAAACTTATCTTCGACAATATCTGGCAACCGACATCGGCAGTTACGTCATTAACCATTATCCTGTTAGCGTGGAGAATATGGTGAGTTTCTAATAATGCCAGCAGATGGCAGATGGGATTTAACTCGGTGTTCAAAGGGTTAAGACATCACTGGAGGCGTGACAGTGTCTTTGTAACAGGGTTCAGATTTCAGAAATATTTTCTGTGTGCAAAACAACTGCACTTTTAAAAAGAAACTGATTACAATGAAAGTTCACAAGATATGTAAATAAGGTCCAACGACCATGACGTTCTTTCCAATGAAGTTTATTCCTTGGGTGTGAGTGCTACAATTAAAATAGAGAGAAAAGCACACAAGATTAAAAACTGGAGTTCAGTACGTAGCATGCATACCACACCCGTCGAGAATCCATGTATACACGTGGAAATTGCACGAAAATTCCGGCAGAAATCTCTTTGTTTCCTCTCCCAGTTATGCGAAACAAATCTCTGTGCTTCTCACAAAAAAACAATCAATCATCTGTAATTCAAGTCTTACTGACAACGTCCTCTAGTGACTTTACCAGCTGTCATGGTTTATGTTGCTTTCCTTTTAGAAATGAATTATGCAAAAATAAATTCTTTTAGAAATATGGAGCTTCTGCTTAGACGCGGGAAAGGTTCTTCACAAGATTTGCCTAAGCAGGCAAAAACAGCACAATAGATAACAACCGCTTATTAGTCCAGCAGAAATCGAATCAACTACTTCAGTCTTCAAGCACTCTACCATTCACGTCCTAAACCACGCTGCTGCTACTGTGACTGACCCTTAGTAAACCAAGCAAGCAAGCAAGCAAACAAACCAAGAAGCAACTATAGCTGTATCTTCTTGCCTCCTCGTCGTCATTTTAAAGCAGTGGTCCTGTTAACGAATGGTCCCGGTATTCAAAAGTCTTCAAGCGGCGGACATTGTTTTTTTTTTTTTTAAGTTTTGCAAATATGAATATAGCCTATCTTTTGGAATATGAAATGTTCCCTGTATGCACGTAAAAACAAACACACTAAAATAAAAGTTGAGCTCTTTGACGCCTAAAGACCCCTATAGTGGTCGTACCGCTCCGCTAACCTCTAAACGTTGCATTTTATATATTTATTCAACAAATATAGCTACTGAATATTTTAAACATGGTATACACTGTCCTTTTTTTCTCTTCAAAATGCAGTTTGTTTCATAATTCTAACGTATTTGGTTCCTGTTTTATTCACATTTTATATACAGAGTATGCTAAAATTAAAAAAAAAATAATTCCGGCGCCAAAAGGTTAATACGGCAAATTCCTTATGGTGCGCCAATTCTCCCCGTTTGCGTTTTGTTCAGAGACACACCAGTATACCGCTGAGACCCTCCGACCAGAACTCAAAAGCCTATTTCGTGTCACACTGACATTAGCAGTACAAGTATTCTATAGTAGTTACATTTGAACAAATCAAGTTTTTTTAACCAAAAACAGATGTATATCAATTGACGACTGCGAGTACACTGACGGTACGGAGTCCAAACCGAATCGCGCCTGACCCTCAAGACTGCAAATGCAAAGGCGGGCGCATTTGTTTGTGCCTCCGTCCCACTGCATCAGTTTAGTCTGTCGACAGAAGCTGACGATCAGCTTTTGTTGCATATTATTTAGTGACTTTTTAAGTCTCGATTCGAAGCGATGTTATTAGTTTGCCCGCAGCACTGACGTGCTTATTCTCAAGTAACCAATCGACTCCCACGCAAGCCATTAGGGAATCCACTTATTTGCAGCTTATAAATATTATACGTCATTATTTGTATTACCATCCTCATCGTAATCATTATTATTGCTATCATCATGCAATTACATAAGAGAAAACTGTAACTTCTGGTGGTTACTCAGGAATACACCTTTAACCTTGACAGTGTTGCTGAAGTTCCCTTATTTCTTTGTGTGGCTTACAGACAGAGCACACGGCTATATCCTGTCAAAAACACAAGTCCACACCTCTGATGCGAAGTTTCACAATTTATTTATTTCTGTAAGACGTTCTGCATGTTTCAGACGGTTTTTCCGTCTATCATCAGGAAGTCAAAACTGCACATACAGCGTCAGGTACGTGTATTTGTAAGACCAATGTTGCAACCTGCTGCTAGCCTGGTCAGGCTAGCAGCAGGTAGCAGCATTGTTCTGACAAATATCTGACGCTGTATGTGCAGTTTTGAGCTCCTGATGATGGACGGAAAAACCGTACGAAACATGTACAGCGTCTTACAGAAATAAATAAATTGTGAAACGTTGCATCTTGTTGGTTGTACTCTGCGAAAATATTAGCGATGCACAGACCTATGAATGTCACTTTATATTAGTCGACATTTGTAAGGTGTTCAGTCTAGCAACACCCTAGATGCAAATTTACGCACAGCTCCAGCCAGTTTATGTCTCGCACAGTTCTGAATTAACTCGCCCTCACAAAACACAACTGCACTTCAGCCCGATGTATTTTTAACTGCAGTGCATTTTTCACTAGTCACAAGCATTGAACAGTCTGACTCCCGCCCTACAAAACCACTAATAAGACCAAGCCGTACTCCTGTGTTAATATCAATACAATGAATTTGTCAAATGCCAATTCAAAGTTTCCCATCGCCACCATATCTGTGACTATTTGCTTATAAGGAATAATCCACACACGATTTTCACTAAAATTTACACAATTAACTCCGCGTAAAATTCCATAATTCTACCCCACATTTTCGTGGGCCGGGTAGTTCAGTCGGTATTACGACTGACTACTGGCTGGACGGTCCGGAATCGAATCCCGATGGGGACGAGATTTTCCGCCCGTCCAGACCTTCCCTGTGGCCTACCCAGCCTCCTGTAAAATGGGTACCAGTTCTTTTCCGGGGGTAAAATGCGGCCGGGGCGTTTTGCTGACCACTCACTCCTTCTAGTGCCGCGGTCGTGGACCACACCGGGCCTGTAACGGGATCACTTTATATTGTTTTACCCCAGCTACTCAACAGTTCGAGTTGCCGAACAAAGCTCAATGACAATTTCTCTCGTGTCTACCACACCGTTTTTGTGTCACACAAAATAAAAATTAAATGCCTGATAGGTATATGAATATTCTTCGACCACCTACCACATCACATAACTTGGGTCCTTACGTTGAACGAAGGCATTGTCGCTGTCCCGTCAGTCATGCTACAATCGAGAACAATAGAATAAAAATGAGTAGTTATGACAGAACAATGCAAGAACAAAGTTTCATAAAAATCGGTCCAGTATTTCAAAGTTGAAATAAACAAATATCACAGCCACCGCAATAGCCCAGTTTGTTTTCCATTTTACAAATGGAATCATTTCTGGTCAAAATACCTGACTTTCTTTTAGAAAGCTCGCGTAACTCTTTAATTAGGTAGGTTTTCACCCCATTTTATAGGCCACGCAGGCCCTTAGGTTGAATAGAGGTATAGCTCTACTCTTTCTAGGACCTTTCGACACTAGATGGGGTGGGGGGTCAGCCCCACGCCCCGGCCGCCTCTACCTCCGGAAAAGACCCGGTACCCATTGTACAGGAGGTTGGGTGGGCCCCAGGACCGGTCTGGACGGGCGGAAAATCTCGTTCCCACTGGGATTCGATCCCGGACCGTCCAGCCCGTATTCAGTCTCTATACCGACTGAGCTACCCGGCCCACAACTCTTTAATTATAATCACGCAAATCACATGTTTTCTTGATATAATTGTACTAATGTTGTAATGCAGGGGACTACTGGCGTGCCCGAATCACACTCTCTGACACAGAACGTCCTAGCCATTATGTTGCAATTCACGGTTCGCAGCTTCCTTGACGTCACCAACAGGAATTGTAAGGCTGGTTGCACTGAAACTACAGACTGAAACGGAAGTATGCGTATAAAGACTCTAGCGAAATTTGATCCGTAAACCCTGCAAAACATGACAAAATGTCTGCAGGTGTGTGTGCCTACAGCTCTGACTTTGATTTCACGTGTCAAAATTTTCTGTTTATAGCCGAGATAGCAAGTGGCCCAAAGAATGACTCTCTCACAAGGTGAAGGTAAAGCTATCCCAGCGCACGCATATGGAGGAATGGAGGTATAGCTCCACTCGTTCTTAAACCTCGGTTTTAGATGAAGGTCAGCTTCACGGCCAGAACGCTTTACCCGCCCTTCAGTGTCCAATGAAGAGGAATCATGGTGGGTTTTAAAGGTTAACCTTGGTGCCATGAAAAGATATCCTCGTCCCTGCCGGGAATTGAACCACGATTCCTCGGACGTTCAATCACTACACCGAATGAGTTATCCCACCTCCTTCCCTCTCACAAAATATAGAGAATTAAAGTTAACCACATTCGTGGCAGACGGTATATGAACAGGTCTGGAAATATTGTTCAGAAATCCTGCCATTACGACAGCTCTCTCATCGTCGCGTCCAGTACAACATGTCACTGGATCCTACCTGAGCCATCTAAGCTCAGTTAAAACCGTAGCACAAAAGTATTTACAAAATATTCTAAGTTTGTTCTCCAGCATATTCGTATGCTTTCGAAACTGTTCCTCTTTCTCACCTTCTCCTTCTATACATATCATCCTCTTTGACTTAAATACCCTAAACACATGTAATACGTTATCCACAAAAACATTTGAATATTATCCATTTTCGAAACAATTTCAGCACTGTCGCTATATCCAATACCCGCCACATAAAGTACCGTGTGACGAACTAACAAAAGTAGCTCTATGCTCAGAACAAACTTTGGTAGCGCCGACCGGAGGGATCAGTACACCATAGGGTGGTTCTTGTGCTTCACGATCAGAAGCAAATTAAAATGACCTCTGACCGGTCATCACGCAAGGTTGTCTTGTATTTCGTTCAATACCTACATTTTATATTCCATCCGTACTCATATTAAATGCAAGACAGATTCCGAAAATTAAATCTATCTTAACACACACACACACACACACATATTATATATATATATATATATATA
>Ga0123355_10013825_pt1 | contig 12582 bp, 7 predicted proteins | sample TergutEmb28metaG_3_FD_89872 | JGI IMG/M metagenome (GOLD analysis project Ga0123355, IMG submission 89872) | Embiratermes neotenicus P1 segment gut microbial communities from Petit-Saut dam, French Guiana - Emb289 P1 | ecosystem: Host-associated > Arthropoda: Insects > Digestive system > Gut ...
AAATTTTTTCGGTCTCGGGGAACCTTTGCCTCTCCACTCACTGGACTGAGATTTCAATTCAGGCTCGAAATTCCGGATCCAGGTTTCGTCAATAGCAACCACCTTTTGAAGAAATTTGTTCCCTTCTTCACGAAATCTGTGCAACAATTGTTGTGCAATTTCAACACGTCGACACTTTTGTTCCTCACTGAGGTCATGCGGAACCCACCGGGCGGCAATTTGACGTTTGTGCAAGCGTTCAGTCAAAATGCGGTAGGCAGATGCTCGCAAAATTCCAGCACCATGTGCAATTTCTTCACATGTCATTCTGCGGTCTTCCTCCAGGATTTGGAGCACACGTTCCACACTTTGGTCATCAGTCGACGTTCGGGGTCGTCCTGACTTCAGGTCGTTCTCTATGCTCAACCTTCGCTCACGAAAGCGTTGAGCCCAGCGTGAAATTGTGCTTCGGTCAACAGTTTCCACACCACACACTTCCATCAGCGAACTGTGGATCTCTGTTGGAGTTTTCCCACGTAATGTTTCAATTTTGATGTACGCGCGCTGATCGTCATTAGTCACGGTACCTGAGACATGAACAGCCGCCATTTCAACGTTCTGTCGTTTCCAAGTGCACTCACCTACGGAGACAAATTACACGGCACAAGCTGCCAGAAGTTTTCCAGTACAACTGCTGAAATGGCGGGAAAGACTGCGTCATTACTTACGCAGTGTTGCCAACGTGTGCATTTCTTTTGAGATCATCCTCGTAACACAGACTGTTTTAGATATAACCTGATTCATTATAGTACGGACTTGATGTTTAACCATGTGATCACTGGCATTATATTTAGTTTGTATTATAACAAAGTCTAAACATAACACAGCTAGCTTACATTGCATTCTGACATCTGTAACTCAGATTTATCTCTTGGTGGGCCATTTCCTTTCTCTGTGGACACTGATGTAGACTCCTCCTTTTCCGGTGCAGCCGCTTCTTCCACTCTCTGCAAGATGAATCATGAGAAGACAAGGAATAACTAGAATGAACTACAATGTGCCAAATAATAGTAATTTCCAGTAATCTATTGCCCTGTTCATAGGTTCCAACCATAGCCTAAATGATATCAGTTAAACCTTCATTCAGAAAGCCTAATTAGATATATCTCTGATGCCATTTAATACAAGTGACTGTTGGCACAGGAATTATATGCCTGTAATGACCTGTAAAAGACCAGGATTTAAATGGGAGCCACATCAGAGCTAATTTATTTATATAATGATTGGTATTTCAGCATCACAATTCACACAAGTGTGTGTGTAAAACATTCTGCACTAAACGGTTACAATAAATACAACAGGCAATGTAACAATGAAGTGTATTTGCATGTTTATACCTGCTTGGCCACCCACAGAGCTTGGCACCATTTCACTTTAAGAGAGTGCTTTTATGGTAATTTCATGTTGCCAGCAACAATGAACAGTACTTCGTCCTCACATACTGTTCCTGATATTCTTGTCCGATTGTAACCAAATTTTGAATTTCTCAACAGATTCTAAAATTCTGGAGTAAAAAATTGCACAAAAGTCCAACCAATGGAAGCCGAGCTGATACACATAGAAAAACAGACAGAGAGACAAGATAAAGGTAGTAAGCACTTTTTGCACATAGGCAGATGCGCCCAAAAACACCTCATCTGCTTGTGTTACAAATATTCTTTGTTGAATAAATTTAGGGACCTATAAGCCTCTAGAGTATCCTCAGCCCTTTACAACGAAGCTTTCTCTGAGTAATTCAGATACATGTAACATTAAAAAAACTCCTACTGTTATTAAACTAATACTCACTGCAATGTCTTCGTCAAGTAAGAAATAAATGATGGCATGACTTGCATCATTCATCAAATAATTACAATAATGTGAATACATAATCATAATCACACTTTTACAATACCTGTTTCATGCTACATAATTTATTTGTACTATTTTAATGCCTCCATTGCCCCTTTATTGGGAGGAGAATAGAAATTTGAATGTGATACACAGTGCTCTGTATTTACACTTGTACTGAACAGATATATTCTCAGTGCATGAAAATGAAACATTTCTTCCAAGTGACTTGCTTAAAGAAAATTTATTAAACAGAAACCACTTCCCCATTTATTTAAAGGCAGCAATGCCGATATTGAGACAGAAGATTATACATACTCACACACTACTAATATTGAAGGGAGAAGATGTATAAAACACATATGCGTTACTTCCTTACTAACTGAGAGCAGTACTTTGAACAAGAAGAATTTATTTAACCTTTTGGCGCTGGAATTATTTTTTTTATTTTAGCACACCCTCTATATAAAATGTGAATAATACAGGAACCAAATATGTTAGATTTATGAAACAAACTGCATTTTGAAGAGGAAAAAACGGAGAGAATATACCATGTTTAAAATATTCAGTACCTATATGTGTTGAATAAATATATAAAATGCAACGTTTAGAGGTTAGCGGTGCGGTACGACCACTATAGTCGTCATTAGGCATCAAACGGTTAAAAGGCCTGAAATGAAACTTTCAAAAATGTCCAACAATCAGTAAGTTCATTACCTGTCCAAAGACATGAATCTCAGTTTTTCAAGACAGTGTCATATGTTTTTTCAACAATCTGAAACAATATTTTGTAACTGCAACAATTTTACTAACTTCAAGTGTGCTACTCCTGCTTTCTTGCAGTTTCATATTAGCTGCCTGCTGAGACAAAACTGCCATCTGTTCAGCTGCAATATAATCTTCATCTGATGCAACACTATCATACAGAGGCTCATCATCAGAAATTTCAGATTTTCTTCCTGGTTGATGGACATCAACATTAATTGGTAATGGACTTCCTGGTATCTTGTTCAATTGAGGTCCTTTAATTTCTGTGGATAATTAAGACAAGAGCAATTAGTATGCAACAATTTTAATGCTAGTGTACATCACACATTTTCAGGCTCCAGGACAACAGGCTATCCACTTTGTTTTAGTTTACCTCCCCACTCCCTATTCTCTTATTATTACTTTTAATTTTACCCTCCCAGTTCTACCACAGCCTTTCCAGTGACTTCTTGTTAACACCATTCAAAGGGTAATTCTTTACACATATCATAATTCCTCCATCCAAATTACTTGTCCAACATACTGTCATCTCCAATTAACTAATCCAGTATTTATCAATCACATCATCACAAAGAATAATCCAGGAGTCACAGGAAAGAAACTGATGTACATTTTCATAAACAGCAAATAGGAGTGACCGCGACATGTGTGATGAAAGACCATGAAGAAATCTAAAAATGCCTAATTAATTCTTTTGTGGAAAAATGAACTGCAATACTACTTACCTTGCGACGCTGATAGTGACACTGATGGTGACACAGGTGACTGACGACGTTTAGCATCAGATAAAATGTCTATTATCAGTGTTGCAAATTCTCGTGCATTAAAACGGGCTAGCTTTTGACGGCCTTGATTCCGAGTGGATGAAAACTCAGGGTTGACTGGGAGGAACGGCACAGTGCAGCGTTCTGGAGCCACAAGAGTTGATGACTTCAAGGTTGATAACCAAACTAGAAAATAAAATATTTTTATTCAGTATTACAAAAGAAACCTATAACCATACATGAGAGTCCTTGTCCAAACTGTCAAAACACCAGATAACTTGAAACATGCAGTTTTAGGAAGGACCTTTGTCACATATTTTGTAATTGTGTTTTCTTCAATTATTTTCATGCAAAATGCAGAAATATATTTATGCTTTATCACCATACTGAATGCTATATCCAAGGTCTAGCAGGCAAAATTGTTTCTTTGAATTCTGTGTTATGTACAAAACAGAAACATTTTAGAAAACTGACTAAACATCATTCCTTCTTCTAGTGATTCTATTATAATATGGTCCATTCCATAGCACTGTTTACTTTAAGAAAGATAAAGATCTTCTTTTGATGAAAATTTCTGTTTTTTACAGATCTTCATGGCTGACCACTATGATCACAAGATATGTCACTGAACCCTATCATGAGCTACTAAAATTTTGACAAAATATTTTACTATGATTCAGTTTTTAATATTGCTCTTCCACCTATTCCTAGGTTTCCATTCTGTTATTTTTGTACACTATCAAATGAAGTAACACAGCTTTTGTGCTGCATTTGGATGTGCTTGTGGTACTAGTGCCATTGGTGTTTCAGTCCAGAAAACATGTCAATCACATAATAAGCAACCACAAAATTTTAGGCTGTGGTATAATGGAAAAGTGAAATAGCCTAATGGTGTAGAGTTGGGATAATGTAATCACTATACAGACTACAATGAGGGCTTGAGGACCAAGGAATTGTAGTTTGATTTCTGGTTGAAGTGAGAGATTCTTGTTTTCTTCAGTTTCCAGACTAACTCTAAGGCCCAGGCAGCATACCATTCAGTTGGTACCAAGCTCTATCCATGGGGACAAAGCTACTGCGACATGAAACTGACCATTCACATTCACCTTTAGCAGAGGTTAAGAATGAGTGCAGCTGTAACTCCACTTCCCTATATGCCTATATGATGCCCACAGAGCCAACTTTACCTTTAACAGGTACATACCTCCAAAACGCTAACTGCTTGAAATGACAATGCTGTCAGGTTTTCAAACCTGAAAAAACAGCATTAAATGTGCAACTCACACACAAGTAAATAAGGCACAATGTTCCAGCAGACTTCAAATTTACGTTCCCCCACACAGTGCATTGCATATCAGTACAGGTATATGACAGGTATTACTCTGGTCCTACAACTTACTTGATTCAGTCTCTCTTCTATCCACTTCATCATATACATCCATCGCCAACTCCTCAAATAAGTGATTTGGCAACTGAAATAACATTTTAATAAGTAATTTGTACAGAAAAATACAAATGGCACGTTTCTCAAGAACAATTACAATGATTTTTTTAAATATTGTACATATTTACAAATTAATGAAATTCATTTATAGTGTTCTTCTGAAAACAACAAAATGTTAAAACTAGCAGGGAAGCGCTACATGGGGAAAGTAACTACTTGAGGCCATTCCATGTCAAATCAACACACAATAATTGCAACTCAACCTGACCATTCCGGATTTCAGTACCATGTGACAAACTTCTAGATCCTGCAGATGTAAGAAGCCAAATCTCAGGTTTCAACTCCATGTAATTTATTTGTAATGGCCATTCACAATTCAAATATATGCCAGCTGAAAGACTTTGTGATCTGTAAGGTCACTAGCACTCTGCATATGTGGAAGTGACTAGTTCCCGGTTAATACCAACAGGAAGTGACTTATATGTGCATGTATATACACATGCACATATACACACACAAGACAAACACAAAATAGAAGAAGACGAAGAAGAGCAAGAAGTGGAAGAAGAGAAAGAAGACAAAGAGGAAGAAGAGGAAGACGAAGAAGAAGAAGAGGAAGAAGAAGAATAAGATGATGAGGGGGAGGAAGAACAAGAGGAAGAAGAGGAAGAACAAGAGGAGGAAGAAGGAGGAAGAAGAACAAGAGGATGAAGAGGAAGAAGAGGAGGAAGGGGAAGGAGGAGGAAGAAGAGGTTGAAGAAGAGAAGGAAGAAGAAGAGGAAGCAGAGAAGAGGAGGAGGAAGAAGAAGAATAGGAAGTAGAGACGAGGAGGAGGAGGAGGAGGAAGAAGAAGAAGAGGAAGAGGAAGAAGAGGAGGAAGAAGGGGAAGAAGAGGAAGAGAAAGAAAGAAGCAGAAGAAGAAGATGACGAAGAAGGGGGGGAGGAGGAAGAAGAGGTCGAGGAGGAGGAAGAAGAGGAGGAGAAGAGGAAGAAGAAGAGGAGGAAGAAGAAGAAGAAGAAGACGAAGAAGAAGAGGAAGAAGAAGAAGAAGAAGAAGAAACTGCATTTTTAGCAATTCCAAGCCAATAGTCTAGCTGGATGACCTTTACAAATTCTTCCCCATGAATGAATGCACAAGGCAAACCACTGGAAAAAGGTATGTTCTCAGTTTTCCAATGCACTTTGATTTAGCTCTCAGTGCATAATATGGCCAAAGCTATTTGCATTAAGTAGTGACAACTACTGTCAAAAACTGCTACCTTTGGAAATACTGGGCCACCACCTTACCAAACTTGGTATCTATATATACAACCATCACAACTAATAACTCTGCAATTTTCCTGTAAACTGGTGAAAGATGAATTGTGAACTGTGATGTTTGTTATGGCATAACTCAAAATTATTTTCTTGATACCTAACAATGAACATTAAAATTAACATTATACGCAGGAAGGTATTTAAAGTAATTATAAATAACACACCTCTCAGAAGACTCTCCTGTAATACCAGTACTTTCTTTCCATCTCACTACAACTGTTAATCAATTAGCAAAAGCACTCAAGAGCAAGTAATGTCAAATATGATATTTCCTTACCAACTGAAGTTTCTTTTTGGCAGCTTTGGTAAACTCTGTTAGATCTAAAGTGTCTGACAACTCAGGAACAATGTAATGTTGACCAATTTGGTGATCTGGTCTCCGTGAACATAAATAATAAGCCAAACGGTCTGTTAGTTCATACATACATTCAACAAGACGATCTCCTAGATCTTTATGCCCTGACAACCTGAAACAACATACACATAAATTTTATGATCCATTATAGTTTATAGGTACATTGGTAAAATACAATAATAGGTTCTGGACAAATACAGAGAACAGAATTATAAAATATATGAACAATTACACAAAAATAATGCACAATTATATAATTAACACAAACACATATACATCTACAATATAGGCAACTGACCCCTTGGATGATTTACATTTTCAATAAGTTTAATGCACTGTGAGTAGTGTCTTATGCATGCATGCTACTCAGCATTAAAATGCACAACAGGACAGTGTCAAAATTTCCTTCTCATAACGTATGTGGGCAGAGATGATTTATATACGGTGACATCACAAACATCGGGAGTCTAAACAGTTCACAAAAACAAGCAACCATTACAAATTATTTACTTTGTTTAAAAATACAGACAACTCAAAATGGGTGGGGTGTAAAGTAAGTTGTGATGTTCTGCGTAAGCACAAAAGAAATGCAGTTTTGGATTGGATTGTCCATGTTTTTCATTATCTGTGTGCCTTCTTTCATTTATTTGCCTAAATAAATCAGATTCCACTGTAAACACTTTTCTAGACTAGTAACTTGTTACAATATATTTCTCTACAATGTTTAATCTGAAAGAAGATCCATATCACACCTAGCATAGTCTATAGGTGTTTTTCTTTGGCTGTCTTCAGCTCCAGGATCTGCTCCATACACCACCAACAGCTCTGCTTGTGACACCTGCCCTGCCTTTGCTGCAACATGCAGAGGTGTCGTTCCCTTTTCCTGCTTGACAAAAAGATTATGGATATTTGTACCAACATCATAATCTTTCATAATGGGGTTATTTATACTATAGACAAAAATACATCAAGTTTAATTATTGAAATACCCCTGAAAGAGCATAATCTTTCATTATTTGGTTCCTAAAATTCTTATCATAATGCTTTTAAGCGCATACATTACACAGCACTGAGTACAATGGGAAGACAAGCATGGAAGAAGATGGTCATGGTTCATTTGAAAGCAACATCCCGACATTCATTTGCAGTGTCCAAGGACAAAAAACATACACACAGAGTCAGGGAACCTGGTAGCCTAGTCGAAACTTGAACAACAAGCCTTCTGAATGAAAGTCACCTAGCATACCAACTTGGCTGGAACAATTCCAGTAATCTTGGTATAAGGCTTGAGGCATAACCAACTTATTTATTTATTAACTGTGTTACTCTCTGGCACATGGTGTTGGCATGCAACGTCAATTTTACAACGTCCAACCCTTCCCAAGTTTGAGGAAGATCAGTCAACTGGTTCAAATGGTGCTAGCAATACACATTCACACACACACACACACACACACACACACACACACACAAATGCACGTGTGTGCATAAGTGTGTGAAGGCACATGTGTGTGAATACTTAATGTTACCATAGATTTTATCAACCACAATGGAGCAAATGATCTAGAATTTTTACACAATGCACACACTTCTTAACTTTGAGGAGTTATAAAGTAAATGTCACCAATATCCCTAAGCTCCATACCTTAGAACACAGACAGTATGCTATGTTGTTCCACATATTCTTGATCTTGGCTCCAGATGCAGCTTCATGCTCTGGTTCGATTTGTGAGACAGGAACAGCTTGTGATAGCTCCACTAAACATTTTCATTTCAAACTACTGCTGACTGTATGAATACATGTACATACCTCATGGAAATAATTTGGGTCTGCTCCTTGAGAAAGCAGGCGAAGACTAGTTTCTAAGTTGGATGTTCGAACACTTGAGTGAAGCTGCCTACTGAGGTCATCCTCCAATAATAAAGTGTCATCTTTTCCTGGTCGAAACACAAATGCCAACATCTGATGTTTTGCTCGAATGAAATCTGCCTTGGTTGGGCTAGAATGTGGAAGTTTTACATAATATCAGTATCCTTAGTCATGGAAAGAAAAACTGCAATCAAAAGTGCCTGCCTATGCAGTTATACAAAGAGAATTTGCAGGTCTCCCAACCAAAGTCTTTCTGTATTGCACTGTAGTGTCCCTGACCAGGGGATCCTGGGCCCTGTTCCCCCTGGTGACAGAGACCTTATGGGCAGACAGCCGAGCGGTGACATGCCGCCCTGAAGATGGAAGGTTGACGTTTGGAGAGTGGGTGGTTGTCGTTAAAAAGTTAAAGCCCATGGCAACTCCATATACTAATGGTTTAATAATCACTTGAATGTACAAGGGAGTAGTCCGGTTGTGGAGACAAGTGCAGGAGTACCACTAATTTCTATGAGGCTCTTCGCTGGTTCGAAGTGGTCGGCCTGGCTGGTGTCGAAAGAGCCCCCCCGTCTCTCAGGCTTCTTGCCTAGTTACACTAAATCTGCTACATATCTTACCGCACCTCCTGCCGTTGTCTCCTTACAAAGAGCACACAAAAAATACTCGGGTTACAAAAACCTTCTGTTCCCAATATTGTACGAAGACCAAACAAACATGCAGGAATGCATGCATATGGTCAAGTAGGGAGTGCAACTGGTGGCCAGTGAGCCGCCACAAGCCCCTGGATACTACGGCACATCAACTATGAAATTAAAATAAGTCAAAAGATAATGTCTCCTCTACCCACATTCAGTTTCGATATACTTCAGAATTAGGATACAGAAAGTATTGTTCAATTCTAGGAATAGTCTCCCTCATTAATGAGAGTTTCACCTGTAGTATTCAGGTCTTTACAGTATGATTTAGTTATTATATTGCCCACTGTTGTCACTGAAAGCAGCACGTGGCTGATTTCACTATGTGTATTTAAGGACATGGCAAAAAGAGTGATAATGAACTGCACACAGTTCTAAACCTCATGATAAAGTTGATGATGAACCAAAAAAACTGGGGGAAAAAAAAGCTCTATATTTGCACTGCTCAAGAAAGGCTGTGTTTGGGGGCTGGAGAGGTGGGCATTTGCATACAAATGAGAGGGGTACCAATATGAGCTTGGTATGTCATGTGGTATTTTCCTTTCAGACCATCTACCAAAAATTTTATATCTGTTCATTTTCAACTCTCCCATGTGTGTCCCACATCCCAAACAGTTAATCATGCTTGCTTTTACCACCGTAATATGTAGTGAAAAGTACAAAGTGGGGTTGCTCAATGTAAAGTTTTCTCTAGCCTCCTAACACTGCCTGTCTTAGAGATTCTCATTAGCTCTCAATCCACATTCTTCCCTTAGGACGTAAAATCAGCACACCTTGTTTTGGGCATGAAATAAACAGCACACACAATCTCTACTTAAATATATGTTTACTGTTTAAAACTGCCAATCTGAAGGAACAAAATGAATTGGAAGGCAGAACCACAAGTTGTCACATACAACTAATAACAATATATAGAAAACTTAACTTTAAAAGTACTATTTCTACACAGCACACTTACATTTCATTCACAAATAAGAGATGATGACGATGATAATAATAATAAAAATAATGGATAACAATTAAAAATAATAATATACAAAGCACCTTATAAAATTTAAGTACTGATGCTACAGCTGTCAATCGTGTTGGTTTTCTTCACAAAGAACAACCTCTCAAAATTACAGTAATTTTGTACGCTTTTTCCTATTTTTCATTTCATTACTTACTGTATAGGATCCCTGCTTTGAGGTTTCCTTCGCCCTGATTTTGAATGCATTGGATCCAACAGTGAGTGTTCCCAAACACTGTTGACGCCATTGTTGTTGAGTGTATGTACCATCTGAAGCAATGTAGGACTCCATGCTCCCTTCTTCAATGATTTTACTTGAGAAACATGACGACCCAAACTTCTGTGAATGCTACAACACTCATCACACAACAGGATACCCCTATTAACTGATGCCCATGTAGGATCTGTAAAAAAAGTATTCCAAACAGATTCATGGGATTCTACAACAGTATTATGTTATAAGGAACATACAAAAGGTGCAAAACTGTTCTTACAAAAATACCGTAATTTGGAGTGCAGGCCATTAATTCCAGGGCAAGGTTATCAGCCAATCAGGTACATAATATGACGAAAATCTTGTACAGTAAAATTGCAAACTAAAATACAAAAATGCTTATAAGGAAGAAAATATGAAGTCCTGGCATCAGTGACCAACCAGGCACTACAAGAACACATTATTATCATAATGTGGTGGCTTACTCTTGCTGCCAGTTAGTTGGTGGCCTCTCACCACGGACACCTGGGTTTGATCCCAGACCAGCCCACGTGATAATTGTTATGGAAATAGGGCAGCTATTTCTCTCTAAGTTTTTCAGTTTCTGTACACAGTCAGTATTATTCTATCATTGATCTATATTCATTCCTTGTAACTGATAGTGCATGAAATAACACAGACACTAACAGTAATGACAAGCATATCAGTGGGCCTTAAGGCTAGGAAAGGGGCCTATATACATGATTACATTACTTACGTACATACATTACATAGATATGTACATATATACATACATATATTTAACTTTGATCAATCCTTAGAGTATACTGGTATAGGATACAAAGCATGTCATAAAATAAATCTGACTGAAGGCAATGAACAGTCACTCAATAAACTAGCTTCCCATGAGCACAAATATGGTCAAAAACCTCATACATAAAAATAATACAATATTAAAAACAGTAAAAAGATCAAGCATAAGACACTAAACGAAATCATAATTAATCATTAAAAATTAAAAAACCCCAATCAGACCTCACATCAAATAGAATATTAAGAGTTCATATATTCTTCAAGTGAGTAGAAGGGTTTGTCAATTAAATACTTCTTCAAATTTGATATACAACATTTTTTCCTTAGAAAATACTTGGCAATATATTTGGGCAATTTGTTGAAGATTTTTATGCTATCATAGTATGTTCCTTTCTGGTATACTGAAAGGGTAGTTGATGGTGTATGTAATTGTAATTTTTTTCTTGTACTAAAACCACAGATCGAAGAACTAAATGTATAAATTTCCAAATTCTGTGACAAGAACCTCATCAGGGATAGTAGGTACTATGAAGACAAGGTTAATAATTCCAATCTCTGAAATAAAGGTTTACATGATGTTCTATAACTCAAAACAGTCATAATTCTAATTATCCTTTTCTGCTGTAGGAAGATTTTTTGCTATCTATCAAGTTACCCCAAAACATAATGCCATATAAACTTGTAGCATGAAAGTATATAAAATAAATCATTCCGAGAGTGGATGTATTACTGTACGAGTACGTACAACTAAAAACTAAGCATGCATTACTCAGTTTAGGTAAAATTTTATTAATGTGGTTCCTCCTGTTTATATGTTTGTCTAATTCTAACCCTAGGTTTATGGTATTGGTAGATTCTTTTACTGAATTATTTTGATAGTAAATTAGAAATGTTTCATCTTGGTAATGATTTGAACTAAATTTGACTAGGTCTGTCTTATCTATATTTAAAGTTAAACCATTTATTAAAAACTATTCGCTCACGTAGTCCAGTGTAGTCTTAGCTTTTACTTGTAATTCATTAACATTCTTGACAGTGATTAATACAGTTGTGTCATCTGCACATATTACCAGTTTAACAGTGTGATATATTCCATATGGGAGATCATTTATATAAATTGAGAACAATGGTCCCAAGACTGAGCCCTGGGGAATTCCAATGGTTATGGTTTCCAAACCTCAAGAACTTTCTGCTCCTGGATTTTGTGGAGATATGTTAACCTTTTTTTCCCTGTTTGTGAGATATGATTTAGTGCCTACTATCTGCTGCCAGTGATTTAGTGAGGTAAATAAGATAAACCATCAATTGGGAACAGGTTTTTTGTACATCGTAGAATAATATCAGCAGTGAAGAGAGTAGAGTTTGTTAGCGACAGGTTGTCATATATAGTGCTGAGAGGTCGCTGGCGTAATATCATTGTTGTAAATGTGCATGCACCAAGTGAGGAAAAAAGCGAGGAGTCAAAAG